>WFLX010390625.1_pt1 | contig 13660 bp, 9 predicted proteins | sample 4967041 | NCBI WGS metagenome assembly WFLX01 (sample SAMN12857096, study PRJNA449069) | gut metagenome | isolation source: stool from male and female vole | host: Microtus ochrogaster | place: USA:Florida | collected 2017
CTGCAGTCGGGAATCGACACCGGGTCAGCTTTGCGGTTGAAAGCTTCATCAACTACTTTAAATCTCAACATTGACATTTTTTTGGAAAATTAAAAGTATGACTTATTGGAAACGATTAGGCGTATAAAAATTTGTAGGGGGTGCGCTTGCGGAAGCACACCCCCGTGTCAGTTTTGCGGGTTAGGGTTTGTTGTTGGAGAGGCCGGCGAGTTTTTTGAGGCGGCTTACCGCTTCAAGGGTGTCTTCAAACCTGCCGAAAGCCGTGAGGCGGAAGTAACCTTCGCCCGACGGGCCGAATCCCACGCCGGGGGTGCCGACAACGTTACATTCGTTGAGCAGCTTGTCGAAGAACTCCCATGAGCTCATGCCGTCGGGGGTCTTGATCCATATATAAGGAGCGTTGACGCCGCCATAGACTTCGAGGCCCGCTTCGGTGAGGCCTTCGCGCAGCAGCGAGGCGTTGCGCATGTAGTAGTCTACGGTCTTGTCGATCTGACGGCGACCCTCGGGAGTGTAGAGCGCTTCGGCTCCGCGCTGAACCACANAGCTTGCGCCGNTGNATTTGGNGGNCTGGCGTNTCAGCCAANGGCTGTTGAGGCTCACTTCCTTGCCGTTTGAGTCAATGCCCTTGAGTGTTTTGGGCACCACGGTATATCCGAGACGCAGGCCGGTAAAGCCGGCGGTTTTTGAATATGAGCGGAACTCGATGCAACACTCTTTGGCGCCCTCGATTTCATAAATGCTGTGGGGCACGTCGCTTTCGCTGATATAGGCTTCATAAGCGGAGTCAAACAATATCAGCGCTCCGTGGCTGCGTGCGTAGGCTACCCATTCGGCCAGCTGGTCACGGTTGAGGGTGGTGCCGGTGGGGTTGTTGGGATAGCAGAGATATATGAGGTCGGGGTTGCCTGTGGGGAGGGCGGGTATGAAATTGTTTTCGGCGGTGCAGGGGAGGTATTCNATGTTGCTCCATCCGCCGCCGGGNAGAGGCTCGCCGGCGCGGCCTGCCATGACGTTGGTGTCGACATACACGGGATAGACGGGGTCGGTGACGGCNACTTTACATTGGGTAGAGAAGATGTCGCCGATATTGCCGGTGTCGCTCTTGGCGCCGTCGCTGATAAAGATTTCATCAACGGCGATGTCGATGCCGCGGGCCTTGTAGTCGGTNTCNACAATCTTTTCACGCAGAAAGTCATAACCNTGTTCNGGACCATAGCCGTGGAAAGATGATTCCTTGGCCTCATCCTCCACGCCGCGTTTAAGGCCGGCGATGGCAGCCTGACAGATGGGGCGGGTCACATCTCCGATGCCCATTCTGATTACGGGAGCTTCGGGGTGGGCTTTCTTATATTGTTCAACTTTGCGGGCTATCTCGCTGAAAAGATAGCTGGCGGGTAGCTTGAGAAAGTTGTCGTTGACTTTAATCACGTGATTAGGTATATGCGGTTGATTAATATTTCTTGTAGGGGGGAGAGGAGGAGTTATTCGTCGAAGTAAACGCCCTTGAACACCGTTGTGGCGCCGCCTGACATCAGCACATGGCCGTTGTCGGCTATCTCGATGTCGAGGTTGCCGCCGAGCAGGTGGAGGGTAACCTTGCGGCCTGCGCGACCGGTTTTCCATGCGGCTACGGCGGTGGCACAGGCGCCTGTGCCGCAGGCGAGTGTTTCGCCCGAGCCTCTTTCCCACACCCTCATGCGGATATTTTCGGGGTCGATGAGCTGAGCGAACTCTATGTTGGCTTTTTCGGGCCAGATGGTGTTGATTTCAAGCTCGCGGCCCAGGGGGTGGGAAAACACTTTGTCGAGGTCGTCAACAAATATCACTCCGTGGGGGTTGCCCATCGAAACGGCGGTGATGTTGAGAGTGCCGGCCGAGGTTTCAACCGGGGCTTCGACCATTTCGGCAGCGGCGTCATATTTCACCGGCACTTTGGCAGCCTCGGTTTCAGGCAGACCCATATCTACGGTGACTGTTTCAACGAGGCCGTCCTTGCCCAGGTGGAGATCGAGAATTTTCACTCCGGCGAGGGTGTCGAGAGTGATGCAGGTTTTATCGGTGAGGCCGTTGTCGTAGACATACTTGCCGACACAGCGTGAGGCGTTGCCGCACATCTGGGCTTCAGAGCCGTCGGCATTAAACATCCTCATCTTGAAGTCGGTATCCTTGCCGGGCAGTATCAGCACTATGCCGTCGCCGCCCACTCCGAAATGGCGGTCGCTCATCTTCACGGCCAGGCGGCCGATATTGTCGGGAGTCGATTCGGGGCAATAGATATAGATGTAGTCGTTGCCGGCTCCATGCATTTTGGTGAATGCAATTTCGTTCATAGCTGAAATTCTATGTTGGAATTATTGCGCAAAGATAGTGAATTGTCGCCAACGTTGAGCTATCCCCGCCAAAAAAAATCCATAAATATTTCAGTTGCGCCAGAATCGGCGTGTAAACAAAACAAACACCGTAAACAGTTCGAGACGTCCGGTGAGCATGAGCAGCGACAAGATCCATTTGGCGGCGTCGGGCATCAGGTCATAACCGCCACCGTAGCCTGTGATTCCGGCGGCGAAACCGGTGTTGCACACACATGAGAACGACGAGAAAAAAGCGTCGGCCAGAGGCACTCCGAAAGCGGTGAGCAGCAATCCTCCCGCCGTGATGGTCATCATATAGAGGCAGAGAAAGGCTATCACTTTGGCCACTATGTCGTGGGGCACGACCTTATGGTTGACCCTCACCGAGAGGATGGCGTGGGGATGGAGCACCTTGGAGNTTTCNNTGCCGGTGTTTTTGGCGAGATAGATCGCGCGGTCNATTTTNGCGCCGCCGCTCGTGCTGCCCGCACAGCCNCCTACAAACATCAGCAGGAACGTGATGGCAAAGATAAAGGGTCCCCATTCCTCAAATCCCTCAACTACATATCCGGTAGAGGTAACGGTCGAAACAATCTGAAACAGGGGGTCGATGGTCACCGNTTTCAGCCCCGAGTAGTTGCCCCCGGCTATGATGGCGCCGGCATAGACCACCAGCAAGCCGCCTATTATATAAATATAGGTGCGGAACACCTCGTTATCCCACACCGAGCGGAGGTTGCGTGTCACTCCCAGCTTGTAGATAAGCACGAAGTTAACGCCACCGAGAAACATAAACAGGGTTATGACCGACTCGGTATAGACTGAGTTCCAATAGGATATGGAGCTGTCGGTAGTGCTGTCGCCTCCGGTCGAGATAGTCGACATGGCGTGGCAGATGCTTTCAAAGAGATTCATCGGGCCGCAGAGCAACAACAGGCAGAGTATCACCGAGAGGATGAAATAAATTCCCCACAATCCTTTGGCTGTCTGTGAGATGCGGGGACGTATCTTGTCGTGGGTTATGCCGGTGACTTCGGCGTTGAACATCATCATGCCCCCCGAATGGTTGAGAGCGGGGAGAATGGCGAGGGTGAAGAGTATTATTCCCATACCTCCGAGCCACTGCATCAGGCATCGCCACATCAATATCCCCTTGCTCAGACAGTTAACCGAGCAGAGAGCAGAGGCGCCGGTGGTGGTAAAGCCCGACATCGCCTCAAAATAGGCGTCGCAGAGGGAGAAGGGGGTGGAGCAGAGCATGAAGGGAATCATTGCGAAGGCCGAAAACACCACCCACACCAAAGCNGTGAGCATATATCCCTCGCGCTTGCGCATNTCGGTGCGCGACGGGCGCGACAGAAANGTNGCNCCACAGCCACCAAGAGCNGTTATGACTATGCCCCANATAAAGGCGGAGGCGTCGCGGCCGCCGTCCCANATGAAACAGGCCGCGAGGGGCACGAACATAAAGGCCGCTTCGATGAGCAGAAGCCATCCTATCACCCTCACGAGCTGACGCACGTTGAGGCCGGTGAAGTGGCGCTGTGAGTGACGGTGTATTCTGGGCATGATTTTTCGGGCGAGGGGAAGGTCAGTTGAAAAGTTTTTCGATTTTGTGGATCGAGCCGCTCAGACAGAACACCACCACATGGTCGCCGGCCTGAATGGTGGTGAGACCGTTGATGAGCATACCTTTGCCGTCGCGTATCAGTCCGGCGAGGGTCATGTCGTGAGAGAGTTTGAGGTCCTTGACCGGCGCCTTGGTGATTTTCGAGCCGGGGCGCGCTTCGATTTCCGCCACGTCAGCGTCGGCGAGAGCCATAAATTTCGAGCTGTCGGCNTCGGCNTCAAGCATTATCTGGAAGATTTTGGCCGANGCAAGAAGTTTTTTATTGATGATGGAGCCGATGTTGAGGTTTTCGGCAGCCGAAATAAACTGTATGTTTTCGACCTCGGCGATGGTTTTGCGTATGCCGAGCTCCTTGGCGGTGAGCGAGGCGAGAATATTGGTTTCCGACGAGCCGGTCAGGGCGGCAAAAGCGTCGAAATCACCGGCTCCTTCATCAATGAGCAGGTCGGTGTCGCGGCCGTCGCCATGCACTATGGTGGCGTTGGGACATCTCTCGGCAAGCCATTCACAGCGCTGACGGTCAGACTCGATGACTTTAAACCGGTAATGCTCCGACTCGCACATCTTGATCAGACGGACGGCAATTCGTGAGCCTCCCATGATGAGCACCTTGCGTATGTCACCGGTGTGTTTGCCGCATATCTCCCTGATCGATTCAATATGATTGCGGGTGGTGGTGAAATAGACTATATCGTTGGGCTCTATGCGGTCGATGCCTCGCGGAATGATGGTTTCGTGGTTGCGTTTGATGGCCGACACGTGGAAAAACCGGTGCTCTTTGGCCAACTCGAGGAGCTGCATGCCGGTGAGACGCGCGTTTTCGCGGAGCTTAACGCCTATCACTATAAGCTCACCGTCGTGGAGGTCGAGGTGATAGCGGGCCCAGCTGCACCGGAGGGCCTGCCTGATTTCCATGGCGGCGAGATATTCGGGGTAGATGAGGTGGTTGACACCCGTTTCCTTGAAAAAACTGCGGTGTTCCTTCACCATATACTCATAGTTGTCGATGCGCGCCACCGTGGCCTTGGCGCCGTAGTTTTTGGCGATGGCACAGGCCGTGACATTGGTTGTCTCAAAAGGCGTGACGGCAATGAAGAGGTCGCAGGAGGCGGCTCCACCCTCCTTGAGCGCGGAAAATGAAGCGGGGTTGCCCTTGACGGTGAGGAGGTTATAGTTAGAGTCGAGCAGAGCGAGCCGGTTGCTGTCGGCGTCGATTATGGTGACATCCTGCTCCTCGTGTGACAGAAGTTTGGCCAGATGCGCGCCGACCTCACCCGCGCCTGAAATCAAGATTTTCATGAGAGTGAGATTTTGGTCGGAAACTGAGCGGATTTTTCAATCACCTCGGCTATCGACTCAGAGTCAATGCCGCAGATTTTCTGAAGCTGGGCCACGCTGCCGTGAGAGATGAATTGGCGGGGAATACCGAGGCGGATAACCTTGAGGGGGAGTCCGCGCGAGGCAACCCATTCGGCAACGGCGCTGCCCAATCCGCCCTCCACAATACCGTCTTCAACGGTGATGATCGGGCGGCCGAGCAGAGCGGCCCGGCGCAGGATTTCTTCGTCGATCGGAGCGGCGAAAATCATGTCATAGTGGGCGCAGTCAATACCTTTTGCCGNNACAATGTCGGCGGCNTTGGCTGCGTTGGCGGCAATGGGGCCGAGNGTGAGCAGGGTAACGCCTTTAGCCTCGGGNTCGGCGGCTTCGCGCAGCAGTTCGCCTTTGCCAACGGGAGCGGGCTGAAGCTCANNGAGCGGCTCGTCGGGAGTGNCNGAGGCGGGAGCGGCGCCGCGGGGATAGCGTATNGCCCAGGGACCGCTCTGNCGCCCGGCGGCGGTNAGCATGAGGCGTCTCAGCCAGGTGGCNTTGCGGGGNGACGAGACTGTAAAGCCGGGGATGTTGCGGAGATAGGCAATGTCATAGACTCCGTGGTGGGTCACTCCGTCTTCGCCCACCAGGCCGGCGCGGTCGATGCAGAGCNTAACAGGCAGATTCTGAATGGCTACGTCGTGGATTATGCTGTCGTAGGCGCGCTGTAGGAAGCTGCTGTAGATAGCGGCAAAGGGGAGCAGACCCTCTTTGGCCAGTCCGGCCGAGAAGGTCACTGCGTGACCCTCGGCGATGCCAACGTCAAATGTGCGGTCGGGGAAAACTTCGGCCATCATGTTGACCGATGTGCCGGAGGGCATGGCGGCGGTCACGGCCACGATTTCAGGATTCTTGCGGGCGAGTTCCACAAGGGTGGTGCCGAAAATATCCTGCCATTTCATGGGAGCCTCAGGCTTTGAGGCCGATGACTGACGCTTGCCGGTAGAGGGATCGAATTTGCCGGGGGCATGCCATTTGGCCGGCTCTTTCTCGGCGGGTTCATATCCTTTGCCCTTGACGGTGCGGAGGTGAAGCAGGCGGGGGCCCTTCATATCCTTGATGTCGGTGAGCACCCTGATGATGCGCGGCAGGTCATGACCGTCAAACGGCCCGAAATATCTTATGTTGAGTCCCTCGAATATGTTTTGCTCCTTCGAGATGAGCGATTTGATCGAGTTGTTGAATCTCAGTATCCTCCCTCGGTTTGACTCGTTGATGAGCTTGAGCCTCTTCATGAAGTTATAGGTGCGCATCCGCAGGTTGTTATAACTTTTGGAGGTGTTGATATTGGCGAGGTAGGAGTTGAGCGAACCCACGTTGCGGTCGATCGACATGTCGTTGTCGTTGAGCACTATGAGCAGGTTGCTGTTGGAGATGGCGGCATTGTTGATGCCCTCAAACGCGAGGCCTCCCGATATGGAGGCGTCGCCTATCACGGCCACCACGTTGCGGCTCGGATTCTCTCCCCCTTTGAGCTGCGAGGCTACCGACATGCCGAGGGCAGCGGAGATGGAATTTGAGGCGTGGCCGGCTGAGAATGAGTCATATTCGCTTTCGGCGGGGTTGGGAAAGCCGCTGAGGCCGCCGAGGGTGCGGTTGGAGTAGAACAGGGGAGCGCGCCCGGTGAGCAGTTTGTGGCTATAGGCTTGATGTCCCACATCCCACACTATTCGGTCGTCGGGAGCTGAGAATACATAGTGGAGCGCCACGGTGAGCTCTACGGCGCCCATGCTTGAGGCGAAGTGGCCGGGGTTGACGCTGAGGTTGTCGATGAGAAACCGTCTCAGCTCCTCACACAGCTTGAGAAGNTNNTCCATTGTCAGCTCCCTGAGCTGAGCGGGNGTTGAGATGCGCGACAGCAGGGGATAGGTCTGCGGNTCGAGTGGCCNGGGCTGAGCCGTTACGGTAGNCGGAGTCTTATCGTTTTGATTGGCTGTCATTGTCATTCTCCGTTTGTTTATTCCTGATATATTTTTTCCACAGCGGCACAAGCACCACAATGCCCGAGGCCACGATTATGAAGACCACTCTGAAGGTGAGCGGCTGGGTGGTCACCACCAGGTAGCAGAGCAGGAGCCACAGGGCAACGATAAATGTGAATCTTATTATCAATGAGGTTTTCATTATGATGGAAATGGAGAATGAACGGTTATTTTACACCTGAAAGGTAATTCCGATCGGGCTGTGATGACCGCAAAGTTACAAAAAAAATCCTATCACACCCAAATTAGAGGGTTGACCGATGAGGCCGTAATCAGAAGTCGACGGCGAGCCTGACATTGATTTGCCGACGGGTGAGATAGTTAGGCACAGCATATTGCAGATTGTTTACATCGGTGACCCAATAATAGGAGCTTACGTTTGAGATGTCGAGAAGATTGAACACATCCACACCCAGCCACACGCTTTTGAGCATCTTGCTGATGCCGTAGCGCGGTTCGCCGTCGGCGGGAGGGAGGAGGAGGCCATACATCAGGCCAATATCCACACGCTTGTAGGCGGGGGTGCGGAAATAGCCTTTGTCGCGCGAGGAGCGGGGCGCGATGGTGGGCAGGCCGTCGGAGAAGATGCCTCTGAGCGAGAATTTGAGGCGCGGGAATTTGGGGAAGTAGTCGGTGAAATAGAGGGCGAGGTTATAGCGGCGGTCGGTGGGGCGGGGCACACTCACTCCGTTGAGTTTCTCGCGCGCCTGCATGAGGCTGAGGCTCAGCCATGAGTCGCTCCCCTCAACAAACTGTCCGAACAGCTTGAAGTCAATGCCCATGGCATAGCCNTTACATTNNTTATNGCCTGAANAAACCNCCTTTAGGTTGTCGATNTCATNGGGCACAATNTTGCCGAGAGCCTTGACATATCCCTCGCCCGAGAGCTTAAAGGGGCGGTTGAAGGCCCGGAATGTGTAGTCGGCGCCACCGATAAAATGAATCGACCTCTGAGACTTGATGTCATGGTTGAGAACCACGGTGCCGTTGCCGTTTTCGTCATAGACGGCGGCGCGAAACTCCTTATAGAAAGGAGCCTGATAATAGAGGCCGGTGGCAAAGCGGAAAGCCCAGCGGTTGTTGGCCTCGGGCACGAAGCCCACCGACATTCTCGGGCTGAAAAGCCATTCGCGGTTGAAGCTCCAGTGGCTCAGTCTCACACCCGCGTTGATGTTNCAGAATCCGAGCGACGANNTGGCTTTATAGCGGTATTCACCCCANNGGNCGAAGCGGNTCGAGGATATATCCTGACGNGAGGTGAGGTTGTAGATCATGCGGAGGTTTTCACCGNCGTTNGGGAGGGAGAATCCGGNCGAGTCGCGCAGCTCCCATTCGCTTGCGCGCTCCATCACCTTTTCGCGGCGCAGGTTGAGGCCATAGACCACGGTTGATGACCGGCGCAGCGCGGTGGCGCCTTTGAGCGTGAGGCCGAGCACCGAGGCTTTGAGACGGTTGCGGGCATGCTCATGATAGCGGCCCACGCCGAGCTCGCCCCCGATTCCCGCCTCGGTGTCGCTGCCCCCCGTGCCGGCCTGGTCGAGCCAGTATTCGCCCGAGATGTCATAGGTCACGAGCTCGTTGGTGAGAAAGCCTGAGGCGAGCAGCTGGAGTGCGGTGTTTTTGGTGGGGAGGAAGTCGAGGCTCCATGCGCCCCACCATGTCTCGAACTTGTCTTTCTCGTTGCCGTCAAAGTAGACCTTAAACTGCTTGGCATCGTTGGCGGTGCCGAAATTGGTGACGCGGTTGGCGGGAATAAACTTATAGTTGTTGAGGGCTATGTTGCCGAGAAACGATGTGCGCCATTTGGGGGCTATAGACCATTGAAGGTGAGTCTGATAGTCGAAAAACGAGGGGTCATATTCACCTTTGGTCTCGAGCGAGCTGAGCAGCGAGTTGTTGCGCTTGTAGCGCAGGCCATGAAGCTGACTCCATTTCTTGGAGCTCTGACCGAAAGCCACCGACCCGCCCATCATCGACAGCGCCACCGACCCCTCTATGGCCTGGGGGCGGCGATAGGTTATGNCNAGNGCCGACNACATTTTGTCGCCATATTCNGNNGAGAATNCGCCGGTCGAGAAGCTGATGTTGTCAACCAGGTCGGGATTGATCACGCTCAGTCCCTCCTGCTGGCCCGAGCTTACCAGNAGCGGGCGNTAGACCTCCACGCCGTTGATATANACGCTGTTTTCGTCATAGCTGCCGCCTCTCACNGAATATTGCGACGAGAGTTCGCTGCTTGAGCTNACGCCACCCAAAGTGGTGAGCAGNCTCTCCACACTGCCGCCGGTGGCGTCGGCAGCCTTGAGGCGGTAGTCGGCGGCTCCGCTCACGCTCTGCATCGCGCCGGTTTGCTTGCGTATCTCCTTCACCTCCACTTCGTCGAGACTGGTGGCGGCTGAGGGTTTGAGCCTCACGTTGAGGGTGATGTCACCTTTTGGCTCGATGAGGCGGCGCTTATGCTCCTCATAACCGAGACAGGAGAAAATGATGTTGAGGGTGTCGGCTTCGGCCACGCTGAGGCGGTAGCTGCCGTCAAGCCCCGTNGTGGTGCCGGTGGTGGTGCCGGCCACCCTCACGGTGGCAAATTCGATGGGCTTACCCTCTGAGTCTGACACAATGCCCTGAATCTTGACCGCCGGATAGGCCACGGCCGAGACCGAAAGAAATGTGAGCAGCAGGATATATGATAAGATTCGTTTAGTCATGAGTGGGTGATCGTAGAAAAATGCGGGTCACGCTGAGATTAACTCAATAAAAACGCGCCAACTTCGCTCTTTATTGCGAAGCTGACGCGTTTTATCCTGCTTAACCACCCGAGGGGTCAGTCCTTGCAGTCAGTTCTTGCAGTTAGTCGGCGGGGCCGGTGCGCAGCCGGATTGATAGGGCCTTTTCCGGATGATTCCTTTGGATTTTGTCTAAAAACGACCGATTATTCCTTTGGATNTTGTCCAAAAATACCCGATTATTCCTTTGGATTTTCTCAAAATACTGATTACCTTTGCATTATAAAACACTCGATTGAATATGGAATACCTTAAAAGAAATATAGATGCCGAGCTTTTGAAATGGAAAGAGTCTTTGCGCCGTAAACCCCTCCTTGTGCGCGGTGCCAGACAGGTAGGCAAGTCATGGGCCATAAGGCACCTGGGAGAGTCTTTCACTCACTATCTTGAGATTAATCTTGAGGAAGAAAGGGATCTGTGCAGACTTTTTGATGAAATTCCCGATGTAAAGGAACTCAGCAAGCGGCTCGGAGCGGTGCATAATGTGCCGGTGATTCCGGGAGAGACTCTTCTGTTTATTGATGAGATACAGAATTGTCCGTCGGCCTTGAAGAGCCTGTGGTTTTTTAAGGAGAATTATCCGGAACTGCANGNAGTGGCGGCAGGNTNACTTCTGGAATTTGCATTAAATGAGATGCCTTCTTATGGAGTGGGACGCGTAAGGTCGGTTTTCATGTATCCGATGTCGTTTAAGGAATTCCTGATGGCGCGAGGCAAGGAAATGTGGATAGAGGAAATTGCAAAAGCTGACTGGACTCATCCTCTTGACGAAAGCATGCACACCCGTCTCGTGTCAGAATTCAGATCGTTTCTGATGGTGGGAGGTATGCCTGCCAGTGTTGCCGCGTGGGTAGAGACTCAGGATTATTCGGCTTGTCAGGACGAACAGAATGATATTCAGCAAAGCTATTTTGATGACTTTGCCAAATATTCCAAAAAAGTTGACCCGCAGTTGCTCCGCAACACACTGGCGGCTGTAGTAAGTCAGACAAGTCAGAAGTTTGTCTACAGTAAAGTCGACGGCGGATATAAGGCCACCGAGGTAAAGGAGGCATTAAGACTTCTCCGTGATGCCGGAATAATCATTCCGGTGCAGATGTCAGCGTGCAACGGTGTGCCTCTCGGTGCGCAGGTTAATCCAAAGTTCATCAGATATGATTATATAGATACCGGTTTGCTGCTTCGGGTAATGGCTATGAACTATGATGATGACAGGGAGCTGACGAGGTTGATACTTGCGGGTGACGCCCCTGACCTTGTAAATAAAGGCATAGTGGCTGAACTGACCGTCGGACTCGAGCTCTTGAAATCTTCCAATCCGCAGAGTAAATATGATCTCTTTTATTGGGAGAACACGGAGAGAAATGCAACCTCCGAAGTGGAATATGTCATAGCCAAGAATGCAAAATGCCTCCCTATCGAGGTCAAGGCGGGCACATCAGGAAAAATGAAGAGCCTGAGACTTTTCATGCAGAAGAAAGGACTTACAACCGGTATACGCAGCTCGTTGGAAAATTTCGGTCTGCTGGAAGTGTCGGATGCTGATGAAAAAGGGCAACCTGTAATGCGCACTATCGGCATTCTTCCTCTTTACAGCGTCTGGAGACTGGCAGAAATAACGCTGCCCAATTAAAATTTTAATTGGGCAGCGGGGAAATATCATGAATGGGGGTTAGTCGGCGAGGATGGTGCGGAGCCAGGGGAGGATGTGCTCGGCCTTGAAGTAGTGGTGGGGCGGGTCAACGTTGGCGAGCTTGAAGAAGGTGTCGCGGTTGATGCCCTTGGGCATTTCGTCGAGATATGTGCGGCTCGACTCGTCGACAAACATGGCATAGTGGTGGGGCGAGAAAGCCTCGGGAGCGCCGGCGGTGGCAAAGGCGTCGGCCACCATGTTGAAANCGCGGTCCATGCCTCCCTCGGTGCATATCACGGGGCGGGGAGCCAGTGCGGCCACGATGTCGGGGAAGTCAAACTGGGTAAGGAAGCCGGGTATGAGGTGGGAGATGTCGTTGGGCCACGGGCGGTAACCGTAGGCATTGGGGAGGGTCATAACGAGGGCTCGCTCACGGGTGGTGCAGAGAAAGTCGTTATATACAAACGCGAAAATATCGGGGTCGGTCACGCCAATGGCCATCAGCGGCTCTGTGCCGAGCGAGAAACCGCTCACCACTATCCTGTCGCTGCGCATTTCGGGCTGGGTCTTCATCCAGTTGAGGATGTAGTGGTCAACAAAGGCGGTATAGCCGAGATAGCTCCAGTCGAGTTCGAGAAGCGCTCTCGACAGGGTGACATAGTCGGCNCCNGTGCCGGCGAGACGCTCCAGGTCGCACGGCTCTCCGCAGCCGGGATTNTCGACAACNACGGCCACATAACCCTCTTTCACATAATAATANCCCATTGCGTTTTTGGTGGGATTGACTGCCGAGCTGTCGAGATTGACGGCTGTTTCGCCGGCAAGCAGCTCCTTGGTCTGGCCGAAGCCGGGAATACAGAGCAGCGCGGGAGCTTTATGCTCGGCATCCACGCCGTCGGGTATCATCACGAGATAGGGCACTACGGCTCCCTCTAAGGGATAGGCCTCCCATTTCTCCACGCGATAGCCGTCGCGCTCCACGGTCTTGACCTTCACCGGCGGCTCGCTGAGATTGGCCTGNGGATAGTTCATGAGCTGACTCATCGCCTCGGCCATATCGTTTTTCCAGGCGGCAAACTCCTCTTGGGTCATGCCGCTTTTATAGTGCAGACGGGGAGGATTGGCCACCATGAGATTGTGGGCTATGGCTCTCGACGANACATATTTGCCGTCGGCGCGGTCGGTCGTAAAGGTTGAATGACTCTGCGGATCGAAGTCGGGATTTTGAGCCGACGCTCCGATCGCAACAGCTGAGATAACTGCGAGGCAAAGCCCCCTCATTGAAATTTTCATGCTGATAATGACTTAAGGTTTATTTCTCCCGCAAAGATAACCAATAAATCCTTAAGCGCAAAGCTTTCCCCCAAAAAGCGCCCCCACCCCTATGAAGCTAGTTCTTCTTTTTTATCCTTATTATTTTAGTCATCAATATAATAATCTCTGCTATTGCTTTTGCTGCTTGATGATCTTCATTAACCGCAAAGGTGGATACATAGTAATGATATTGTTCATTTGTTAATTCACTAACCATTTTCATATGTTCTTCGATTAGAAGTGCATTCATACGTTCTATATTCAAATTTCCATCTTCTTTTAGAAATAGTATATAGCTTTATTTCGTTTAAAATATTTATGATTATCTGCTTTAAATATAACCAAAATCTAAGATATTTAACCAGATTTGATGTGCCGGTTTAAGGATGACTGATTTAAATGATTTATTTCTAATCCATTTCATCCATTTGAAGATAGGTTTTTTAGACTATTATAGATACTTATTAAAAAAGGAGGCTGTGTCAAAAATAGGCGCAGCCTCTTTTTTATGGTGTTGAGGTTTCTATAAATTTCAGGCGACCGATTTTTGGGGATTTTTCCAAAATATGCCATTCTCAGGCAGTAAAATCTGA
>WFLX010292877.1_pt1 | contig 13654 bp, 9 predicted proteins | sample 4967041 | NCBI WGS metagenome assembly WFLX01 (sample SAMN12857096, study PRJNA449069) | gut metagenome | isolation source: stool from male and female vole | host: Microtus ochrogaster | place: USA:Florida | collected 2017
GCTGAGAGGGTGCAGAATGCATAGCCNCCAAAGCNNCCNCGGTGCAGGCATACGGAGAACTTAATCNTTTCGTAGGCNGGAATGCGCTTGNCCTTGTATTTGNGGTGGGGCAGACGGGTGTAGGGCAGGTCGAACGAANGNTCCAGCTCATCTTGTGNGAGGGGCTNGTAAGGTNGGTTCACCACTGCGTANCGCTCTCCGANTTCTTGGATGATGCGTTGTGCTTCGTATTTGTTGGATTCCTCTTCGATGTGGCGGAAGTTTTCGGCTTGTGCGCGCTTGTTGCGGAGGCACTCTTCGTGGCTGTGCAGGAGGATGTCGTCTGGACGAATGCCGCCTGGGATTTCGTTCTTAGGCAAGAGCGACACCGTTTGTTTCTGCGGAAAGCGTGCCATCAGGTTTCGGAACATCTTCACGTCTATCTCGCAATCTTGTTCTACCAGAAGTTGTGCTAAGGCAATCATCGGCTTTTCGCCCATGCCATAGATGAGGAGGTCGGCTCCTGACGGTTGTAGAATCGTGGGCAGAAGTCGGTCTTGCCAATAGTCGTAATGGGTGAGTCGGCGCAAGCTGGCTTCGATGCCGCCCAGCACGACGGGAACGTCGGGGTATAGCTCTTTCAGAATACGTGTATAGACAATGGTTGGGTACTCGGGACGGAGGTCGTGACGGCCGTCGGGCGAGTAGGCGTCTTCTGAACGGAGGCGTTTGTTGGCTGTGTATTTGTTCACCATCGAGTCCATCGCTCCGGGGGAAATGCCGAAGAATAGGCGCGGACGACCCAGCTTCTTGAAGTCTCGGTAGTCGCCATGCCAGTCGGGTTGAGGCACAATCGCGACTTTCAGCCCTTCGGCTTCGAGGATGCGGCCGATGACTGCTGCCGCAAACGAGGGGTGGTCAACGTATGCGTCGCCTGAGAAGAGGATGACATCAAGCTCTTCCCATCCAAGGCGTTCTACTTCTTTTTTCGTTGTTGGTAGCCAAGTCATGTGCTGATAGAATTAAGCGTTGGGGGTTATTCANGGAAGGTGATGAAGGCANGGGNGAGTGCATTGNGNNTGNTGTGTTCCTTGATGCTTTCGNGTGGGANGCCGAGGCGGNCGAACCGNTGGGGNTCGGCAATGGCTGCGTATGAGCCGTTGGCATAGGTGAGGATGGCGAACGCCTTGCCCGCTGGAGTCAGCACTGATGGGGCTGGCACGCAATAGCTTTCGGGGTTCATCTGGCGATAGATGTCGAAGGTGAGACCGCAACCTGTGATGGTAGACAGATTGGGGTTGATGGGTGACAGTTGGGAGGTGACTGAGCCACCGATGGAGGGTGCGCCTATGTTAGCGGCACTGAATAGGAGTTTTCCGCCTTGGTTGTAGTATTGCTCCACCATGCGGTTTGTCTGGCTGTTAAACTGTTTTTGTGTGCCATAAATCAAGTCGGCGATGGGGTAGTCGTTCAGGGATGTTCTGCTTGTGAGCAGTGCCTGTTCGCTGCATGAGGTGAAGGAGTGCTGACCTGTAAGCATGATGGCGCGACCGTGGATGACGGCATAGTCGAAGGTGTTGCCCATCATGAGCTGTCCCTCTAACTCTGCACTGCTGGCTCCCAATCCGTCACTGGCTTCACTGCCTGCTTTGGAGCGGTTGAAACTTCGTTGACGACCACAAAAGCCAGTGTAGGCACCATAGGGTACACCAGGGTCAGTATCAAGGTCAAAGCCCGCTTCGTATTGTGTGTCTATAGCCTTCGGTCCTTCCAGTCGGGTGAAGGCATTGACAACCAACACGGTGCCTTTGTTCTGTGTAGAGATACCACATGACAACACCTCGGAGGGGAAGCTTTCGCCACCCTCGTTCAAGGCGGCAATCTTGAAGGAATACACTTCGTCGGGGAGGAGTGTCACGGTGTGGCTGGTGCCTTTCACCACGATGCCATTGTCAAAGTCTTGGTAACCACGGCGTGTATAGACGATATANTCTTTGGGTTTGGCTGTTGGCTCCAGTGGGTCGTTCACTGCTGACCACGTTAATGTGGCTGTTTGCTTCTGCTCGTTGAGGGTGATGGCAAAGTTCTCCACGGGCAGTGGCTGAATCACATAATCGCGCTTATAGAGGGTGGAGAGGTATTTGACGATGGTCTTATACACGGAGCGTGAGAAGTCAAACTTGAAATGTGGGTCGTATGCCATGCGCATGTCGGCAAAGTTTTGGTGCGAGAGCATTTCCAAAATGCAGGCAGGGGTGAGGGGGGCACGGGCTTCGCCATAGTTCCGATTCCATAACTGGCGCACCTTCCAATCATACTTCTTTAGGTCGGTGGTGAGGTTGGTGAGGAACATACTGGCGAGGTCGCGCGATACATAACGGTCTAATCCTGTGCCTGTTTTCCCATCGTTGAAATCGGTCATGTAGATGCCCAGCGACCCCACAAAGTCGTCGTTTATTCTTACGCCGGCATCTGTGTGGAACGCTACTGTCAAGTCCAGCGGAACTTTTAGTCCGTCTGAACGTTGTGGGTTGTATATGGAGCCGCCTGACAGGTAATTGACTGATGCTGAACGGGAATAGATGTCGTCTATTNTAGNCATTGCNNCCGAAAGGNTCTGTNTGNANTTGGTAAGGGAATCCGAACCATTGTACGCTGTACTTTGCTGCTTCGGCCCAGCGAGGCAAGCCCGATGGTTGGATGGTTTGGCTATAGCTTGTTGGTACAATGTTGCCCATGCCGCCGCCAAACCGTACTGCGTCGGCTGTGACCACGCCTTTGTGGTTGCTTCGGTTTGAGAGCACCACCATGCCGTAGTCGTGTTCGCCTTCGTCAAATTCGTATGTTCCCAAATACACCCATGTTCCGCCACCTATCTGCTGGTTCACCTGCTGTTCTGTCGCTCCTCCCTTGTGATAGATGGTGTAGGTGGCGTCATTCACCGAGTTCTCCAGTGACTGGTAGGTCACATACACGGCATATCGCCCTTCGGCTGGAATGTTGGGAATCCATTGTGCTATCCCTTCTTCTTTTGGGGATGAGACGGTGGGAACATATCGTGCGCTACCGTCGGTGAAAGGCGAATCGCATGACTCATACACTTCCTTGTAGTTGGCGAATCCATGGCGTGCAGTGTTCTTCCATCTCAGGNGTTTCTGCTTGCGACGGAACGATNCGAGNTAGATGCCGNTTTTATGGGGNTGGTCGTTATCGACTATCACTTCATGNNCTTGGTAGTCGCGTTCACGAGGCGTGAATACTATTGCTCCTGCATTTTGGAGCATGGGGATGATATAGGGCACAACGAACGTTTGTGACAGGAGGTCTTCGGTGGTACAGAATAGGCGTGGACGTTGCCAGCACCATTCTCCCTTTTCGGCTTTGTAGTAGCGTCCATGGCTTTGCCATAAAGCGATGTGTCTTCCTTCCAATCCGTACTGAGCTGTGTAGGGGCGTGACACGTTCTTCACCCAAGCTTCTCCTTTGTATAGTTCGCTGAGTTGACGGTGGTGGTCTTTCTTGTTCCTGCGGAAGAAATTGGGTACCAGTTCTTCAATGGCGCGTCCGTCCGTCTCGATGCTCACATCGTAGTCTTTCAGTTTCTCTGGCAGCAAGTTCTTTACTGCTTGATAGGTGGCTTCTACCACTGCGGGGGTAAAGTGCTGCTCAGGAAAGCCCCCCCCCATCACGATGTGCACGTTCTTGTCGTCCTCATCCACTTGATACGAAACGATGGTCGATGGCTTGATGTTGGCATCTGTCCGCATATAGTTCGCTGCCCAGTCTTTCAATTTGCTTTCTAAGCTTTGTGCGTGAAGCATCCATGAAAGACCTAACAGTATCATTGTTGTATAAACTCTCATTCCTTGTATTTGATTTTTTGGAATCCTACCAGTTTGTCGTATCGTAATCCGAAAGGACGGTGATACACATACACGCAGTATTCGTTCTCTGTTTGATAGAAGTCTCCTTCACACTGGCGNGTCTGTCCTATTNTGTCNTGCTCTCCTCTGAATAGATANATATAGTTATAANAGCCTTGTTTTAGAGNGGTTACCNACTCNTATTGATGNTCAATCAAGTTATACTCCATCTTGTAGGCTTCATCCACACGGTTGCCGGTCAGGTCGCCAAACAGGTAAACATCGCCACTTGCTACTTGAGGCATCTGGAGCGTGAAATGTNTCACGATGTAGTCGCTNTCTGTGTCGTTCTCTATGTTGTNGTTGTTGCGCACCAGATAGCGGCCGTCTTGGTCTTGGTCGTATAGGTAGTTGATGCNCTGCTCATCAGCGAAGAGNACGGCATGATAGTAAGGGTCTTCATAGAAAACGTGGTCAACGTGCATCGTGGGTACGTATTCGTCCAGTATCTCAAAGCGGCGATATTCGTTGCCTGCGGCAAATATCAGTCCTCGGTTATGGTTGAAAATGAGTTTGTTTACCTGCATCTGCGTGGGGCGCAAGTTTGAGACGTGGGTGTCCCATCGGCGGTTTTGTTGCANCATGTATTTGAAATCGCTCACANGGTTNCTTNCCTGATNACCACTATAATTCACGGCAAAGTTCACTTGCTGGTGACTTTCATATGTGTCGATGTCCGTGTTTGCCGTTACCTCTATCTCTATGCCTACATGAGGCTCGATGATGGAGAAACAGGCTTGTGCCACAGGTTCATCGTCACCGTCATCAAAGATGTTCACCCGATAGTTGCCTGACACCAGCAGACGTGTATCCCGATTCGGCAGCGACAGGGTATAATGGCAGTAGTTCATCTCCGTGCCTATCGCTGGTTCGTAATCTTCAATGAGCAGTTCGTCGAATCCTGTCATGTATTCGCTGGTGAGCAGGTCGCTGGGTGTCCAGTCGGCATTGCAATGAGTGATGGTGCATGTATAGCGTTGGTACTGTGCTTGCAAATCGTCGAAACTGATTTCCACGCCATGACCGTGCCCCATCATCACAACAGGATATTGTCCCCATTCACCATCGACCTTCACTTGCAAGGTCTTGATACGGGGCGAAAAGCAGACGTTCTCCTGTGCCTGCATTAGGCAGGGGAGGGCGCATACCCAGCTGAGTATGAACAGGCTCTTCTTCATTCCCTCTGATTATTCAATCGTGGTGGTGGCGCATCTACGGATGTCGTTCACGTTCGTACCCACCAGCAGTGTATAGATGCCTTTCGTGAGTGTCCATCCATGTGTGGTTTCGTCGTAGTAGCGTAAATCATCCTTGGGGATGCTGATGCGTACTGTCTCGCTTTCGCCTGGTTGCAGTGTGCGTGTCTTGGCAAAGCCTTTCAACTCTTTCGCTGCACGTGGTATATAGCTCAGGGGTGGTGCCGCGGCATAAATCTGCACGACTTCCTTGCCCGCCATCTTGCCTTGGTTCGTCACCTCTATGCTCACCACCACATTGCCGTTCTCTTGTTCTACAGTCGGTTTGCCGTATACGAACGTCGTGTAGCTTAATCCGTATCCGAAGGGGAAGAGCGGTTTCACGTTGTTGGTGGTGAAGTGGCGGTAGCCCACAAAGATGTCTTCCTTATAATATACTTGCTTGTTCACGCCGGGATAGGCTTCTGCTCCGAACGCCACATAAGGATAGTCTTCATATTTCTGTGCAAACGTCACAGGCAGTTTACCGCTGGGACAAACTTTACCGCTCAATACATTGGTGAGTGCTGTCCCTGACTCGCTGCCCAAGTACCAGCAGTGGGCGAGTGCTTTCACCTGATTGAGCCAAGGCATGGCGTATGGGTTGCCGCCGAAAGTGACCACAATGGTATTCTTCTGAATCTTAGCCAGCTCAGCAATCAGTTCGTTCTGACCATAAGAGAGATTGTATGATTCGCGGTCGCCATTCTCGCAATCTTGGCGGTGGTTTTTGTTCAAACCTCCGACAAAGATGATGAGGTCTGCCGACTTCGCTTTGTTGAGTGCTTCGACTTTAAGTGCAGCTTGTTTCTCGGGGTCAATCTTGTCAACGTGGTCGTAGATGGCATGCCCTGAGTAGTATCCCTGTGCATAGTCAATCTTGTCGCCATAGAGGGCTTGGAATGCTTCGAGCGGCGACACATCGTGCAGGGTCTTCAGCTCTGACGAACCACCACCCTGTGTGAGGGAACGTGTGGCGTTGTCGCCAACCACAAGAATCTTTTTGTATTTGGAGGCATCCAGTGGCAGGATGTTCTTCTCGTTCTTCAACAGCACGATGCCTTCTTCTCCCACTTGACGGCAGACATCATAGTGAGCCTCAGAACATTGCGAACCAATAACCTTCTTGGGATTCATAGCCGTGCGGAAAATGGTACGGAGTACTCGGCTGGCTTTCTCGTCCAGTACCGACATCGGCACTTTGCCTTCTTCGATGAGTTTCTCGAAAGGATTTGCCAAATAGTAGTCATCGTAAGTAAATTCGCTTTCCTTTGTTTTGCCGTCAGTGTAAGTTCCCATCTCAATGTCCAAACCGCCAGTCACGGCTTCCCACGTGTTGGTGGTGCCGCCCCAGTCGCTAACCAGTGCGCCGTCCCAGTTCCAACTCTTTTTGAGGATGCCGTTGAGTAGGGCATCGTTGTGGCAGCAGTGTACGCCGTTCCACAAGTTATACGACCCCATGATGGTCCACACATTGGTTTTCTCAACCGCTCGCTTGAAAGGCTCTAAGTAAATCTCATGCATGGCACGTTCAGACACGTTTACGTTCACGCTGAATCGGTCTATCTCTTGGTCATTGAGCACAAAATGCTTCAGGCAACACGCCACGCCATTGCGTTGAGCCGCCTGAATGTAGGGTATCACCATCTCGCCAGCCAGATAAGGGTCTTCACCCATGTATTCAAAGGCGCGTCCGTTCAGAGGAGTGCGCTGGATGTTCACGCCAGGTCCCAGCATGATGTCTTTTCCGCGGAATGCAAATTCCTCGCTCACCGCATTTCCGTAGGCCGACGAAAGGTCACGGTTCCAAGTCGAAGCAAGACAGGTGAGAGAAGGAAAGGCGACAATGGAGTCATTTGTCCAGTGGGCGGGACTCCAAGTGTTCCATTCCAGTTCTTCGCGCACCCCATGAGGTCCATCGTCCATATTCAGTTGGCGGATGCCCAGACGGGGCACACCTGCACTGGTGAACTTGCTTTGTGCGTGTNGTATCTTGATTTTCTCATGTGTNGTCATACGGCTCAGTGCATCCTTCANTCGTTCCTTCATGGGAGCGTTANGGTTCAGATACGTCTGTGCGCCAGCTTGTAAGGCTGTCAGTGCCATGGTAGCAGCAATTAGGCTTACTTTCTTGATGCTTCGTGTTATCATGCTTGTTCGGTTGTTTCTGTATTCATTCAGAAAGAGGTTATTCTACAGTGACGGACTTTGCCAGATTTCTGGGCTGATCCACATCTTTTCCTNTGGCCACAGCGATGTAGTAGGCCAGCATTTGGAGCGGAATCGAAGCAAGTAGTGGTTCGAGACACTCCTCGGTGTGTGGCAGTTCAATCACGGCATCTGCCATTTTGCAGATGGTCTCGTCGCCTTCCGAAACAATGGCGATGACGCGTGCTTTGCGTGCCTTAATCTCCTGAATGTTGCTAACCACTTTGTCATATAGCACATTTTTCGTTGCCACCACTACCACGGGCATCTCGTCGTCAATCAGTGCGATAGGACCATGCTTCATTTCCGCGGCAGGATACCCTTCCGCGTGGATGTAAGAGATTTCTTTCAGTTTTAGAGCACCTTCGAGGGCAACGGGATAGTTGTAGCCACGACCCAAATACAGGAAGTTGTGAGCGTATGTGAAGATGCGGCTGATGTCCTTGATGGTGTCACCTTGCGTGAGCAGCCTTTCCATCTTCTCTGGCACTTCGTTCAGGGCTTCGAGTACTCGTGTGTAACGTAGATTGTCAATCGTGCCACGTTCCTTGCCCAAAGCCAGTGCCAGCATGGTGAGCACAGTCACCTGGCCAGTGAAGGCTTTTGTTGAAGCCACACCAATCTCTGGACCGACGTGGATGTAGGAACCAGTGTTTGTGGAGCGTGAAATGCTCGAACCGATGGCATTGCAGATGCCATAAATGAACGCTCTCTTGCTTTTTGCCAACTCAATGGCAGCCAGCGTGTCAGCTGTTTCGCCTGACTGGCTAATGGCAATCACCACATCCTGCTCGTTGATGACAGGCTTGCTGTAACGAAACTCACTGGCGTATTCCACCTCCACGGGAATTTGGCAGAAATCCTCAATCAACTGCTTGCCGATGAGACCCGCATGCCACGAGGTTCCACACGCCACAATGATGATGCGGCGAGGATTGATGAGGTGCTTGCGGTTGTCGATGATGGCAGAGAGGGTGACATTGTTAGCCTCTACGTTCACGCGACCTCGCATACAGTCCTTCAGACACTCAGGCTGTTCAAAGATTTCCTTCAACATGAAATGAGGAAATCCACCTTTCTCAATCTGTGCCAAGTTCAGTTCCACGGTGGTCACCTCATGCTCCATCTTCTCATTGTTGAAATCCACCACTTCCACCTCCTCGCCACGACGGATGACAGCGATGTCTTTGTTGTCCAAATAGATAACCTTGTCAGTGTATTCTATGATGGGACTTGCGTCCGAGCCAAGGAAGAACTCCTCCTCGCCAATGCCCACTACCAGTGGGCTGCTCTTGCGAGCGGCGATTATTTGGTCAGGGTCATTCTTGTCGAGAATGGCGATGGCGTAGGCACCAATCACGGAACGCAAGGCAATGCGCACGGCTGTGAGCAGGTCAGTGTCTCGTTTCGTGCGTACATATTCTATTAATTGCACCAGCACCTCCGTGTCCGTGTTGCTCTTGAACTCAATACCATGCTCCTGCAACTGCTTCTTCAACACAGCATAGTTCTCAATAATACCGTTGTGGATGATGGCAAGATTGCCCATATAGGAAATGTGTGGGTGGGCATTCGTCGAGTTCGGCTCGCCGTGTGTGGCCCAGCGTGTGTGGGCAATGCCAACAGTGCCCGTCGTGTCCTTATCGGTGGCATAAGCCTCCAAATCCGACACTTTCCCCTTTGTCTTATATACTTGCAGGTTGCCATCTTTTGTCAAGAGTGCCACACCTGCGCTGTCATAACCTCGGTATTCCAGTCTCTTCAGCCCCTTGATAAGGACGGGGTAAGCATTGCGTTTACCCAAATATCCAACGATTCCGCACATATTGATGTAATGTTAAATCTCATACTGTATGGGTGCAAAGATACACAGAAAATTCCTTTTTGTCACTTGTTTACAGACAGAACCTTACTGAAAATGACAATTTGGAGGGTGTTTTCTTGAAAATACTCGTACATAAATACAGGGGGATGATAAAAGAGAGCGATTTGTTTGGCAGGGATAGCAGAAATCCCTACTTTTGTGCTATCAATTCATTCAATCTAAAATCACAACATGAACAAAAGAGTATTTATTTTCATCATGAGCGTGCTCCTGGGNTGTGCTTGTGTATGGGCACAANAGAAGAGTAACCTGCANCAGCGTGCAGAACTGGATGCGGCCAGTGGANAGCCTATCAGTGCGCGTGCATTGTGGATTATGGCTTACAGAGACTATGTGAGCAAGGGACAAATATCGCAAGGCGTGGAATGCGCTGTGAAGGCCACTCCGCTTTACTATAGCGAGAACTTCTACAACGAGGCGTTCGACCTCCTGCGCAGTGCCGACCAAGCCATCACGAACAGCAAACAGAGCAATGCCGTCAAGGCATCGTTGCGCTATGCCGTGGAGAAGGAGCGCATGGCTATGTATATGAAGATGCGCAAAGGCGAGCGTGTGAAAGACTGCATTGAACAGCTGGAGAAAGATGCCAACGAGTCGGGCGACGAGAACCTCAAGAACGACTATCTCTACCATAAAGCCATCTACTACTATACCTTCGGGCAGACCGCCAAGGGCAATGAAGTGGTGAAGGAGATGACGGTGAAGATGACCGCCGCCAAAGACTATGAAAAGGTGGACGATGTATTCAAGACNTTGNTTGCANGTGGTCGCCGTTCAGGCAATGCCAACATGGTGTCACAGGCTTACGACAACTANATCGCATGGAAAGACTCTGCCAGTGCCAAGATTCTTGCAGCGGAAACGGGTGCGTTGAAGAAGCAGATAGCTGATTATGAAGACATCATCGAAGAGAAAGACAGCACATTGACCGTCCGTCAGGGTGTCATTGTNNGGCTCGGCATTCTTGCAGTGGTNTTGGCGGTCGTGCNGGTATTGGGCGNNTTGGNTTTGCTGCGNTTNATAGCCTTGACCCGCAAGCAGAAGAAGAACATTGCCCGACTGAACGAGAACAATGCGCTGAAAGCCTCGTTCATCAGCAACATATCGGCACAGCTGACCCCTACCTTGCAGCGTCTTGACGCACAGCGTCCCGAGGTGCAAGCCCTGATGGACTTCTCCGACCACATTCAGACCCTTTCCCAGTTGGAAACTACCGTCGAAGAACCCGTCGAAGTGGAAGAAGTCCAGTTGGCATCGTTCTGCGAAGGCATCATGAGTCAGATTCGCAGCCAGTTAAAGAGTGGGGTGGAGGCAACCGTCGATGCGCCCAAGATGAGTGCCTCGATTAACAAGGAGTACGTGTCGCACATTCTGCTCCACCTGCTCCGCAACGCGATGGAATACACCCCCGTTGGCGGTCACATCGTCTTGGCTTTCAAGAAGCGTGGCGCGCACAAGCTCCAGTTCCTCGTGTCCAACACAGGCAGCAGCATTCCCGAAGAGAAGCGTGAAGATGTCTTCAAGCCCTTCCTCGATGTGAAAGACCTCACCATGGGCGACGGGCTTGGCTTGCCCATCTGCAAGCAAATGGCAGTCAAGATGAACGGCGACCTCAATATCGACCCCGAATTTACCAAGGGAGTGCGTTTTGTCTTGTATTTGCAGGGATAACAACAAATTGAGCAATATGAGAAGAGTGCTTTCTTTCCTCCTTCTGTCCGTGTTCTCATATACACTGATGGCACAGATGCAGAAACCAGTGACAGGCATTGTCAATGGTCACGAATGGGTTGACCTTGGTTTGTCTCTGAAGTGGGCAACCTGCAATGTCGGTGCGACCGCTCCCAGTGATTATGGCGGCTACTACGCATGGGGCGAGACACAGTCCAAGTCCAGTTATGAGTGGAGCAACTGCTTCGATTGTCTTGACAGCAGTACAGGAGGCGACTGGAGCACATACAAGATTGGCGGTCAGATGCAGATCACTCCTTCCAGCGGTCATGACACCGCCCGTGAGAACTGGGGTGGCACATGGCGTATGCCGACAGATGCCGAGTTTGATGAACTCTGCAAGAAATGCAAATGGACATGGACGAGCAGAGACGACCATGATGGTTATGTTGTCACAGGTTCTAACGGGAACAGCATTTTCCTTCCTGCTGCTGGCTGGTGCGAAGATACGGATTCCTGTAGCGTGGGTGAGTACGGCGACTACTGGTCAAGTACTCTGAGTTCGTCCAATTTAGGCAACGCCCGTTGTTTGGACTTCTATAACAGTTTCCATGATGTGGGCGACTGCTATCGTAGAGGCGGTTTTAGTGTTCGTCCTGTCACGGAATGACATACCGCGAAGCGTGTAGATTTTATTGTAGCCGAAAGAATAGGGNCAGACAAGTATCTATGTGAGTTCGACGGTTNTNNTATTGTCTGACANNTAAAAACNGTCGAACTCACGNNATATTANCTCCCGAAAAACATNAATTTTCTCGCANATTAATGGNGATNTTATTGTANTTATTAGAAATATATAATGGAACTTTTCAGGTCGTCATTCATCAATTGTTTTATCATATGCTGACTGAAACAAGGCATAGTTATTCCTACCAGCGAAAACTCGCTTAACTCTTCCCTCATCTTCTCGAACAGCGAGTTAATTTGTGACACCGTCATCCGTGACTTCTCATCCATCAAGAAGAAATAGTCATATTGTTCAAGATAATCTTTATGGTTGTCAAAATAGTCTTTAAGCAGTTCAACTTTTTCCCCCATCTTTCCGTAAACAAAATCGACTCCCTCACAATGCTGTCCAAACGAACTATCATAGACAATTAAGTGGACATCATAGTTCCTTTCCGTTCCATTTGTCATCCACAACTTATGACAACTTCTTTCACCCACAATGGAAATCAGACAATTTCTTCTATATGATTTACCGCCGATTTTCTCCTTGACGGGATGATAAATCATATTCGGTTTCATCGTCTGCACGCTCAATGGCAACCATGTATGGGTCTTTCCCATATAGAATCGATACTCATCTCCGTTCCTGACAAAACGTCCTGTTCCACCGAGGTCTCGCATGGACATCCCATGTTTCGCTATGACAGTTGGCACAACGGCTTCAAAATGACCTCGCCATCCATTCCGCATTTCCGTTTCAAGGCATTTCAGAGCTTTTGCTGATAATCGATAAACAGGATTGAAAGAAGCATATAAATCATCGTGTGACAGAGCAACTCCATCAGGAGTCCTCACGCTACTCCACCAATACCAATTGGGTTCGTCCTCATACTTCCTTATATAAGCCGCCACCAAATCGGCAGGGTCGTCCGAAAAGGTATCAAATAAGACGTTCCAATCACCTGAGAATAAGACATCATCCTCCACCACCCAACAATAATCATATTCAGGATAATCCTTATGGAACTTCAGCAATGGATAATGGCAGTTGCCAAGAAATCCGATTTTAAGCGCAGAATATCCATCATCAAGCAATTCTTGTACACTAAATGTATATACTCTGTCAAATCCACTCAACTCATCACAGTACATGGATACCGACTTGTCAAAAAGCAGAAAAACATCTGCCCTCCGACCATAGTCATTCACCAGTTTATGGTATCTCTCACGAACAGCATAATCTGTTCTGTTAGTGAGCAACATAACGGACTGTTTCATAAAGTGTTCACGCAAAAGGGTTTCATGTTACATATGATATAACAGCTAATCAGCCGCTCCGCAAGAAAGGCAATGGCACGACATTGATAGTTCACATCATCATATCGGAAGTCTCGTTGTGCTTTCTCCATGTACCTTGCAGGATTCATGTTCAAGCCATTCTTTTTATCCCATGCAAATAAGACAGGGAAAAGAAAATCGCACAGCTTTTTGAAATCAGCATATTGCATGATGAAGCAACAGAATGGGATGAACACATTCCCTTTCAATAGGTACTGGGAATAAGGATTTTTGTCGCCATACAACTCGTTAAGCACATCAACAGCATCGTACATGTCCTGATAGTTATGTGCCATTTTGTAATGCTGGAACACGGGGCTTCCATAGTTAATGCTCATCACCTGACATTGCCCTTTCTCCACTTCAAAAAAGTCCCTGAACATCCTTCGGTAATGGCAGAATCCTATTTGTCGGCTTTCTAACCTGTTCTTCCACACATAATACATGGTGGTCAACTCAGAATAGAATTGGTTTAGGCGGTTGATGTTATCACCTTCCTTAGAGATATCATTGCCCTTGAACAGGCGGATGGTATCAGTCTCCTTCAATCCAAATTCTTGGATTTGCTTATCATCGTGATAAGTGAGCCAAATTGTTAAATCATACATATTTCGATGAAATTAGGGATTTGCTCCCGCAAACGGTAAAGTTATATTTGAGGGAGCTCAAGGTGGTTACGGTTATTG
>WFLX010001332.1_pt1 | contig 13653 bp, 13 predicted proteins | sample 4967041 | NCBI WGS metagenome assembly WFLX01 (sample SAMN12857096, study PRJNA449069) | gut metagenome | isolation source: stool from male and female vole | host: Microtus ochrogaster | place: USA:Florida | collected 2017
TACCCTGCATGTAGGCGACATCATGCTTGCCGGTACTCACTTCGGTAGGGTCAGGGCCATGTTCAACGAGCGTAACCAGCGCATCAAGGAAGCAGGTCCCGCAACCCCGGCACTTATCCTGGGCCTTAACGGCGCTCCTACCGCCGGTGACACATTCAACGTAATGGAGACCGAGCAGGAGGCCCGCGAGATAGCCAGCAAGCGTGAGCAGCTGCAGCGTGAGCTCGGTCTGCGCACCAGCAAGCGCACTACCCTCGAGGAGATCGGCCGTCGCCGCGCCATCGGCAACTTCCACGAGCTCAACATCATCGTCAAGGGCGACGTGGACGGTTCAATCGAGGCTCTCAGCGACTCGCTCATCAAGCTGTCGACAGAGGAGGTTCAGGTCAACGTGCTCCACAAGGCCGTCGGCGCCATCTCGGAGAGCGATGTCACCCTGGCCGCCGCATCCGATGCCGTCATCATCGGCTTCCAGGTGCGTCCGTCACAGGCCGCCCGCCGCGCTGCCGAGCGTGAAGGTGTCGAGATACGACTCTACTCGGTGATCTATCAGGCCATCGAGGAGGTCAAGGACGCCATGGCAGGTATGCTTGCTCCCGAGATCAAGGAAGAGGTGGTCGGTACAGCCGAAGTGCTCCAGACTTACCACATCTCGAAGGTCGGCACAATTGCCGGTGCNATTGTACGCGAAGGCAAGATCAAGCGTTCATGCAANGTGCGCCTCATACGCGACGGCATCGTACGCTANACCGGCGAACTCGGCTCGCTCAAGCGCTTCAAGGACGACGTCAAGGAGGTACTCAGCGGCTATGACTGCGGTCTTAGCATCGCCGGTTACAACGACCTTCAGGAGGGCGATATGATCGAAGCATTCGAGGAAATAGAGGTAAAGAAGCAGCTGTAACACGCAGTTTTGCATACCGTTTACCTTAACATAGGATCCAATCAGGGCGATCGCCGGGCTCATATCGAGCAGGCGGTCGCCCTGATCGCTTCTCTGTCACAGTCGCCTGTGCTTCGTTCGGCTTATATTGAAAGCGAGCCATGGGGGTTTGAATCGTCCCACAGGTTTCTCAACATCGGCATAGCCATCACAACTTCACTGGAGCCTCTCGAACTGCTCGACCGGCTGCAGGCCATCGAGCGNCGGGTGTCACCCGCGCCTCACCGTGATGCTGACGGGCTTTACATAGACCGCGCCATCGACATNGACATCATCCTTATCGATGACCTTCACATCGACACCCCGAGGCTTACGGTGCCTCACCCGCGCATGCACTTGCGCGACTTCGTGATGAAGCCGCTGCAGGAACTGCTTGCCATGAAATCAGGNAAAAAATAGAAAAAGCGAGCGGGGCTATAAGCCGGGTTATGTCGCAGCGGTGTATGGAAACGACCATCTGCNGCCGGTCATTTATCTGAGCAGTCTACCCCCCGGCAATGGACGAGCAATCCTTAAATGCCGGTATACTTGACCTTGCAACCCATAAGGCGTGCGGCACGCGACATCGCTGCCGCGTCCGGTGAGCTTTTACCTCGCCTTTTCACCCTTACCCGCATCAGTTGACACAGGCGGTAATTTTCTGTCACGCTACTCGACCATCACTGACCGGTCACCGTTAGTGACTATGGCGCTCTGCGTTGCCCGGACTTTCCTCTTGCCGCATCCGAAATCGGCAAGCGACCGGCCACCCCGCTCACTCGCTGCAAAGTTACATAAAAATCGGTACACGCATNCCGGACCCNNAAAAAAATTGCGGGCCCGGAAGTAGATAACACCGTTATCTTACTTCCAGGCCTGCNGGAACNCTACAACTATTTGTTTGGCTATGATAGAGAGAACATGTGTGTAAGTGTCATAAGGATGATTAGAAACTGAACTGAGCCATCAGNCTTACCCGGTTGGCCCATCCGTGNNNGCCGTCGATATCCTGCCGTTTGCCTCCGTTGTATTCAAGGCCGGCCATCCATCGAGGGGTGATATTCCAAAACACGTTGGCTGTCGCATATAGCCCGTATTTGTAGTCTGTATCATCGGCAGTATCACGATACTTCGGCAGGAAGCGCTCTTCACTGAATATCAGCGTCGAGAACACGTCGGGAGTGAAGTGGTACTGCATGGCGGCATACCAGCCCAGACTCAGCGGCGCATACATGCGGCCGGGACGGTCGGGATTGCCGAGCAGGTCATTGGCACCGCACTGCAGGTCGTTGTTGAGACTGCCGATACCTTTACCCACGATACAAGCTCCGTAGAGAGTCACCGGAGCAACAGGGCGAAATACCGTGCTGAGATGGGCACCCCAGCCGGCTACCTTATAATTGCGCGATGACTTCAGGTCGCGGTACTCAAGACCACGCACTATACCCGACAGGCGTACATGCGAAGATGATCCCCACTGATACTGCAGAAACGCAGCAAAGTCAGGCATATACACCGAACAGCCGGTGTAGGTGCCGTCAAGTGAGGGTATNGAATTTACNGGAGTCTCAGCAGAAGCCGCGACAGTCCAATGCTTTGTTACGGGATGCATCCACCTGAGCAGCACATTGCTTGCGCCGCACTCGGCGTTGGGNCCCTGNGCNTCGACAGTCGGTGGCTGGGCNGCCGGATCCTCAAATGTCGANGAGGTATAACCCACCGTCCAGTCATTGATCTCGGCATAAGCCTTTTTCAGCTGGAAACCCTTGCTGTGGTAACCGTTGAAATTAGCCTCGATGTAAAGTTTGTAATTCTTTATACGAGCATCATTGCCTAAAACGAGGAAAAACAGCGAACAACCTGCCGGAGTGGTGCCAAACCAATGATCCTTGGTGGGATCATCGGGAATAGAAATATTGTAAGGGATAAAGGCACTGTTGGGCATCGCTCCGTCCCAGTCATACCATCCGCGCATCCTGACCACGCCGCCCAATCCGAACGCGAGCTGGCGCGAACGGCTCATCATCATAAAATAAGGAGCACGCGGGTCCTGAAAATGCAAAAACTGATCCTGATAAAAACGCTCGATCAACTGACGGGCCTGAAGTGTGTCTATGCCCTGGCTGCCGCCGTCAATACTGACAAAATGATGGTTGCTTTTAAGCTTGTCTTGCGCGGCATCGGCCGGAGCCTCCGCGTAAGCCGAAGCAGCACATCCACAGGCGAGCAAAAGTGTCATGAGGGTTTTATTCAAGTTCATTTTTTCGGGCTTTAGGCTTTTTAATTTCCTTTATAACACTTTCAGGGTTAAAAAGGTTGAACGACTATGCATATTTAATAAGTNNAAAAAGTNAAAAANTTACGTTNAATGCCNGAAAANNATGTTNTAAAACATATTTTTAACAGAGTTTATTTGCTTACTCCGTGAAAATCAGCTAACTTTGCAAAATCAAAATTGTTATTCATATAAAGGGCGAAAGAGATTGCCCTTACGCCGAAAACCGGCAACGGAACCCGCCGTGAAGGCCCGTTCCGTAAGTGTTAACTAAACTGAGATATTAATGAAGAGAACAATTCTGTGGATTGTGGTATTTGTTGTCCTCATCGGCATCGGCACCGCCGCATCATTGCATGCCTTTGACGGCCGCAACGGCTACAAGGCCCCGGTGTTCAGGGTGGAAAGCACCGACACCATCATGTCGCTCGACGATATGCGCGGCAACTGGGTGCTTTTACAGTTCTGGGCATCAAGCGACGCGCCATCCCGACTGTCACTGCACCAATACACCGACTTGGCTCAACAGACTCCACAATCGTCTGAAAAACTACATTACGTGGCTGTGAACATGGACCGCACCGAAGGTCTTTTCCGCGAGATATCGCGCATCGACGGTATTGATCCCGATTTACAGTTTCACGTCAGCGGCGACAAGGCCGACCGACTGAAAAAAGATTANAACATGCAGCATGGTCTACACTCTTTTCTGATTGATCCTGACGGAAAGATCGTAGCCGTGGACCCTACCAAGCAGGAACTTGTGAATCACAACCTGATATGAACAGTAAGTTCATCCATACATAAATGATATGGATGAACTTTTTTAATTATTTTTAACAATGGGGGGGGGTAAATTTACCAGTTTATCCCTAACTTTGTAACAATTATAACAGAATCCCCAGATTAATCTGTACTATACCACACCCAAAGTCTCCAAAAGGCAAAAAAGAGAACCGGAAACATCCTGTATATGAGATGTTTCCGGTTCTCTTTTATCGTCTGCGACAATGCGCTTACTTGCCGAGCTTGTCAGCGAGATTGTGCATGGCGTCAGCACCTGCATCGAGCAGACCCGATGCTTTCTCCTTCAACTGGTCAACCAGATCGGCNCCCTTTGCCTTAGCCTGNGCCATGGCNTCAGATNCCTTGGCCTGGGCCTGAGCCATCACGTCGGCGGCCTGACCCTTGAGCTGAGATATCGTATCGGATGCCTGAGCCTGGGCGTTGTTCACATCTTCTTTCAAATTGGCTACCTGCTCCTGAGCCTCCTGCTGTATTGCGGGAACTGCGGCCTCGGCACTAACCTCGGCTGACTCAAGACTGAGTTCTGCTGCTTCTTTCGACAGCTTTGCTGCTACATTGTCATTCGTAATCATAATCAATCTATTTTTTATTCATCGTTAAAACGCCTGAACAGCCCCTAAAGTTTGGATGCCGCCCCAACGAAATGGACTATTTTTTGGTATATTATCAAATTAATGCTTAAATTTGCCATTAATAAACCATCAAAATTCCTAAGGTCATCATGAGACTCTTTTTAAGCATCATGCTTGCAACAATTGTTGCGTCAGGCGCCCAGGCTGCCAAGAAAAAAGCCGATACCGACTCTACCGGCTTCAAGTTTACCGATGTAAAGGTAGTGACCCTCCAGCCGGTCACCGACCAGAACAAGTCAGGCACATGCTGGTGCTTCTCGACCAACACATTCATCGAGGAGGATCTCATACGTCAGGGTAAGAAGCCTGTCGATCTCAGCGAGATGTACACAGTGCGTCAGTGCTATCTTGACAAGGCCCGCAAATATGTCCGGATGNACGGCAAGGTCAACTTCNCGCAGGGTGGAGCCGCCCATGATGTTCCCTACGTTATGGCTAATTACGGNGCCATGCCCGAGGAAGCCTATCCCGGCATCTGCTACGGTGAGGACAAGCATGTGCACAGCGAGGTTGAGGCTGTCCTGAAGGCTTATCTCGACGCCATCATCCGNGTGCCCAACAAGCGNCTGTCTACCGCATGGGAAAAGGGCTTCAACGGTATTCTTGACGCCTACTTCGGCCCGGTACCCGAAACATTCGNTTACGAGGGCGTGACNTATACTCCNGAGTCGTTTGCCAAGGCTATCGGCTTCAACGCNGANAATTACAGCGAGTTTACCTCGTTTACCCATCATCCGTTCTACAAGCCGTTTGTGCTTGAGGTAGCCGACAACTGGCTGTGGGAGCCGATGCAGAATGTGACCGTTGAGGAGCTCAAGGCAATCGTTGACAATGCCATAGAGAACGGCTATCCCGTAGCATGGGGCGCCGACGTCAGCGAGGGCGGCTTCAAATGGCGTCAGGGCTATGCCGTAATACCGGTTGAGAAGGATGAGAAAGACCTTTCAGGCACCGAACTTTCACGCTGGGTCACCCTGAGCGATCAGGAGCGCGCCAACAAGCGCTATGAAATCGACGGTCCGGTTGAGGAAATCAAGGTGACTCAGGAGTCACGTCAGGATATGTTTGACCGCAAGGAGACCACCGATGACCACGGTATGGTCATCGTAGGCATCGCCGTGGACCAGAAGGGCAACAAATACTANAANGTACAGAACTCCTGGGATACCAACCAGATCTACGGAGGCTTCATCTATGTATCGGAGCCCTACTTCCTNGCCAAGACTCTCGACATCATGGTCAACAACGCNGCCGTGCCCGCCGAGATCGCAGCCAAGTTAAAGTAACCATCGCAAAAGCTGTCGATAGCGTATGCCGGTGACATCTTATAATTCACGCACCGCCCTGCTCCTCGGAGAGCGGGGCGTTGACGCTTTAGCCGACGCTCATGTAGTGATTGTCGGTGTGGGCGGCGTGGGCGCTTACGCGGCTGAAACCGTGGCACGCGCCGGTGTAGGGCGTATCACGCTTATTGACGGCGACANCGTGGCNGAGTCNAATCTCAACCGCCAGTTGCCGGCACTNCATTCGACCGTAGGGCAACCGAAAGCCGAAGTGATGCGCCGCCGCATACTCGACATCAATCCCGACTGCCGGGTTACTGCCATCCAGGCCTTTATCGGCCCCGATGACGCGGCCCGGTATCTCTCCGATCCCGACGCATGGGTCATCGATGCCATCGACTCGATCACGCCTAAAGTCAATATGCTGGCTTACTGCTACCGCAACCATATTCATGTAATATCGTCGATGGGNGCGGGCGGACGCGTGGATCCGTCGGCTATACGATATGCCGATATNGCCGANACCTATCACGACGGNCTGGCCCGAGAGGTGAGGAAACGGTTGCGCAAACTCGGCATCAGCTCAGGCATCAAGGTAGTGTTTTCAACCGAACAGCCGAGACGCAGTTCGCTGGTGATGACCGACGAGCTGTCGTTCAAGACATCCTCATTCGGCACCGTCGCATGGCTGCCGGCCACATTCGGCCTGATGCTCGGCGCATACGTAGTCAACCACATAGCNCCCGTAAAGCCATGATAAGCATATCTGACATAAGTAAGAGCTATGACCGGCTGAAGGTGCTCGAAGGGATCAATCTTGACATTGACCGCGGCGAGATCGTATCGATCGTAGGCCCGAGCGGTGCCGGCAAGACAACATTGCTCCAGATCATAGGCACTCTCGACCGTCCCGATTCGGGCCGTGTCATCTATGACGGCACTGATGTGCTCGGCATGAAAGAGGCGCCACTCGCACGCTTCCGCAACGCCAACATCGGTTTCGTTTTCCAGTTTCACCAGCTGCTGCCTGAGTTTACGGTATTGGAAAACGTAGCTCTTCCGGCCATGATAGGNGGTGCGNCAAAAGCCGAGGCCATGGAACGTGCAAAAAAGCTNATCGACTATGTNCATCTGGGTCATCGGACCGAGCATAAGCCCGCAGAACTGTCGGGCGGCGAACGCCAGCGTGCGGCAGTGGCCCGCGCACTCATCAACAATCCAAAGGTTGTCCTTGCCGACGAGCCTACGGGAAGTCTTGACTCGCACAACCGCACCGATCTGCACCGCCTGTTTTTCGACCTGCGCCGCGACATGGGCCACACCTTTGTTATCGTCACCCATGACGAGTCACTGGCTGCCGACTGTGACCGTATCGTACACATGCGCGACGGNCATATTAATGAAATAACCCATTGATCCAATCGACTATGTCTGCCATTAACCGCTATACACCGGCCCTGCTGCTTTTACTGCTGCTCACAGCCGTAGCCTGTCGTGATACCGACGGCCCGGCATCACACCATGCCGTGCTGACCGACATTGTGACGGTGGCCGCTACCGATGATCCCGCGACATTCTCGTTCAATCCCTACGACGATGCGCCGCTCGTAGTGCTCACCGCACCCGGAGTATCACTCGAATCGGCCGTAAGCGGACGTCGCGTGCTGATGCGCTATACACCCGAGTCAGGCGAAGCCTATACCTCGGGCCCGGTGAAGATCAGGTCACTGCAGGCCATCAACACCGGCAACACACATGTCGCATCGCTTGACACTTTGCGATGGGATGTATCACCGGTCTACCTGAAGTCGATATGGCGTTCAGGCAATTATCTGAACATGCACCTAAAGGTGGAGTGGTCGGCCGATCCGCGGCTGTTTTATCTCGCGGTCGATGTAAATACAATCAACTCGCCGCGTCCCCAGCTCTACTTCGTGCATGACCTCCTCGGCGCTCCGGCATCCTATCAGCAGGAAGTCTATTCATCGTATGACATCTCGGGACTGTGGAACCTCGCAACCTGCCGCGGAGTAGACATACACATCAATGACACAAATCTGAAGAAAGATATTTATTCATTTAACCACTAATATTAAAAGCAAACTACTATGGACAATAACAACAAACCCCAGGAAATAAAAATCGAACTCACTCCCGAAGTAGCCGGAGGCCACTATGCCAACCTCGCCATGATAGCCCACTCTCCCACAGAGTTCTGCATGGACTTTATCGCCGTGGCTCCCAATATGCCGCAGGCCCGCGTACAGAGCCGCATCATCATGACTCCTGAAAATGCCAAGCAGCTCCTTTTCGCCCTGCGCGAAAACATCGAGCGCTTCGAAAACACATTCGGGGTCATCGAGCGCCGCACTCCGCGCACCAACGGCAACGATGTAAACAATCCTTTCAAAGCCTGACACTCTTATGATCAAAAATAATCTGACAATCTATAATACTCTGTCGCGTTGCAAGGAGCTTTTTGTTCCCCTGCACGAGGGCCACGTAGGAATGTACGTGTGCGGTCCCACCGTCTATGGCGACGGGCATCTGGGTCATGCACGCCCGGCGATCACTTTTGACATTCTGTTCCGCTACCTGCGTCACCTCGGTTACAAGGTACGCTACGTGCGCAACATCACTGACGTGGGCCATCTTGAGCACGATGCCGACGAAGGCGAGGACAAGATCGCCAAGAAAGCGCGTCTCGAGCAGCTTGAGCCGATGGAAGTGGTTCAGCACTACCTCAACAGCTACCACAAGTCGATGGAACAGCTCAACGTATTGTCACCCTCGATCGAGCCCCACGCCTCGGGCCACATCATCGAGCAGATCAATTACGTACAGAAGATCCTTGACAGCGGATATGCCTACGAAAGCAACGGATCAGTGTACTTCGACGTACCGAAGTACAACCGCGACCACCATTATGGCAAGTTGTCGGGACGAAACATCGACGAGCTGCTGGCCACCACACGCGAGCTCGACGGACAGCAGGAGAAACGCAATCCCGCCGACTTCGCCTTATGGAAAAAAGCCGCGCCTGAACATATCATGCACTGGCCGTCGCCCTGGAGCGAAGGTTTCCCCGGATGGCACCTTGAGTGTTCGACCATGGGCGAGAAGTATCTCGGCACCCATTTTGACATTCACGGCGGCGGCATGGACCTGATGTTCCCCCATCACGAATGTGAGATAGCCCAGTCGGTGGCTCACAACGGCGAGGAGACCGTACATTACTGGATGCACAACAACATGATCACCATCGACGGCAAGAAGATGGGCAAGAGCTACGGTAATTTCATCACTCTCGATCAGTTCTTCAAGGGTGATCATCCGAAGCTTGAGCANCCCTACTCGCCGATGACGATACGCTTCTTCATACTTCAGGCCCAGTACCGCAGCACGCTCGACTTCAGCAACGAAGCTCTGCAGGCTGCCGAAAAGGCGCTCAACCGCATGCTTGAGGGCTACAGCCGCCTCCAGGATCTGCATCCGAGCGACAAGTCGACCATCGACGTTAGCTCGCTGCGCGCTAAGTGTTACGAAGCCCTTGACGATGATCTCAATACCCCCATGGTGATCGCCCATCTGTTTGAAGCATGCCGTCTTATCAATCAGGTTAAGGACGGAAATGCCNCNGCGACAGCCGAAGATATCGAGGAGCTGAAGAGTCTTTTCAATACATTCCTCATCGAAATACTCGGCATCCGCACCGAAATCGGAGGCTCGGGTGATGTAGCAAAGGCGATAAAGCCNTTTGAGGANGCAGTTGACCTGCTGCTCGATATGCGCGCCAAGGCCAAGGCGTCAAAAGACTGGGCCACAAGTGACTTGATACGCAACCGCCTGACCGAAATAGGATTTGAGATAAAAGATACTAAGGACGGAGCAGAGTGGACGCTGAAATCATAAAATCAGGAGCATGGAAGGGCCACGTGGCCCTTCTGTTTGCTCACATGATATGGGGCTTCATGTCCCCTATTTCCAAAAGCGTGCTGCTCAGCGGAGAAGTGTCGGCGATCGCGCTGTCGACACTCCGTATCGGCGGCGGCGCATTTCTCTTTCTGATCATGGGCCCTCTCCTGCCCCGCTCTATCGCTCCGCGTGAGCATATCGACAGGAGCGACTGGCCGATGATATTTCTGGCAGGACTGGTTATGATAGCCCTCAACCAGGGTCTGTTCATCACGGGAGTAGCTTACACGAGCCCGCTTGACGCGACTGTCATGGCCACCACTACNCCTATCATTACCCTGATCCTCGCCACGATATTCCTGTCAATGCCGATGACCCTGCTTAAAGTGATAGGTGTGGCGATAGGTCTNGGCGGTGCGCTGCTGCTTGTTTTCACAGGCCACACCGGCAGCCGCGAGCTTGCGCCTAACCCGGCGCTTGGCAATACGATGGTGTTCGTGGCTCAGGTATGCGCCTCCATCTACTATGTATTCTTCATGAGGCTTATCCGCAAATATGCCCCGTGGACACTGATGAAATGGATGTTTATATGTGCCGCCGTAGTGTATATACCGGCCACATATCCATGGTGGAGCGAACTGCGTCCGCTTGCCATGAGCACTCCCGTTGTTCTCGGCATCGCTTATGTAGTNGTGCTGTCNACTTTCCTCACCTATCTTCTCTTGCCTTTCGCCCAGCGGTTGCTGAAACCCACCGTTGTNAGTATGTACACTTATTTCCAGCCGGTGTTTTCGGCAGCATTGTCGGCCATACTCGGTATCGCCGTGTTTGGCGTTGACAAGATTATAGCCACAGTGCTGATTTTGGTTGGTGTCGGTATCGTAACCCGCTCTCCCGGACCACGCATTAAACCATCGGCTGATACGGTCTCAGGCAATGGACGTTCTTGAATTTGCCGAATTAGTAATCGANCAGTTACCCTACGAGCCCACCTCACAGCAGGTGGAGCTCGTAGCGGCACTGTCGCGCTTCTGCTCGCGCAACACTCCTTCCGACACCGTTTTCCTGCTTAACGGATATGCCGGCACCGGCAAGACTTCACTTTGCGCCGCTCTTGTAAGAGCGCTTCACTCGGTCGGCATAGGTACGGTGCTGCTTGCACCCACAGGACGCGCCGCCAAAGTGTTCAGCGCCTTCGCGTCAAGCCCTGCTTACACTATCCACCGCCGCATTTACTCCGTGAGCGGCAACGGCATCGCCTCGCCACGTGAGCTGCGTGTGGCCGAAAACCGGTCACACAATACGGTGTTTATCGTAGACGAGGCCTCGATGATCGGCGATGACAGCGCCTCAGGCCATCTGCTTGAACATCTTGTACATTACGTGTATTCAGGTGTCAACTGCCGCATGATCATGCTCGGAGATACGGCNCAGCTGCCGCCGGTAGGTTGTGACGAGAGTCCTGCAATGAATGTCAAGGCTCTGAAAGCCCTCGGGCTGCGCGTTAACCGGGCAACACTGACGGCCACGGTGCGACAGGCATCCGATTCCGGCATATTATACAATGCCACGTGGCTTCGCCGTGCCATGAAGACCGATCCTCTTCCTGATCCGAAGCTGACCGAGACCCCGTTTGACGATGTGGCCGCAGTTACCGGGGAAGAGCTTGAAGATGTGCTCAACGACTGTTATTCGTCGGTCGGTGTGAGTCAGACAATCTTAATCACGCGTTCCAACCGGCGCGCCACCCAGTTCAATCTCGCAGTGCGTTCCCGTGTGCTCTATTTTGAAGAAGAGCTGTGTGCCGGCGACATGCTGCTGGTCGCCAAAAACAATTATTTCTGGAGCAAGGATGTAAAGGGACTCGACTTCATAGCCAACGGCGACATGGCCGTTGTTGAAAAGGTATACGGCACTGAGGAACGTTACGGGCTGCGNTGGGCCGACATACGTATGCGGCTGCTTGACCGCGACATCACAGTTGACTGCAAGATAATGCTCGACACGCTGACCGACGAGGAGGCCATGCTGTCACGAGCCCGTATTCTCGACCTGTACGAAGCTATCCTACGCGAGGACACCGACCCTAAGGCCACAATGAATTCCAAGGCGGCCGACGCCATGAAGAGTCCCTATTTAAACGCGCTTCAGGTAAAATATGCCTATGCCGTCACCTGCCATAAGGCACAGGGCGGACAGTGGGCCAAAGTCATCATAGATCTCGGCTACATTGCTCCTGAAGCGATGGGCATGGAGTTTTACCGCTGGCTTTATACTGCCGTCACCCGTGCCACCTCAACCCTTTATCTGCTCAATCCATCGATCACTGTACGCTGATCCTTGTCGGCGATTATTGAGCCGAGGATGCGTGATAAGCGCGTGGCTCCTGATGCGCTCAGATGATCGGAGTCATGAAAATCCTCAGGGCCGAAATAGGGCGAAGCCATGAAATCATAGTACTCGGCACCGTACTTCTCACATAATTCCGTTATCAGTACATGCATATCCTCAAGACGCCCGCTGTCGAGGTTGTCACGATAGGTAGTCCATGCCGGAGCCGTTATCATGATGACTCGTATGTCATGCTTCCAGCATATCTCAAGCAGCTTTTCAGCCCACTTCAGGTTATATTCCTCATACTCTTTTGTCGCGGCATGATGGCGTGCCGCCGCAACAGGACCGTCGGCATCGCGCTCGGCATCACTGAGCGGCTCGGCATAATCGAGCCCATAACCGCGGCTGTCACATCCGGGCATAGGCTTCCCGAGTATCAGATTGCGTATCTTGGATGAAAACACGCTGAATTTAGACATTTCCAGGCCATAGCGCGACCACAGCGGATACTTGTCGACACCCATATAGAGCCGGTAGTAGATCTCATACCACCACTCATCGCCCTTCTCAAAGGGAGGATCCCAGAACGAGGCATACGACACATTGACAATCACCGTATGCAGCCNCGGCATGTGTGGAAGCNCCTGTTCAAGCAGCCTTACGTCATATTCGAAATTCTGCGACACGTTGGCNAGNTTAAACACATNATAACCTGTCACCGAATCCGGNATTATGCCATAATAGTCNTGCGATGAACCCAGNACAAGCACATTTACCGAGTCAGCGTCACTGCCATTGATGAANTGCTCCTTGACAGCATAGGAATTGGANATNNTCCTAACCACCGCCTCACCGATAATCAGCGANACGATGACCATGACAGCAAAAACACCCGTAAGAANCAGAAACCGCCTCATGACATCAGAATTGGAAATAAATGAACTGTTCCTGCGTCCCCGAGAAAAAGAGGATCACCATAAACAAGACATAGTAGACCGTCCACCGTGCCCACCGGTGGCTCAACAGCCGGTCACCNTCAACCGAGAGTCCGTGCGGAGCCTCGCGTTTGATCCAGTCGATCACGATAAGCACAGCAATCCATACAAGCGGCCACTTGCCCGGCAGCGGCGTAAACGTGAAGCCGGAAAACATGCCTTTCAGATACTCCCAGGCATCACCTACCGTAGCACACCGGTAAAGTATTCTCAGCACAGCCACGAGCAGGAATGTCCATCCCATGGCGAGTGACTCGCTGAAAGTAGGCAGCATGCGCCCCGATGCAACCGTGTCACGCATCTTGGATTTATTCTTACGCATTATCCTCGGGACAAACAGCAGCCCGTGACCCGCACCCCACATCACGTAGCCCCATGACGCACCATGCCAGAAGCCGCTTATCAGAAACACGGTCATCGTATTGACCACCGTGCGAAGCTTGCTGCACCGGCTGCCGCCCATCGGAAAATAAACATAGTCACGAAACCA
>WFLX010089981.1_pt1 | contig 13651 bp, 6 predicted proteins | sample 4967041 | NCBI WGS metagenome assembly WFLX01 (sample SAMN12857096, study PRJNA449069) | gut metagenome | isolation source: stool from male and female vole | host: Microtus ochrogaster | place: USA:Florida | collected 2017
GTGGCTCGATTGCAGATGCCTCCACCAAAATATAATGAAGAGTTTCCGCTGACTTNGCANTTGTTCATCGTGAACGAGCCGTCCGTTGAATCGAAATAAATTCCAGCGCCTCTATACGCATAATTTTCACGCAAGGTACAGCCTTCCATTGTGAGTGAGCCGCCCGTCGATTCAAAATAAATGCCGCCGCCATTTCCACCCACTCCATTCACACCAGTATGATTTGCTCCCGTGATGACGAGGTTTTCGAGCGTCAGGTCGAGTTTGCCGTTCGTAGATTGCGCATATATGACGCACTTTCCGATGCCCTCACTTCCTGCTTTGACATTGCCGCTGCTGTCAAGCCTCGCGCCTGCGTCGAGCGTCGCCGTGCCAGAAAGTGCCTTTATCGTGAGTGCTAGGTCTTGTGTGAGCGCGGAGAAGTCCGCCATGCCGCTTGCGCCGAGTTTAGTGGCTGTCGTGCCGTCCAGCGTTCCGTCAACGAAAATCGTGTATTCGCTCGTGCTGTCGTTAGGCTCGCCGCGACGCCTCTCAATGATAGCATCCACCGCTTTTTGAATCGTTGCGAAAGGATGGTCGATGCTTCCTGAATTCGTGTCGCTCGCCACGGCAGTGTCCTTGTAAGACGAAGTTTCGTACCAGCCGCCAGTGCCGCGCACATAGATGTCCATTTTCGTTTTGAGCAAGCCCTTTGCGCCAGTGCTGTCAGGGCTGATTTTCCATTCCTCGCCATCGGGCACGGATGCCAAATCGAATTGGTCGCAAATGTCCTGCGTTATCGTCACGCCCGTGGCAGCGGACAAAACTTCCGTGCCCAGCGCGTAGGCTGAAGGCGTGAGCGTGGCGACTTTCGTTTCCGAGAGCGGCCCCGCAATGCAGACTGTGGCGAAAGTTGTTTGATTTAATTCATTAAGATAAACGTCGTTGTCGTCCGCGAATTTCGCCGCGCCTTTCATCTTGAACGTGCAAGAAGGATTGACGTATGCGCCTTTGCCTTTGTCTGTGGATTTGTTTCCGCTGAACTCGCCTCCTTCCATCGCAAATTCGCTGAAACCACTCGTCCAAATTCCGCCGCCATATTTGGCTTCGTTTCCACTGACATTTCCGCCCTTCATCGTGAATNTGCCGCCCGGCGTTGAAGGCATCATACGATAAAGATAAATTCCGCCACCGCCGAAACTTTCGCCATCGCCGCCTTTGGCTTTGTTGCCGCTGATTTCGCCGTCTTCCATTGTGAATGTGCCGTTGCGAATGTAAACGCCACCTCCAGAACCGCTTGAACCATCGGCTTCGTTGCCGCTGATTTTGCCGTTTTTCATCGTGAATGTGCCAGATTCAACATACACGCCGCCGCCGCCATTCGCAGCGTTTTTTTCGGAATTGGACGTTCCGCCAATCGTGCCGTTTTCCATTGTGAACGCGGCATTATTATTGACGTAAACCGCGCCACCATTTTTGTCCGCAGTATTGCCGCTGATTTCGCCGTTTTTCATTATGAATTTGCCGGTAGTTTCAAAAACATAAATTCCGCCGCCTGAACTGCCCGTGCTTTTGTTCTTGCTGATTGTGCCGCCGTTCATCGTGAGCGAGCAATTAACATAAATGCCGCCGCCAGTTTCACTTGAAACATTTTCGGAAATCTTTCCGCCTGAAAGAATCACTTCTCCGGCACTTTCAGTAGAAATCGCGCCGCCATTCTTTGCTTTGTTGCCGCTGATTTCGCCGCCGCTCATTTCAAACGTGCCGCCATGAACATGAACGCCGCCGCCCAAACCGCTTAAGCCGCCTGCGTCTGTACTTTCGTTTTCGCTGATTGTGCCGCCGTTCATTTCGCATGTGCCGCCAAAAACATACACGCCGCCCGCGGCCACGCTTGAAACATTTTTGGAAATTGTTCCGTCCGAAATAACCACAGATTTAATGCCGGTTCCCGTACAAATCGCGCCGCCATTTTGCGCTTTGTTGTCGCTGATTTCGCCGCCGTCCATTTCGAATGTGCCGCTTCCATTAACGCAAACTCCGCCGCCATATAAGTCCGCTATGTTTTCAAAAATTTTCGTGCCTGAAATTTTCGCTTTGCCAGTTGTCGCAACGAAAATCGCGCCGCCATTTTGCGCCGTGTTTCCGCTGATTTCGCCGCCATTCATCTCAAACGTGCCGGACACTTCAAATCGCAATTTTTTGAATTTCACGGATTGCACGAGCAATTCGCTTCCAGCCGCCACGCTGAACGTGCGCCCCAAACTTTCTACCGTGCGAGCCGCGCCGTCCGCGCTTGCAACCGTAAGTTTTTTTCCGTTTTCCAATTCAAGCGTCGCGCCGTCGGCAACGTCGCTTTTCAAGAAAATCCTGAATTCGGTGCTGGAATCGCGCGTGGACTTATTCACCAATTCCACGGCTCGGTTGAATGTTCGCAGCGGATCAAATTGCGTGCCCGTGTTCGTGTCCTTGCCGTTTCCTGCATCCACGTAAAGCGTGGTTTGTTGGAATTCCTTGAGCAAGGTTTCCGTCAAATTAATCTCGCCGCCTGAAACATACGACGCATTTCCTTCAAATGTGTCCGTTTTCAAATTGGCATATACGTTTACAGTTTGGTCGATGCGGTAGACGAGATTGGAAAAGTCGCCGTAAAATTTTATCGTGAGATGCCACGCNCCCAAATCTTCGGNNGTNTGCTCGATTTTAAAANTTTTCGCGGCNAAATCCGCGTCGCTCGCATTTCGTATGATTGTGCTTCCGCCTTTGGACAAACTGTATTCGATTCCGCTGATTGTAGAAGACACTCCGCCAAACGAAACCGAAAGCGAAATTTCGCCTTCGCCGTCATCGGGATTTGTGGAATATCCGAGCTTATCAAAATCCAAAGATTCGTTCGGATTTTCGGCGTTGAGCGTGACTGTTTTTGTCTGCGTGAAAATTATGCTTCCGTTGGGAAGCAAGGCATTCGCCGTCACTTTCCAAGTGCCAAACGGCAGCACGATGGAAAAAGTCGCGTTCGCATTATCGACATTCGCTTCGATTTTTTGCGAGCCACTTTGTGCGAAAACTCTGTAAGAAGAAGGCGTATCAACATTGCCGGGCATGGCGGTGCGCGCGCTCGCCGAATTTGAAGAAGGCAAATTTCCGCTCACAATTCCGTAGCCTTCTTTGGCTTGCACGGAATTCGCAGGCGAATCATTCGCAGCATCGGAAGAAAACAAATTGCTGCAGCCGTAAAAAATCAATGCCGCGAAAATGCCGCCGAGCGCAATGAGAAAATTCAATTTTCGAAAGAACGCGTTTCCTTTCATTTTCTCCAAAATTTATCCCGCATTTCAAGGCTTCGTATAATTGTATGTCAATTCATCGCTGAATTCCTTGCCGCCATAAATGGCAGTAATTTTAATCACATAATCTCCGCTGTCCAAATTCCAAGAAGGTTCAAACTTAAATGGATTGCTTGATTTGAAATTAACTTTTTTGCCAGTGGGAACAGAACCCAAATAAATGTCCGCTACAAAAGTAGTGAAATCCGCAATGACAAGAGACGTTCCGTCTCCAGTCGCGGAAATTGTTATCGCGCTTCCGTCGCCACTATTTGCATCAAGCGAGAATTTAATTTCTTCGGGCGGAACTATAGTTATCGTGCCGCCGCTTGCCGAAAGTGCCGCTTCCCCGCTTTTTACTTTTAATTCAAATCCTTCATCGCTTGTGAAAGAATTTAAATGAGATTTTTCGTAACCAGCAACGTTGTAGCCGCTTGTAATTATTACGGAATTATTGCCTGTGGGCTTTTCTTGTGTGGAAACGCCGATTTGCGTTCCTTCAAGCGAGCCGCTTTGAACCGTGATAGTTTTGCCAGTGAGCAGCTTCAAATTCAGCGGCTTTCCAGAATCCGCCGCCGAAGTGTTTCCCGTAATTTTCACGCCGCCCAAAATATTTAGAATTCCGTTTACTTCCACTGCGCCGTTCGTGGTTTTCATTCCGCTTATCGAAACATTTTTAAGCGCGAGCGTCGTGCCAGTTTCAACCAAAATTCCACTTGCGATAGAAGTGGAAGAATTTGACTGCGTGATGTTCAAGTCTTGCATTTTTACGCTTCCAGTTACTGCAAAAGCGGAGGTGTTTGGGGTCGTTAGGTTGAATGAAATCGTCACGCGACTTCCTTTGTTTCCGCCTTTGCATCCTTGCAAAAATGCGAAGCCGTAAGTTTTGCCGTTGCCGGTTATTTCGAGATCGGTCAAAAGGAAAATCTTCGCGTCTTCGGGGTTTGACGGGGGGGGGTCAAACGAGACTGCGGCTTTTGCGATTGACGCAAACGGCTTGGATTTTGAGCCGTCGCCACTTGTGTCGCTTCCGTTCGCGCTCACAAAGAAAACGATTGAATTTACAGTGACAGTTTTTTTAAATTCTTCAGAATCCACAAAGCCGGGCTTTGTCGCATGCGCCGATATATCAAAAGTGCCCGCCGGCAATTTTATCGCAAGNGGAGAAGCGCCGCTTCCTTCCGAATAATTTTCTGTGTCGCCCTGCTTTTTCACCGTGTAATGTATTGTCGCGCCTGATTCNGCNTTCAAAATATAAGTCGCCATTCCGTCGCTTTCGCTTTGGTCAAGCTTTGTGTTTACGGATGCAGGTTCGGGCGGCGAAAGTTGTTGTCCGTGCGATGTGAATGTAAGCGATGAAGAAAGTCCGCCTTCGTCCGTCAAAGTGAGCGTAATTCCAAACGGCGCGCGATTTTTTATATTTATGTCGGTCGTGATAAAACAATTCGCGCCTGCGGGCGGTTCTTTGCCAGCACCAGTCTTTTCCATTCCCGAAGGCGCAACAGAAGAAATCGTCCAACCGTCGGTGGAAGGGTCGCCATTGGAAAAATGCGCATTAAAAACATGCGTGCGCCCGTTTTCCGAAATCGTCAAATATTTGTCGTCGCTTTTGANCGCGGGCAATTTTATCGCAAGCACCAANNTTTGAACATNGCCTGTTTCAATCATTTGTCCCACTGCGCCTTCAATTGCCGCNGGCGGAGTNTTGCATCGCAAATGGATTGTGTGCGAACTTTGTATTCGCTCTTCTTCGCCAAAATCCGCGCGATAAAGCACTACGGTGGGCGAAATGTCAAATTGCGAAATATCGCCGTCAATTCCTGTGAGAGAGGCTTGCGGAATTTTTATGCTGAATGTGCTTTTCAAAAAATTCTTGTCAGTTTCTGTATGTGAAGTTCGCGTGACATTTCCGTCTTCGTCAGTCGTTTCTTCAATCCAACTTTGAAGCAAACCATTATTTTCGNGAAANNCAAAATCGGANTCATTTAAACTTAAGTNATTNGNANANTNTANNANNGCNCGCANTCTGTGATTTCCGGGATTGTCCACAAAATAATTTATTNTNAAATCNNCATTCGAGNCGANNTTCNGCCATGCGCCTTGCGNAACTGCGTNTTGTCAGAAAGTGTGTATGATTCCACTGACGCAACGCTTGCGTAGTCTTCCAAAAAATTTTTCGGAGTTTCTTGAAAAAGGTCGCACGCGGAAAAGAAAGTTGCCGCGCAAATTGGCAAGAAAATTTTGAGAAAAATGTTTTTTGCGGAAAAGCTTTTTTTCATCAAAATTTCACTCCAAATGAAATCTGCGGAGAAAAACTTCCGCAAGACATATCCGTGAATTTCGCATGAACGAAATCCGCTCCCGCCGCGACAAAAAAATGTTTCGCCTTTCCCGGATGATATTGTAACGCAAAACCGCCGCCGAATGCAAGCCCCGCAGCGTTCAAATTCGGGCTTGAAAATTCCACGGCCGTATAGTCAAATTGAGCATCGTAAATCATCGCCACGCCCATGGACGCATGCAAATCCAAAATCAATTTTTGCGGAATTATATGCGCCTGATAAATCAAGCTGAACATCGTCGTCAAATAATTTCCGCTCAAATCGTAAAATTCAGGTTTCGCCGAAATGCGCGAATAATTCGCCTTCAAGCCCGCTCCAACATGCGCCTTGTTTTTAATCAGGAAAAGCAAAGAAATATCCGCGCCAGCGTTGAGAAGCGTGATTTTGGAATCCATGCATTTTTCCAATGTGCCGTCATAAACCAAAATTGGCAAAAAATATGACGCGCCAAGTTGAACGGTTTCGAACGATATAAATTTCGTCTTTGCGGAAAACGCTTCGGAAACATCGGAAAAGTCGCCGGGATTTTTTGCCGCAATTTTGTAGCTGCCTTCCTGAATTTGTTCCGAATCAAATTGAACATGCGCCGTTTTTCCGTCCGCCGAAACGTCCAAAATTTTTCCTTGCAAGATTTCCCGCTCCGAACCGTCCATTTCAGCCGCAAGCAATGTAAACGAAGTTTGCGACAAAAAATTTTCACCGCGCAATAAAAAAATTCCGTCGTTATTTTTTGCGGAATTCACATAAACTTTTTTCGGAGAAATTGAATTTATCTTTGGCATCAATGCCTTCAAAACCACAAATCTTTCCCATTCGGATTTTTTTTCTCTGTCCAGCAAATTCGCCGCCGAAACTTGAAAACGATAGATGCCAGATTCGAGCGAAACTTCGACAAAATTTTGCGGCACGGTTTCTTTGAAAACTATTTTCCAATCGTCTTTGGAATCTGCGGAAGGAAAATTTGGATTGCCNGTGAATTTTTGAATTTCCACTTCATAATGTTCCACGTTCGGAATTCTTTGCCANCTTAAGCGTTGCACGAATTTTGTTCTTTGCCGCGAATCTTTTTCAATGTAATAATTTTTTTCAATTTCGGATTCTGAAATTTCTTGCGCACAAATTTTTTCCGTGCAAAAATTCATCGTGAGAAAAATCGTTGTCAACAAAATCGTTCGTTTAAAATCCATAAAGAATTCCAGTGTCATTGATGATGATTTCATCGATTTCCGGCAAGTCGATGGCGAACATCGAAACCGAAGGTTCGCCGCTGCGTTCGATCTTTCCATCGGCAGAATTTTTCAATGCCTGCACCGACCAAGTATAATTTCCCCCTCCTAAATCCGCCATGTCGTTCAGGCGGAATTTCGTTTGGCTGAATGTGCGCGTCATCAAAGTTTGCCCGCGATTATTTTGAAGCACGAACAAATATTCGTCGGCTTCGGGAACGGAAGTCCATTCAAAAGTTATCGCGCGACTTTGCCGAATTCGCTCCGCGCCGAAAACCGCATTGTTGGTGGCTTCGCCGAGAAGTATTATTGTGCCCAAAGGCGCAGTTTCTTGCACCACATTCACTTTCGGCTCAGGCGGAATTTCCTGTATCGGAACGGGCGGCGGTTCAAGAACGACGATTTTCTCGTTCACTATGAAATTCCTTGCTCGCGCAGAAACATCGATTCCTTCCACAGTGCGCGCGCTCACCGTCCAATAATATCTTCCCGGCTCCAGCGGCGGCAAGCGAATTTCGCGCGGCGGATTTTGCATTGAAAAAATCGGCTGAGAAATTCCGTTGGAATTTCGGCTGATTGTGAAATTCGAACTGGCAAGATTTTGTCCGTTTGAATTCCATCGCGCCACACTTGGATTTTTCCGCGCCGCTTCTTCTTCAAATCGCGTGCCGTTTGAAGGGAAAGTCAGCGTAACATTTCGAATCTGCTTGATGCGAATTTCGCTTTCGCTTGTCTCGCTCAATCGCGCGGCAGCATAACTTTTTTCTTCTGCGCCCGCCTGCACGGACCAAGCATATTCGCCATCGGGAAAATTTTCCAGCGCAAAAGAATAAGTGTTCGAAGTGACTTGCCTTGAATAAATTGGCTCTTCCGAATTTTTCGACGAATAAAGATTGAACAAATAATAATCCGCGCCCAAAACTTCGTTNNAAGAAAAAGAACTCCTCGCGCCGCCACGCACAAAAAGCAAAGCGTCGTTCGCGGGCGAAATTAAATTCGGCTTTTCAAGCGGAGCGATTACATTTATTGCGCGCGGTTGCGTTTTGTATTTTTGCGAATCTTCTTTGGAAACGATTCTCCAAAAATAATTTCCGCCGCCCAAATTCGCGCCTGAAAAATTTTTTACATCTTCGGCGTTAGTTTGATTCAAAACAATTTGCGAAAAATTTTTGTCGCGCGCAATTTGCAAAATCGTTTCGCCGGGAACATTTGTTTTCCATGCAAAGCGCAAGCCGGAAATGTTTTCATCGTTCACCGAATAATTTTCAGGCGGATAGAGAAGTTTTTGCTCGAATTCAATTTTGTCCGTAAAAAATTTCCGCACTTCGGATTTGTTGGAAAAATCGCCATCGTCGTCAAATTGCGAAACGTACCAAAACCATTCGCCCGTTTGCATTCCCAATTCCGAAGGCTTTACGCTAAAAAAATTCGTCTTTTGTCTTCTGCGAATTTTNTCGTTCGAAAAATCAGAATCTGAAGCGACAACAATTTCATATTCTCCGATTTCGGAATTGTTTTTCCACGAGAATGCGAGATTGTCGGAAATTTCNGTGTTCACCGTGTCGCCGGCCGCCGGCAAAATCAATTCCACATTGTCAAGTGAATTTCTTTGGCTGATTGTAAAAACGCGCACTTCGGAAGGCTCGGCAAGTTCCGCGCCGTTCACCGTGTAGAACGGAGTTACGCGCCAATACCATACGCCTTCTTCCAGCGTGGAAACGATGCTTGAAGGAGTCGTAATGCGCTGCTTTATGACAGGATTGGACATTCTCGGATTGTCCGCCACTTCAAAATCGAACGCGGAAATCCATTCGTTTTGCGTCCATGAAAAGCGAATGTTCGGCAATCTTATTTTGTAAACGAAGTCGGCATGACTTTCAGGAATTATCAGTTCAGGTTTGGGCGCGTTCAAAATGCTCACTTTGCTTTGCGCCGAAAATTTCGTGCCTTGCTTTGAAGGAAAAATTCGCCAATAAAACGCGCCGCTTTTCAATTGAGCGTCGGCTTCTTTCAAATCTTTTAGTTCGCGACGAANGATTATGTTTTGAAATTTTTTGTCCGATGAAATTTCCAAAATCAAAAAATCGTCCGCGTCCAAATTTTGCACGTTCCACTTGAACGCGATTTGTGATTCATTTGAATTTTCGAAATTCAAAATCTTTTGGTTTGGCTTGGGATTCAAAACCGTAATCAGCGGAATGATTTTTTCCTGCGCGTTTTCGTCCAGCGCGAGGGAACTTCCTTCGGCAATCGTGCGAAAAGTTCCGTCCGCCGAATTGAACATCGCGTCGCCATTGATGACATTGATTGTGGAATCCCCGTTTTCCGAAACGCTCGTTCCTATCGAAGAGCCGGCGCTCAATTCAATCGTGGAATTTCCGAATGAAATCACCGCGCCATTTTTTGCGCCCGACGAATTCATCACGACGCTTCCGCCTTGCACCGAAGTTTGAAGTTTTCCATCGCGAATCACAACTTGCGCCATCGTGTTTTCGCCAAGCTCCATAATGTTGCCATCGGAAAAATAAATCGTCGCTTCGGATTCGGGCGCCGTCCGAATTACGTCGCCATCGTAAATCGGCGAATCCTGCCTGAGCCTGTCCCACACCATTCGTTCTTCGAATTTTCTTTGCGCCGTTTTGTGTTTGAACGTGATTGTAGCCACTGGCTTTTCGTTCATTTTCGTTAAAGAAAGATTGAGACTTTCATAAAATTTCTTCACGCTTAATGTCGCGCCGAAAATGCACAAGAGGATGAAAATTGTCGTAAGAAGGACGGAATTATTGTCCTTGGATTTTGTATTTCTTTTCATCTTCGTCAAGATTCACCGCACCCAAATCAGGCGCATCAATTCCCAACAATTCCCGAACTTCCGCCATGGTTTTCGGACCGTTTTTGCCCGCGCCCGGAATGTCGTCGGCATAAGGCATATTGATGACTGCGTACATTTGCACAGGGCGGCTTTTTCCTTTCACCGTCACCGAAGGCATCTGTTCAACAAGGACATAATCTTTTACTAATTTATAAGTGTTTTCCGTAATCAGGATGTCCGTGTGAAGCGGCTTGTTCAACGCTTCCGTCCGCGAAGCAAAATTCACTGCGTCGCCAATTACAGTGTATTCCATTCTTTCGGTTGAGCCGATTTGCCCGGCAATTACAGGTCCAGTATTGATTCCGCATCCAATCCGAATTATAGGCTTTTTGTCGCCGCCTCGTCCGACATTGAATTCCCGCAAGGAATGTCGCATCATCAGNGCGGCGCGAATGCATCGAAGCGCGTCCGTTCCGGGATCTTCGGAAGTGAGCGGCGTTCCCCAAACCGCCATAATCGCGTCGCCGATGTATTTGTCCACCGTGCCCTGCGTCTTGTTCACGCATTCGACCATGCGCGTCATATATTGATTCAAAAATTCAACGACTTCGAACGGCTCGAGCTTTTCGGAAATCGCGGTGAACGAGCGGATGTCCGAAAAGAAAATCGTGCAAATTTTCGTTTCGCCGCCCAAAGCGAGTTCGCCTTTAGCCGACTTTTCGGCAATGGTTTTGTTGACGAATCGGCTGAATGTGTCTTGCAAACGTTCGCGCTCGGCAAGTCCCACACTCATCTTTCCGAACGACTGCGTAAGCATGCCGATTTCATCGTGACTTTTCGGAACAAGATGAATTTCGTAGTTGCCAGCCTCAATCTGCGCCGAAGCCTGCGTGAGTTTTACCAGCGGCCGACTCAGACTCAGTGACCAAATCCAAACGAAAATTATGGAAACGAACAAAACCGCAAGTCCCAGATAAACATTCCGCTTTGTCGTGTTGCGCACATTTTCGAAAATCACTTCGGATTGAACCGTCGTAATTACGCCCAAATCTCCCAATGGAATTTTTCGATACGCGCCAAAATATTCTTTGCCGTCGCTGTCCGTAAAAAGAATTTGGCGGTTTTCGTCGTTGTTTTTTCGCATTTGAATTATGAGCGGAGAATCAACAAGATTGACGCTCGTCCGCATTGCATCAAAATCAGGATGAACGATGATGTCGGCTCGGCTGTTTATTACGTAGGAAACGCTCGTGCTGCTTTGCCCGAAACTGTTCGTCAAAAATTCGCTGGACGCAAAAATCAATGCGGCATCATTTTTTCCGTCATNCAAATTCCTCGGAACAATCAGCGCGACCATTCCAAATTCGAAAAACGGCGTGGCGTTCAAAATTGTAATTTCGCCCAAAAACGCTTTTTCCACGGCTTCGCGCTCGGTGAGAATGAACGACTCAATCGCGCTTTCATCCAATTCATGGCGCGCGAAAAATTTGTCATTCACCATGCGCAGATTGTAGCTGCCGTACAAAAAATTTTCCTTGGACAAAAGAAGCACCGCCGCGACATCGGGATTGCGTTCAAAGTAAAGTGAAGATGCGTTGTGCTCGGCAGAACCTTGTTGNCCCGCGCTGCTGATAACGTCAAGCAACAAAAGCGCGTTCGATTGAAGCGTTGTAAAACTGCTTTCCACCGCGTTCGCCGAACGAGTGTTCGCGTCCAAATTCGTATTTTCCGCAGTAACGCGCACATCGTCGCTCACAAAATAATTGACCAAATACGTAATCGAGCCGAGCGAAAGTACGATCAAAAACGAGACAATGATTATCAATTTTGCGCCAATCGGAAATCGGACGGTTATTTGCTTTTCCACAAAAAAATTCCTTAAAAGTTAAAATTTCCTAATTGTACAATATTTCATAAATCTTATCTACACTCAATTTTTCCGAAACCAAAGCCAAAAATTTCTTTACTTTTCAACATTTTCAAAAATGCGAAAATCGCGATTCCGCTCATTTCAAAAAATTTGACATCGGCAAAGTTACGCGAATTCCAGTGGAAAAAACAAATCCCGTGCCCACGCCCTTGCTGAACGAAAGCGCGTGCCCATTCGTTCTTTTAAAAATCGTAACTTCGAAATCTTGCACAAGCGCCANCCCAATCTTGCCAATTTTCAGNGAAGGCGTTTGAAATGAAACTCCGAAAATTCCGGGAAAAAAATTTCCCTTGATTTTTTTGTCGCTGTCCGGAATTTTTGGCGAACCAAAATTTATAACCGGCCCCAAATACACTTTGATGAATTCATTGAACGAAAGCGAAAACACAATTGGAATTTGAAAATTGCGCGTGCCGTGATTGTAGCGGAAAACCGTGCCAAGTCCGGGCTGGAATTTCCAGCCAGTATAGCGAACATCCGTTTCAAGCGCGATGCCCCGCCAATTCAAAGCGATGCGATTCGGCAGAAAAAAATTCCAATCATAAAAAAGCGTAGCGTCAAATTCAAGTTTGGCATACCATTTTTCGGAATTTAAATTCGCATTTTTTGAAAAATTTTCCGCCGCCGAATTTCTTGAAGCGGAATTTTTTTCATTGGATTTTTCGCCCGCAGAAGCAGCTACATTTTCCGAAGGAATATCGTCCTGCAAATTTTCTTCGGAATTGGAATCCGAATCGCGGGTGGAAGGAAGCACTCGTCCCGCTCCCGCGAATGAATTTGCATAATAGCGTTCTTTTAGCGAAGAAACAATTACACCAGTATTCGCGCCGTCGCTCGCCGCATGAATGAATTGATTTTTTCCAATGAAAATTCCAACATGGGAAATCGAGCCGTTGCCAGTGGTTTTGAAAAAAACAAGGTCGCCTTCTTCCGCTTGCGAAAGCTTGATTGTTTTGGCTTTAGAATAAATCGCCTTCGCCGAACGCGGCATTTGCAATTTTGCCCCTTCGCGCATTACCGTGTAAATAAGTCCCGAACAGTCGAAAGCGTCGGGTCCAATCGCGCCAGACTGATATGGACAGCCGATATATTGCTTTGCGCAGGCAACGACATTTTTGCGAATTTTTCGAGCTTGTTCAATAGAATATTCCTGCGCCGTGCAATGCCAAACGTAAATCAGAGGAATCACCAAAAAAGCAAGAAATTTTTTCGCTTTCGTCATAGTTTAAATTCTCGGCAAAAAAATAACAAATAATTAGAAATTCATTTTGAAGACTTGCGTGAATTTTTTTGCGGAATTTGTTCCACAAATATCATATACTGTGATATAATATCCGAAAATATCGGCTGGCAAAAAGCCGCTATTTTGGCTTGACTTTTTCGGCAAAATGAAAAACCATTCTTTAAAAAATATTATTGAATGATTTTTTTAAGCCGAAAATAATGCTTTCGTGCACGTTAGGCAACTCGTTGCGACGCGCATAAATCAATCGAATTTTGCAAGCAAGTTTTTGCGCTGCGCTGCAAACTTACTGCAAAAAATCATTGGGCGGGGAAAATGAAACCTATTAGACAAGAAGTCAGTTGGAAATTTTTGGACGAATATCGCGGAAGAATTTTTCATTCGGAATGGCCCACGCTGCCGCAAATGTTCCGCATTTCGCAAATGCGCTATGGCGAGCGGCCTTGCTTTGTGGATTTTGAAGGCGCGGGCGGCGCGAAGCAAACTTACACTTATAGTCAGGCGTGGCAAAAAATCGAAACGCTCGCGCAATGGATGATGGCGAACGGCGTGAAAAAAGGCGACCACGTCGCGGTGAGCGGAAAAAATTCTCCCGAATGGGCGGTGACTTTTTTCGCGGCGATGCTCGCGGGCGCGGTTTCCATTCCGATTGACTACGCCTTGCACGAAAACGAAATTGAAAATTTGCTCAAAACTGCGAAGCCGAAAATGTTTTTCGTGGACGAAGAGAAATTCCCGCATTTTTCTTCGGCGAAAAAATCGATGAAAATTTTTTCGCTTTCGCCCAAAGAAG
>WFLX010006235.1_pt1 | contig 13649 bp, 11 predicted proteins | sample 4967041 | NCBI WGS metagenome assembly WFLX01 (sample SAMN12857096, study PRJNA449069) | gut metagenome | isolation source: stool from male and female vole | host: Microtus ochrogaster | place: USA:Florida | collected 2017
AAACATTAACCCTAAAGATAAAATTCAGTTATGGAAATCGTGCCCATCAGCATATGCGTAGTGCTTCCGATCGCAATCGTGCTCATTATTTCTCTCACCAAGATCAACGGCGACAACCAGCGCACAAAAATCCTTCTCAAAGCCATCGAATCAAATAAAGAGGTCGACACTGACAAACTCCTTGACGCCCTGAAGAAACCGCGTCGCTCAGCCACCGAACTGCTCAATCTCCGCCTGCTTCGCGGATGCATCTGCACACTCATCGGATTAGGCTTTATAACCATAGGCATTGTCAACTGGTGCAGGGGGGAGCTTTTCGATGGTGACGACGTGTTGGTCCCTTTAGTTTTCGGCGGAATACCCTTCTTAATCGGTGTGAGCTACCTCATAGTCTATTTCGTGACACGCAAGGAATTAAATCGTACCAACGACTAATCCTGCCATGACACGCGAGGAATTTATAACCCGGATAGAAGCCATCGAGGGGGCGTTCAGGCGCTTTCTTGTGGCTCTATGCTGCGGCGATACCACACTCGCGGATGACATTGCGCAAGAGACATTCATGAAGGCCTTCATAGCCTGCGACACACTTAAAGATCCCGAGAAGTTCAAGTCGTGGATATTCCGCATAGGCCATACGACCTTTCTCAGTCATCTGAGGAGCGAAAAAGCCCATGAAGACTATGAGGCCACGAGCCACATCGCTTCAGCCGACAGCGCTGACTCGGAGTTCCGCTATCAGGATCTCTACACAGCACTCAATATGATATCCGAAAAAGAGAGATACTCACTCCTGCTTTTCTACATGGAGGGGTACTCCATAAAGGAGATTTCGGCCATAATCAACGCCACGGAGAGTGCCGTCAAGCAACATCTTTCGCGAGGGCGCAACCATCTGCGAACACTATTGTCAAACATGTAATCTCCCCTACCCTAATGGACGACGATAAAATCAAAGACTTATTTTCAAACTTTAATCCCACCCTATCTTCCTCTGCCCGGTTTATGGAGCGGCTGCAGAAAAATATGGAGATAGTGGATATGATCCGGAGCCAGAATCAGGCCATGCGCAGACGCAACCGTCTGGCAGTCGCCATAGCCGGCATCTCAGGCTTTGCGATGGGAGTGGTCATGACCCTGCTCTTCCCCACGATCAATGGTTGGCTCGCATCACTCAGCGCGCTGATAATTAGCAATTTCAGCATGGATATTCCTATGCCTGACAGCAGTCAGATCACCTGGAGTGTCATTGCTGCGGTGTGTGTGCTGACTTCTCTGAGTGTTTATGAACTTGCGATGTCGGGAGGAAACGCGCGAGGAGCATATAGCCCAGCAAGCCGGCCAAAAGAGAGCCGATGACAATGCCGAGCTTAGCATCGTTGAGAAGTCTCAACCCATCAGCGCCGGCGTCGCCATAGGAAAGGTTGGCGATGAAAAGTGACACCGTGAACCCAATGCCGCCAAGCACTGCCGTGGCTGCTATCATAGGCCAGTTGGTACCATCAGGCATAGAGGCAAGCCGGAGCTTGACGGTGAGCCATGAGAAGAGGAATATCCCGGCAAACTTACCTACGATCAAGCCCACGATTATCGCCAGACTAATGCCGCTGACAATGGTGAGGGGATTCATATCGAGGATGAAGATGCCGGCATTGGCAAAGGCAAAGAGAGGCACGATGAAATAATTGATGACCGGATGGAGGGAGTCTTCGAGGTCTTGAAGGGGGGATATCACCTTGTCGGAGGCACTCTCTATCTGCTTGAGCCAGTCGAGCTCATCGTGGTTGAGCATATTTTCTTTTCCGAGATGATCATCGTCGGCCTCATTGAAATGCCTTATGGAGTCACGGATGATCCTTACATATTTACCGGGGTGAAAGACAGGGGTGGAGGGGATGCAGAAAGCCACCAGCACTCCGGCAATCGTGGGATGAATACCCGAGTTCAGCACCAGAAACCAGACCACACCGCCCAGAACGAGGTAGAACATCTTGCTCTGAATCTTCAGCACGGCTCCTCCAATAATCAGGAGTGCCAATCCTATGGCTGCATAGGCCAGGAAGGCCACGGAGATATGCGAGGAATAGAAAAGCGCTATGACAATTATGCCCCCTATATCGTCGACCACTGCCAGAGTGGTGAGGAAGATCTTCAGCGAAAGGGGCACACGGTTACCGAAAAGCGCCAACACTCCGAGAGTGAAAGCAATATCCGTAGCCATAGGGATTGCGGCTCCCCCGGCATAGTTTGTGCCGTAGGCAAAGAGCATATAAAGACCCACAGGTACCACCATCCCCCCTATCGCCGCCACAATCGGCAGCAGAGCCTGCCGAAACGACGACAACTCCCCTACGAGCACTTCGCGCTTGATCTCAAGCCCTATAGCGAAGAAAAAGATAGCCATCAGGGCGTCGTTGATAAACTGAAGCACCGTCATCGGGTGACCACCATGGGAGAAGAGGTTGAAACTGCCAATCTGCAGTCTCATCTCCTGAGTCCAAAAGTGGTTGTAGAGGGTATTTATGCCGGGGATATTTGCCACGACAAGGGCAAGTATGGTAGCGAAAATCAGCACGTTGCCACCGGTTGCATGTCGGCTGAGAGCCTGACGGGCTGCATAGAATACGGTGTGAGGGGTCTTGCGGTCTACTTTCATTTTCTAAAAACCGGATAAAAAAAGTGATGAACTGTCTGAATAACAATCCACCAACTTATATTGTTTTTTATAGCCTGTCGGATTTGCAAGGGGTTTCCCCGGCCTCCTTACGGTGCTTTCTGCGCCGGATTATCCACCCTACAAGCCTACCGCTGCGGTCGAGCACAAAAAGTCCTGCCAAGATGGTGATGAAGACGAGTGTGAGGAAGCTTAGGATATATCCCCCGGCAGGATCCATGCGGTCGGCCAGTTCATCGGCAGGGGTCTCCGTCACAATCGCATAGCTGATGGATGAAAGCGCACGCTTCCACTGCACCACACCATCCTTGAGATAGACCAGCGCCGCTCTGCCGCGTGCAAGTTCCTTTATTAGAGTGGGCTCTGCGCTGTAAATCGGATAGGAAGCCATCGAGAGGTCGCGCCACCACTCCACATCGTTGGCATCGCCGCTGACAAGCGCCACCATGGAGCCTCCACGCTTCTCCATGAAATCGTTGAGGTCATTTAATAAATAGGTGTAAGAGAGGTCGACCCCCTTCATGTCCGGGATAGTGACAATAAACTGCTCACCTTCAGTAGAAATGATGTCGGGGGCTATATCTTCACCCTCGTAGATGACACTGAACCCGTCGCTGACCCCCTCGCTTCCCTCCACCAGGTGGCGATCTACAAATTGCCAGGTGCTGTCGGGTAGATTATCAAGTGTAAAAGAGGCTTTGCGACCATCCTTCTCATAGATAAACTCGTAGACCGGTTCGTTATCATCCTCATCCTCCCCCGCGGAGAGGAGCATGGTCCCGGGGGAGAAACGACGGAAATCGATCATGGGTTGGATTGTGTAGCCGAATATGGCCACTATCAGGATGTAGAGCGAAAGGATAGCGCCTACAACCCATTGGAGATAGGGAACAAATAGCCCACCCACACGGTTATTGAACTTCACAAGATAGAGGATACCTATCGTAAGAAAGATATTTTTTGCAAAAGAAGCGCCATTGGAGATTACAAGGAAATCTCCAAAGCAGCCGCAGTCTGAGACAGGATTGTCAATGAGCAGATAGGCAGTCAGCGGGAGCATGAAGGCCATCATCAGGAGCATCAGCACCGGAGCTATGCGCTGATAGCAGCCCAGAAGCAATAGAAATCCCAGCACAAACTCAATACCGCCAAGAAGATAGGCTGCAATCACCACCAGTTGCGAGGGGATCTCCCACCCCCACACCTCGAGGTATTCACTGATCTTAAAGAAACTGCCCCAGGGGTCGACACTCTTGACAAACCCGCTGAACACGAACACTGCGCCCACCAGAAGGCGGAGTGTCCACACCACTGCGGGATGGTAGAGTCGCTCAATTATCCCCTTCGGAGAGCTTGATGATGGCGAAGACTGCATAGTTGATGATATCCATGTAGTTAGAGTCGATCCCCTCGGAGGCGATGGTGTTACCGTCGTTGGATTCTATCTCCTTTACTCTCTGAATTTTAGTAAGTATGAAGTCAGTGTAGGAGTTCACCCTCATCCCTCGCCAGGCGTCGCCGTAGTCATGAGTCTTAGCCCCCATGAGATCGCGGGCGGCGTGCATGAAACTATCGTAGAGAGCCAGAGCCTCCGCGGGCTCGATGTCGGCTTCGTCGGCATACCCCTTCTGAAGTTGGATCAAGCCTATGATACCATAGTTTACAATAGCCATAAACTCGCCTAAGATACCTTCGTTGATCATGGCAGGTCCTTCTTCGAGTGTCCGGATTCGCTTAGCCTTGATATAGAGCTGGTCAGTGATAGAACGGGGCCGCATGATGCGCCATGATGCGCCGTAGTCTTTCAACTTGTTGGCGAAAACGGTCCGGCAGGGTGCCAGCGCCTGATCAAACTGTTCGAGTGTGGTCATCGTGGATGGGGTTTTGAGCGAAAATATTATCCGAATATGGTAGGGAGCAAAGGGGAGAACTTTAAAGCCTCCCCCGCGGAGCAGGGCTTTGCAATCCGACGGGGGAGGCTTAAAGGTTATAAGGATTTAATCCTGAATCAATACTTCAGAAGATCCTCTACACGCTTGAGGTTGTCGCCATCGTTGAGCATGTAGTAGATATTTTTGAGATAGCGGAGAGCGTCGGTCTGTTCGTTGTCGATCTGATAGCACTTTTCGAAATATACGGTGGCCTCCTTGAGGAGAGGACGCATATTCTCGTAGTTGTACTTGTTATACTCAGTCTGAGGCATATCGACAGCTTTCTGATCAAGTTCGTCATATTTCTGGGCGAGCATACGGCCATAGTTGAGGTTGGTGTAAGGGTTCTCGGGATCGAGTTCCACAGCCTTCTTATAGTTGCCCATAGCTTCCTCGTTGTTGCCCTCCTGCTCCTGCAGCACAGCGAGCGAGAGATAGTAGGCGCCATTTTCGGGCTCCTCTGCCATAGCCTTGTTGAGCATCTCATGAGCCTTGTCATATTCCTTAGCGTCAATGTAGCAGTTGAGCAGGCGCTGGAGATAGCGGGGATCCTTTGTGCCGAGCTTGTCGAGAGCAATCTGGGAATATTTGCGCTTGAGACCCTCATCCTTGAGTTCGTAGGCCACACTGTAGGCATAGTCGTAGGCAGTTGGGTCGTCGTAGCCGATTTCGAGCACACGGTCAAAAGCCTTCACAGACTCAGGGAGCATCTTAGCCTGCCATGCAGCGAGGGCGCAGTTGTATTCGATCTGAGCCACAACTGAGTCAGGGAGAGCAGCAGGAGCAGCCTTACCGAGCGAGGGGTTGCCGGGGAGATTGAGGTAGACCTGAAAAGCCTCGTAGGCCTTGGCGAAATCTCTTGTGTCCCAGAAAGCGGCGCCGGCATTGAGATAATCGTTGTGGTGACCGGCAATCTGACCGGCTATTTCCTTGGAATATTTAGTCTTCACCTTCCCTTTGGCATCGACCACGGTATCAACGGCGAGAGCCTGCACACCATATTTGTAGCCATCGAGAAGAGCGCTGCCCATATCGGCAAGATTCACATCCTGCCCGAATGATTTCTTGGCAAAGAGATCGTCGTAGATTTTGAAACCGGCTTTACCGGGAATCCAGAATGTAGCGGCGTCAGAAGCCGTCTCAGGATTAGAGAAAGCGGGAGTAATCACAGTGATTGCTTCCTGGTAAACGGGATAGCTGTCAGCAGCCTTAAAAGCCTTTTCAGCTTCCTTCACCACAGCTACCTGAGCATTGAGAGAGGCCACTGCAAACAGGCCGAGTGTTAGGATGCAAAATTTTTTCATGGGTTGATGTTTTGATATGTGAATTGAGTTAATAATTCTAATTCTTAAAGGTTGGGGAACCGGGATTGTCAGAGATCGGAGTCGGTATCGTCGTCATCGATTTCTACCTCCTCATCGTCGTCGATGACCTCATCCTCTTCCACCTCATCTATTTCAAGGATTTCGGTGGCCGGAAGAGCCTCCTGAGCTTCAACCTGCTCCACTTCCTCCTCAGGGTCACTGTCGACACAGCACACGGAGGCAATCGTGTCGTTGCGCTTCTCAAGGTTGATGATGCGCACACCCTGAGTGGCTCGGCCCTGCAGACGGATGTCAGACACATGGATGCGGAGGGTGATACCGCTCTTGTTGATGATCACGAGGTCGTTGTCGTCGTTGACACTTTCGATGGCCACGAGGCGTCCGGTCTTCTCTGTGACATTCAGAGTGCGAACACCCTTGCCACCTCGGTTGGTGATACGATAGACGGGGACTTTGCGGGTTTCGCCATTTTCGTCAACCTCCTCGGTGTCGAGCGGAGTGCGCTTTCCATAGCCATTTTCGCTAAGCACCATCACATCATTGGAGGTATCGGCGCTCATACAGATCATGCCTACCACCTCGTCATCCTCGCCGTCGAGGGTCATGCCGCGCACACCTGCCGACATTCGTCCCATCTCCCTGACTTTGTTTTCGGGGAAGCGGATTGCGCGACCATTGCGGTTGGCGAGGATGATGTCGCTCTGCCCGTCGGTCATCTCCACGGCGAGGAGCTCATCGCCCTCACGGATGATTATAGCATTCACGCCCTTGGAGCGGGGACGGGAATATGCCTCGAGACAGGTCTTTTTGATGACACCCTTCTTGGTGGCGAACACAAGGTTGTGGGTCTTGACAAATTCGCTGTCGCCGAGCGACTTGGTGCAGATGAAAGCTTTGACAGAATCGCCCGGTTCGATGTTGAGCAGATTCTGGATTGCACGTCCCTTGGAGTTTTTCGCACCCTCGGGTATGTCGTAGACCTTGAGCCAATAGCAGCGCCCTCTCTGAGTGAAGAAGAGCATTGAATTGTGCATCGAGGCGGGATAGATATATTCGATGAAATCCTCATCGCGGGTATCGGAGCCCTTGGCGCCGACGCCTCCGCGGTTTTGAGCGCGGAATTCACTCAGCTGAGTGCGCTTGATGTAGCCGAGGTGGGAGATTGTGATGATCATATCATCATCCGGATAGAAATCCTCGGCATTAAAGTCACCGGCGGTATAGTCGATATTGGTGCGACGCTCATCGCTGAAGCGGTCTCTCACCTCAGCGAGCTCACTCTTTATGAGTTCGCGGCACACATTGTCGTCGGAAAGGATGAGTTGCAGACGTGCTATCTCCTTCTCGAGTTCCTCATATTCACTGCGCAGCTTGTCCTGCTCCAGACCGGTGAGCTGACGTATGCGCATCTCTACGATGGCAGCCGTCTGGGGGTCTGTGAGACCGAAACGCTCCTTGAGAGCTTCGCGGGCACTCTGGGTGTCGGCAGCCGAACGCACTATTGCGATCACCTCGTCGATATTGTCGGTGGCAATAAGGAGTCCCTCAAGAATATGTGCGCGCTCCTGAGCTCTGGCAAGCTGGAAATTGGTGCGTCGGATCACCACCTCGTGGCGGAAATCAACAAATTCCGCTATCAGATCCTTTAGTGTGAGAGTCTTTGGTCTGCCACCCACAAGCGCCACATTGTTGACACTGAAGGAGGCCTGCATCTGGGTCATCTTGTAGAGCTTGTTGAGCACCACATTGGAATTTGCATCGCTCTTGAGCTTGATGACAATGCGCATACCTTTATAATTACTCTCATCGTTGATGTCGGCGATGCCGTCGAGCTTCTTNTCGTTGACAAGNTGTGCTATATATGCTATCAGCTCGGCCTTGTNGACGCCGTAGGGTATCTCGGTGACGATGATATTCTCGTGATTGTCCTCAACCTCGATCTCGGCCTTTGAGCGGATGAGGATGCGACCGCGGCCTGTCATATAGGCATCCTTGACACCTGAATATCCATAGATTGTGCCACCCGTGGGGAAGTCAGGAGCGGGAAGATATTTCATCAACCCTTCGATATCTATCTCNGGATTATCGAGATAGGCNATGCAGGCATTGATAGATTCNCCNAGNTTGTGGGTGGGCATATTTGTGGCCATACCTACGGCAATACCGGAAGCGCCGTTGACGAGCAGGTTGGGGAAACGGCTCGGGAGNACNACAGGCTCACGGCGGGAGTTGTCGTAGTTNGGNTGGAANTCAACTGTGTCGCTNGCTATATCGGCGAGCATTTCCTCACCGAGTTTCTGGAGGCGCACCTCAGTGTAACGCATCGCAGCAGCGCCGTCGCCATCGACCGAGCCGAAGTTGCCATGGCCATCGACGAGAGTGTAGCGCATAGCCCAGGGCTGCGCGAGGCGCACCACAGTGCCATAGATAGAAGAGTCGCCATGGGGGTGGAACTTACCCATGACTTCACCAACACAGTTGGCCGACTTCTTATGAGGCTTGTCGGAGGTGTTGCCCATCTCATACATACCGAAGAGCACGCGCCTGTGGACAGGCTTGAGACCATCGCGCACGTCGGGCAACGCACGCGACACTATCACCGACATCGAGTAGTCGATGTAGGCGCTCTTCATCTCGTTTTCGATATTGATCTTAATTATTCGATCCTCTGCAATCATATTTTTCCTAAGAGTATGTTTGCTTTTTACTTGTGATAACGGTTTATCTGTCGCCCATAGGGAGAGCCGCTTTTAACTTTGGGATTGGGAAGTAAAAAAAGAGGCCTAATCAGAGCGTTTTTCCCCACAAAGGTAAGAATTTTTTTTGGAAAATACTATCTTTGCAAAGCAAGAATCGTCAGAAATTTGTTATTACTTCGGTTGGATTGACTTCAGCAGTCGCCACAAATATAAAATTTCGAGGCGAGAGAGGTCATTTAACCAATTTTATATGAGTTTGGCACATTTTTTGCTGTCATCTCTTTGCCGACCATCAGCTCCCTAAGGGGGCGACCTCGGCTCTCCAACCACTTTTCATAAAAACACTTCATTGAAGTTACTCTTTTAAAGAATGGATACAGTTTATTCTCAGAAATTTAAAGAAGTTCTCAACGACTCTCCCAAACAGGCGGCGCGTCACAACAATCGCTATGTGATGCCCGAGCATCTGCTGCTGTCGCTGCTCTCTGACATAGAGGGCGAGCCGGCNCGNCTGGTGGATCGCTGCGCGAAAAACGCCTCAGCCTACGAGCTGCGGGAGAATCTTGACACNGCCCTCTTCAANGCCTCCTCCGAGGCTGACTATCAGGGCACTGTGGGTATCGCTGACGTAGTGCTCAGCGATCTCACCGGTCGCATCATAAAACTCAGCGCTCTCGAGGCACGCAATCTCAAAAGCATCGAGGTTGACCCCTCACACCTTTTATTGGCTATCTTCCATAATTCAGAGGCCAAAAACTCGGAGTTCATGCAGCCATTTCAGCGGGCCGGCATCACCTACGAGTCGCTCAGCCGTCTACTGATGGCCGACTCCGGCGCTCCGGCCCCCTCGATGTCTGACATCAGCGACGAGGAGGACGACGACGAGGAGGACACCATGCCGCCTCACTCTGAGCCTCCCCGCCATCAGCAGAGTGAAAGGCCCTCGGACCAGAACCGGCAGGGAAGAGCACCACGTAAGGGCAACGACACCCCGGTGCTCGACAAATATGGCAACGATATGACTCTTGCTGCCGAGGAAAACAGGCTTGACCCCGTGGTGGGGCGCGATGTGGAGATCGAGCGCCTTGCGCAGATACTCAGTCGCCGCAAGAAGAACAATCCGGTGCTTATCGGTGAACCGGGGGTTGGTAAATCCGCAATTGTAGAGGGTCTTGCGCTGCGCATTGTCCAGCGCAAGGTGTCGCGTGTGCTCTTCGGCAAGCGTCTCATATCCCTCGACATGGCCTCGATCGTTGCGGGCACCAAATATCGCGGACAGTTTGAGGAGCGTGTCAAAGCCATCCTCGACGAACTTGCCAAAAACAAGGATATCATACTCTTTATCGACGAGCTCCACACCATTGTGGGTGCCGGCAATGCCGCAGGCTCGATGGATGCCGCCAATCTTCTCAAACCGGCTCTCGCCCGCGGCGAGATCCAGTGCATCGGCGCCACCACCCTCGATGAGTATCGCAAGAATATTGAAAACGACGGCGCCCTCGAGCGCCGCTTCCAGAAGGTGATGGTGGAACCCACCACTCCTGAAGAGACACGCATTATCCTCGATAATATCAAGGATAAGTATGAGTCTCACCACAATGTCAACTATACTCCCGAAGCACTCGATGCTTGTGTGAAACTCACCGAGCGCTATATCTCTGACCGAAATTTCCCTGACAAAGCAATCGATGCCATGGACGAGGCCGGCAGCCGTGTCCATGTTTCCAACATCTCGGTCCCCAAGGAGATAGAGACCCTCGAGAAGGAGATAGAAGAGACCTCAGCCCAGAAACTTCGCGCCGCCAAGAGCCAGAACTTTGAGAAGGCCGCCGCCTACCGCGACCGCGAGCAGCAGCTCCGCGCTTCGCTCGACGACGCCAAGGCCAAGTGGGAAGCTCAGCTCGATTCCATGCGCGAGACTGTCGACGAGGAGAAGGTGGCCGAAGTGGTGGCTATGATGACCGGCGTGCCTCTGCAGCGCATCGCCCAGGCCGAAGGGAAGCGCCTCAAGGAGATGGCACCCGCTCTCAAGAGTTTGATCATAGGTCAGGACGACGCTATCGACAAGGTTGTGAAGGCTATCCACCGCAACCGTATCGGACTCAAAGATCCCAACAAGCCTATCGGTACATTCCTCTTCCTCGGGCCTACAGGTGTAGGCAAGANTCACCTCGCCAAGAAACTCNCNGAATATATGTTTGACTCAGCCGACACCCNCATCCGTATCGACATGAGCGAGTATATGGAGAAGTTTACCGTGTCGCGCCTCGTGGGGGCACCTCCCGGATATGTAGGATATGAGGAGGGTGGACAGCTCACTGAGAAGGTGCGTCGCCGTCCCTACTCCATAGTGCTGCTCGATGAGATCGAGAAGGCCCACCCTGACGTGTTCAATCTCCTGCTTCAGGTGATGGACGAAGGTCGACTCACTGATTCTCTTGGCCGACGAGTGGATTTCAAGAATACGATTATAATTCTCACCTCCAACATCGGCTCGCGCCAGCTCAAGGACTTCGGCACCGGCATCGGCTTCAACTCCCGCCCTGCCGACGACAAGGAGTATAGCTCAGGGGTTATCCGCAAGGCTCTCAACAAGGCCTTCGCCCCGGAATTCCTCAACCGTATCGACGACATCGTGATGTTCGAACCCCTCTCCAAGGAGTCGATCTTCAAGATTATCGAGATTGAACTTGCCGGATTCCGCAAGCGTGTCAACGATCTCGGCTACACTCTGACAATCTCTGACGAGGCTCGCAACTTCATTGCCGACAAGGGCTACGACTCGCAGTATGGTGCCCGTCCCCTTAAGCGAGCTATCCAGAAATATCTCGAGGATCGCCTCGCAGAACTGATAATCGATGCCGAACTCACACCCGGCGACGAGATCTCCATCGACTACAAGGATGGCGCTGAGGAACTCTCTACCGAGATCCGTCATCCCGAAAAGAATGAACCTTCTGCGGAGACTGACGCTTCCGCCACCTCGGCTGATTAACGAGGGTCATATCACAAACCTACCACTTGAGGCTGCTTCCGGTTCCCACCCGAAGCAGCCTCATTTATTTGGTCTTCCCGCTTCAAAACAACTCTGATTAAAGGTCGAAATATACACCAAAATACATGAATAGAAAATTTCAATTCGATATAGTGCATTTTTGATTTTATCGTTTATTATGTCTACTTTTGCGATAGTCAATGCCATGGTCAGTCAATGAAAAGGTTTGTAATCAATACATTTCTGCTCTACATCCTCCTTGTGGGGCTGTTTACGGCTGCCATGTATATTGCATACTCCATACCGTCAGAGAAACTAAAATCTCATGTCGCCGCCTCAACCCCCATTCTGACTCAAGAAGGGTATCATCCCGATTCCGGATTTGCCCCCCGCTTCACATGCCGCGACAATTTCACCGACACCTGGATGATGCTGATTTGCTTTGAGGATACTACTGATGGAAAATTTGAAAATTTCGCAAAAAACTCTCATTATTTCAATGAAGATTTCAGCGATGTGGAAACCGGATCCATCTCACTGCTGAAAAAATCTGCTGAGGGAAACACCGGGGGACTGCAACGCGCAAACTACGGCCGCTATTGGCACGGATACCTGCTGCCACTCAAAATTTCATTGCTCTTTACCGACTATGCGGGAATCAGAGTGATAAACTGTGTGTTGCAGGCTCTCCTTCTGGCAGCGATAGTCATTCTGATCTGGAAGAGACTCCCTCATCCGGTCACAGCAGCCTTCCTGCTGACACTNATATNCCTCNACATCTATGTGGTTCCACTCTCGCTGCAATACAGCACCTGCTNCTATATCACCTACANTTCACTTCTGCNCTTACTCTTGATCCCGGCACTGAGAAGGACTCTCTCAGCCGGTGCGCTCACCTTCTTCACCATCGGCGCCGTCACCTCATTTATGGATTTCCTGACCACCCCGACCCTCACTNTATGCATNCCGGCAGCGATAATTCNCTACGGCGACGATGACAGCCTTCGAAAGTCAATAGCATGGATTGCGATGTGGTTTGCCGGTTACACTATTCTCTGGGCCACGAAATGGGTGGAAGCTGCCGCTATCACCGGATCTTGGATATGGGGAGATGTTTTCTCCTCAATAGGACAGCGGACNATGNNCGAAATAGTCAANAGCTCGCTATCCTTCCCCACTTATATTCTTTNCGCGATAATGNTNGCCGGNNTGGGNGTTNTGACACTTCAAGGACTAAGAGCCCTCAGACGTTCACACAACCCGTCGGAAGTAAAATCATATTTCTATCTGCTAATTATTTCAGCTGTGGTACCGGCATGGTACGCAATGCTCAATAATCACACTACCATCCATTTTTATTTCACCTGGCGCGCCTTGGGAGGACCGCTTCTCTGCTTCCTGATGTATGAGTGGTCGCTGTTGCGTCTCAAATTCAAAAGATGAAAACGGCAGTACTTATTCCTTGTTTCAACGAAGAGACTACCATAGGGAAGGTAGTCAGAGATTTCAAGAATCAGCTTCCGGATGCTGAAATCTGGGTCTATGACAATAACTCCACTGACGGCACTGTCAGGGAGGCTCGCGAAAATGGCGCTCTAATCGGACATGAACCCCGTCAGGGGAAGGGCAATGTGATTCAGTCGATGTTTCTCGATATCGATGCCGATATCTATGTGATGGNGGATGGCNATGACACTTATNCGGCNGGAAGNGTCAGGGAACTGATTGACCCCNTAGTCAAAGGCGAAGCTGACATGGTGATGGGCGACCGTCTGAGCTTCGACTATTTCAATGTAAACACCCGGCCGTTTCACAATGGANGTAACCGCTTGGTGAGATACTTGATNAATAAGCNTTTCAATGGCTCTCTCAATGATATTCTNACCGGCTNCNGAGCCTTCAGCCGCGATTNNGTAGAAAATTTCCCTCTCACTTCCGGTGGATTTGANNTAGAGACTNAAATGACGATTCATNCGCTCGNCAAAAGCATATAAATCACAGAAATCCCCATATAATATTCCGACC
>WFLX010000365.1_pt1 | contig 13646 bp, 9 predicted proteins | sample 4967041 | NCBI WGS metagenome assembly WFLX01 (sample SAMN12857096, study PRJNA449069) | gut metagenome | isolation source: stool from male and female vole | host: Microtus ochrogaster | place: USA:Florida | collected 2017
AAATAGAAATACCAAAAAACAGCGAAGTAAACCTCGATATGGTATCCCTTTTCCCGGAAAAGACATTCAAAGGAAGGGAAAATGGACTTCGGGAAGATCTCGCTCAGACACTTGCCGATCTCATGCCTCGTTTCATGAGATTCCCAGGTGGCTGTGTAAGCCATGGTAACGGTATCGACAATATATATGATTGGAAAGGGTCTGTCGGACCACTTGAGGCTCGTAAGCCACTTCCTAACCTATGGGGTTATCATCAGACACGCGGACTTGGTTTCTACGAATACTTCCAATTCTGCGAAGACCTTGGAATGGAACCCCTACCAGTACTGGCGGCCGGAGTTCCGTGTCAGAATTCCTCCCGNCCNTCNCACTACAGTCATGATGCTGTNACAACTGATGGCCAACAATGNGGNATTCCACTNGAAGATATGCCNGCNTATATTCAGGATATCCTCGANCTTNTNGANTATGCCAANGGTCCGGCAGATTCAGAATGGGGAAAGNTTCGTGCAGAAGCTGGACATCCGGAGCCATTCAATATGAAATATCTCGGGATTGGCAATGAGGATCTCATTAGTGAGACATTCAAGACCCGGTTTAAGATGATACGCGATGCTGTCAACGAAAAATATCCTGATATCACTGTCGTTGGTACTGTCGGACCATTCTTCGAGGGTTCTGATTATGACGAGGGTTGGGATTTTGCCCGAAAGGAAAATGTTGAGATTGTTGATGAGCACTATTATGTAGCTCCTGGATGGTATGTCAACAACCGCAATTTCTATGATAACTACGACCGAAAGGGACCAAAAGTCTATCTCGGCGAATACGCTTCTCATTACCCGGGACGAGAATCCAACCTTGAATGTGCACTATCGATTGGCCTTTATCTGACCGATGTAGAAAGAAATGCAGATGTCGTTACAATGACTTCATACGCCCCACTCCTTTCAAAGAAAGGTCGCACTCAATGGCGTCCCGACTTGATATACTTCGACAATGAGAGTATTTCTGTTTCTCCAGACTATTATGTGCAGCAAATGTATGGGGCCAATGCCGGCACTAAATACATTCCCTCTACAATTGCTCTTGAACAGTTATGCTGTGGCGAATGCGCGAAACCCTGTGAAGGAAAAATCAACGATGATGTTAGAAATCGTTTCGGAGTCTCGACGGTAATTGATGAGAAGACAGGCGACACAATTGTAAGGATAACAAACATGCTTCCAGTAGGTATTGAAGTCGATCTTAAAGATTATCCACAAGGAAAAACTGAAGTAACAACCCTAACAGGCAGTCCCCGCGACACCGACGTAAGCCCAACTAACTCGACTATCGACCTCCAAGGCTCCATCAACGTCCCGGCATACTCCTTCACCAATATCAGAATCTTAAAATGACAAACTTAATAAAAGAATCAGAGTCAGTGACAACTCTGATTCTTTTATCATGGAAGGTAATCTTCCTATGTAAGCATTTGAAGTCTAATGTTTAGTTTCTTGAAAATCAATTTCCCAAGAATCAATATTGTTCAGCTTGGAAGAATAGTTAGCAGCTATCTTTATGATTGTCTTTCCAGAATATAGAAAAGGAACTGCATATCCCTTCTCTTCTATTTGATGCTTTGCTTCAGTTATCTTTCCATCCGTTTTTAGTTCAAATATATAAATGAAACGCCTTGTCTGAAGCATTACATCCATTCTTGCCCGGCATGTTTGCTCTTCTACCCTTGGATAGAAACCAAGAGCTTTGAACACGATGAAAATATTATTCTTAAAATAGGATTCTCTTTGATCCAACTTGGTATTGCTATATGGATTCCCTTCAAGAAATACTTTGAGAAGATCCATAAACCTCTCAGCTTCTCCATCAATAACGGCACTTCTCATTTTTATGAAAAAGTCATTGCATACATATTCCTTATAGCCTGAATATATTGGCATTAAAGCACCAGAGAAACTCACAGCCACCTCCTTGTTAGGAAGCCCCAATGTATACATCTTCTTTTCCTCATCATAATCCTTGATAGTGATATATCCAGACTCAAAAAGAAGAGCCACTGGATTGTTGAGATATGATTCTTTTACACTCAGGTTGCTCTGCAGCGATTCTATGCAATCGAGATTTGGGAGATAGAAATCATCTCGTTTCAATATTGATATTAATGATGAAGGGGTTCCACTTTGAAACCAAAAGTCATCTATTTCTTTTGATTTGAAACATTTTAGAATGCTATAAGGATTATAGATGTCAGGACTGTTCTTACTAAAATGATATCCATCAAAATTTTCCTTCAGCAATTTCTTCATTTCTTCATCAGATTGCCTATTCTTAAGGGCAAATTCATGAATTGACTCTGAAAAAGTAGCAGTCAGTTCAACTTCAGTTATTCCGCAAATAGCTGAGTAATCATCTAAAAAAGTAATGTCGTCAAGATGATTGGCTCCACTAAAAAGACTCGTATGGCTAAATCTTGAAATTCCAGTGATGAAAGCAAAAGAAATCAATTCATCCGACAGTTTTCAGNACTGAGAATATGGATTTNAAAATATCANGGTAGCTTGCNTTGAGNTCTNGANTTTCAANCGTCGCAAGCAAGGGAGCATCGTATTCGTCAAAAAGCAAGACAGGTTTTTGACCAGTCTTTTCCATAGCCTTGACAAGAAGAAATACTAATCTTTGAGATAAGGTCTTAAGTTCTGTCTTAATTCCATATTGAAGTTCNTAAAGATNTAGACAGTCGCTGAAATAATTAATCAGAGACTCCTCCGATCGAGGATGCAGTGCATTGAGAGTGAATTTGAAAACGGGACGAGGAGTCCAGTCCAAATCTTCATTTTCTATGACAAGGCCCTTGAAAAGTTCTCTTCTTCCTTCAAAATATGCTTGTAATGTACTCACGAAAAGACTTTTTCCAAACCTCCTTGGACGACTTAGAAAAAATTGTTTGCCACTGCTGACAAGCTTTTTAATATAAGATGTCTTATCGACATAAATATATCCTCCTTCTATGATATCAGCAAAGGTTTGTGTACTTACGGGATATTTTATTTCATTAGCCATAATCACTGATTCTTTAAGTATTATCTAAGATGTAAATTGATTAGTCATTGCAAAACCTTCTATAATCACAAAATTACAAATATTCAATCAACATTCCAAATCAAATTCGATAAAAATATTTGATTTGAGATAAATTTTTAGTAAATTTGCAGAAATTACTTTAAATACCATATCATGAAGAAAATTATCAATGTTATTATGCTTGCCATTTTGGTTGTTTGTGGCGGAGCATGCAAATCATCAAAAGCGGAAAAAGATGAGTCTCAGGAGGGGAAGACTCTCGTGCTTTATTATTCACAGACTGGAGCTACTAAAGCAGTGGCAGAAGAACTCCAGAAACAACTTGGATGCGACATTGACTCAATAGTTGCGGTCAATCCTTACGAAGGAGACTATGGACAGACTATCGCCCGATGGATGAAGGAGAAGCAAGACAGTGCTAAAGTGGAAGTGAAACAGGTCAATGTCAATCTTGATGATTACGACACTATATTCCTTGGTTTCCCGATTTGGGGAGGCACTTACGCACTTCCAATGGCATCTTTCCTCTCCGACAACAAACTTAATGGCAAAAATGTAGTGACTTTCGCCACTTTCGGAAGCGGAGGAATAGACAAGGCAACCCTTGATGTGGCAGTTGCTCTTCCGGCAGCTGACGTAAAAGAAGGATATGGCGTAAGGAATGCACGAGTTGAAAAAGCTCCGGCTGAAATCAAACGATTCCTCATTGAAAATGGATATATAGAAGGAGAAATCGAACCACTTCCTGCATTCTCAGATCCTACTGATGTCTCTGACATAGAAGCTGTGATATTCCATGCAGCATGCGATAATTATCAATTTCCTCTTGGAAATCCGGTCTCAGTAGCATCCCGAGAAACTCCAGAAGGAACAGAATACGAATTTGGAGTAAAATCTACAGCTCCCGACAGCTCCGAATCCAACTCCATAATATACATCCTCGCCCCTCAAGGGCAGACTCCCGAATTCACCCGCGTTGTTAGAGAATAATTCAGCCAATGTTGTAGCGCTCAATTCATGCATCCTATTTAATGCCACACACAAAGAATGTCAGTTTTGGCGTATCAAAACTGACATACTTTTTGTGCATCTCAAGTCTCTTCATCAAAAGATGTTCCGTCCGACAAGTAAAAAAATGAAATTAAATAAGTTTACTTCTAAGATCAGCTATGTGTTTTCTGATTTGAAACTTTATATACCCATGCTTATGGGGAGTATCACCTGAGAATTTATTAAATATATTAAGTGCCTGTGTGAACTTTCTTATTGCAATATTATAATGCTTTTGTTTTAATTTTTTTTCGTACTCTATGCAGTTATGCAAGTAATCCATGTCACTCATTATCCTTTTAGAATTCCAATTTGGCAAAAAAATATTAGTATAAAGTTTTCCTGTTTCAAACAAAGACTCTCCTACTTCAGGTAAAAATTTTTCTTTATTTTTCTTGGCCAGAATATCTCTTATCTTAAGAGATTCTTTAAATATTATTTTGGCATAAGCCATTGAATCAATATACTTTATCTCGATTGTTTGACCAATTTTATGAAGAAACTGTGCTATGAACCAAAAGAATGAAGTATTTTCTTCTTCATTAATGTTCCATCTACATTTCAGTTCGTTGCATATTTTTTCTATATATAATTGTTGATTTCTAAAATTTTCTGNCAAACGATATTTTTCACTTTTCATTATTCTCACATAGGCTTCAAGCTTGCATGGCTTTCTTCTTGACAAGTCATTCACTATCTCCANNACTTTNAAGAGANNACGATCTGAAATGTCTGTATTNCTAAANTAAGNTCTTNTAAANTAACTCACATCCAGCAAATANANTATNTCGNNCACTTTGAAATNGCCNNCAAGATAATCTAACAAAGAAAATACTCTTGATTTATCATTGAGTAGAGATTTCCAAACCTTATCCAATATTTCCCCGTTTTTTTTAATATAATATTGAAAGACATTCTTTCTCATCACTATTTGATACAAATAGTTGCAACTTTCCATCGCGAGATACTGATGTATAAGTTCATTCCAAATCCAAACGTTATTTTTGGATATGTCATTTTCTTGTATTTTTTTATGATGCTTTAAATAATTGATTAAACGATAACGAATGTTTTTCTCCCCCTCTTTGTTTATATAGCGAGATAATACAGCATTTCTAACATAATTGTCGGGTAACTGCACCAAACCATTTTTTATATAAAAATATTTTGAAAAAGAACTATAAAAGGCTGACCAATTCAATTGATCTGAACCGGCAATATGTATCAATTCTTCTTCATACATTCCATTTTCCGAAACTGCTATCGTGCATAAGATTCGACTTACAATCTCCAATCCAAAAATCTCTTCATAATTTTCTAATACGAGTTTAAATAATCCTTCAATACTGTAGGCACCACAATAATATTGAATATAATGATCTAACTTATCATGCATCCCTAAGCTTATTAGTTCATCAAGAAGAACACGAAGTGCCAATGGCTTGTCATACAATTTAGTTTTTACTATTTTTTTTATCTGGGTTGGTTCCAGTTTCTTGCCATATTGACTTAAGTATTCTTCTATAAATTTAAATTTTTGTCGTTCTTTTAATGATGAAATAATAAGAGGACAATCATGTATACTACCGAAAATACCCCATAGTCTCTGTTCACTTGTATAAGAGGCAGAGATTAGAGCCTTAAAATTTTTTATTTGCAAAGAATATAAATTTAATATTTGCATCATTCGCTTAAAGTTATATTCGCCAAAATATTGTTGTGCACCATCTATGACCACAAGCAATGGTTTTTTTCCATTGGAATCAGTGTGTATATAAGTTAAGATGCTGACAAATATTTCGAAATCTTTGACATTTTCATCTTGAATCATTTTCAATAGTTCTTCTTGTGATAATTCGGAGTATTCACACAGTTGTTCTTGAAACAACTGCCAAATGATTTTGGAGTTGCTGTTTGAAATGAAATCACCAAAAAATAAATAGGCAATATGATAGTTATCATCTTCAAGCTTTTCTTTAATCCAATTTGCCATTAAAGCACTTTTCCCTATACCATATTCTCCTATTATTGCTTTTCTAATATAATAATCTTCCTCATTATAGAGAAAGTTATCGAGTTCTTTGAAGTATTCTTCCTCCCGAATGTAAGTCTGGCAGAGACTAATAAAATACCTCTGATGAATCTTCCGCAATATACCAATCTCATTAGCAAAAGTAGATGGAAATAATTTATCTAATAAGGCTTCGAACGTTTCTTCCACTTTCCATTCCAGTTCATTAAGATTGGAATAAATGTAACTCGGGTGATCCTTTTGCGATCTAATCCTATCTTTTAGTATTCTTTGCTTTGATTCTGTCTTTTCTCCATCTTCTTTTAAAAAGAAATATGCAAAACAATCCTCTTTACTATTCCGAAGAGCACCATAATTAATCTCAATTTCAGTCATACTTTTATCTTGTTCGATTTCTTCTTTAATCCATTGATAACGTGAAGCTAAAATTGAGTCTTGTTTCAATATGTCAGAATTTGGACACCACCCGTATCGGTCTCCAAGAAGACCGATAAAAAATGGATGGGAGTTTTCTATTTCATTAANACAGATNCTGACAANTTTTCCATTTCTGACATTTTNTTNCGTAATGCCCCAGCGTAAGTCTATGGCATTTATGGACACTCCNCGTTCCATNGCCTTTCTATTAAGACGAGGAAACACCTTCCTGATTAGTAAGTCTCTCTCTTCTTTCATATCTTCAAATGTAGATGATATGAAAATGCGTATATGTCGATTTTCTAAATAAGAAGCCATAGCGAGTCAACAATTTGAGTTTGCTAATATCGTATTAGTAATTATCGTTGATTCTACAAAATTACAAAAATTATCTACATTCAAAAATAAAAATTGGAAAAANACTNAAGAAATTATCTTCATTGATAATTTTTTATTATCTATTGCACATGAAATTAGTCTTATATGATTATAGAATATGAAAATGAAGAACTAAAGGAGTTCATTCTTCAAGGGGTTGCTATTGGCCAATAGAAGCTGACATCCATCAGCTCGGTAAAACTCTTTGTAAAGTAAAACTACTATAATCAAAGATCTCCCTCTTTTCTTTTTCGAAGAGGGAGATCTTTTTTCTTATCATTCGATTTTCGAAGTTATCGTAATAGGGATTGATACGACCTGGAAAGTCGGGTCAAGAGCCCGGGCTTTTTTCAGCCAGTTTTGGAAATTTTCGGAAGACAGTGTCTTCAGGGAAAGCTCTTGTCCATTGGATTTGTCGATAGGCTTGATGAATTCATTTTGGGAGAAAATGACATATAGCATGTTCCTTTCAATCTCCTTATCGGTCGTAAGCTCATATTTCTCTTGGTCTCCATCATTGGATGTAAAGAAGAGATGACGTTCTCCGGGGGTGACCGGAGTGCAGGTTTGGGTTTGAGCATAATAGGGAAGCATACAGTTCATAGTTCCCGTCTCATCTTCCAAGTATACTGCTATTGCGCCTTTCACCGGAGTTGTGAATGCCAAATAGCAGTTGTCACCTGATTTGAAAGTCGAAGATTCGTATGTGTCGGTAGTTCCATTGCAAAGTAATCTGACATCAAGCTCCGCTCTCGCCTCCTTAATCTCTCTTGCCAAACCCTTCACTTCGCACTTCACTGCAAAATTTCCATTCTCAATGAAAGGCTCAAAAGTCGGTTCTCCAATTGTAGACACCCACTCCCCTTTCACTAAAGACGAAGCAGACGACCAGAAATCAGAGTTTTCTCCTTCTTTCGACGAACGCATATCCATTCGGCTATGCTGAGTGAGTACCGTCCCAAACTCATCGGCTATAGCTTGGATCATAGCCCTCTCCAATGCAATCTGCTCTGCCTTATCTCTCGCCACATTATACGGGATATAGTATGTGTACGAGCCACTTACCTCTTTTGGCTTTTGGGAGAAGGATATTAATGGAAAAAGGGAAATTAAAAAGGATAAAAGCTTTGTATATCTAGTCATTACGAATCAAAATGTTTTTTTACTCTTAAACTCAACTTTCGCAAGCTCTATAATCTCACGCGGAGGTCGCAGAGGCGCAGAGTTTCAATTGTTTGGGAAGCTTCGCGTCGCGGTTTTGGCAAGTTCGCAATGATTTCGGGCTGCTTCGCATCGCCCGGAGAACGCAGAGAAACAGCGCAGTGTCTGCGCTAAGGATTTTCACATCAATGAGAAAGAACTTGCGAAACATGAACTCATTAATTACTAAATATCCATTGCCAATCTGAACTAAAACGTCCGTTACAATAGACGCCATCATCAAATGGCAGCATCTTATCGGTGAATAGTACATTAATATTTCTAAATTCTAGACAATATCCTAATTGACTATCCCAATTTATCTCCTCGATCTGGCTGTTAGTAAGAACAAAAAGTAGTTCACCTGCACTCAGTGAGACAGTCGAATCTATAGTGAATAGAGGTTTCAACCAATTATTTTGATCCCATATTTTAAGTGAAACATCTGAACTGCCTTGATAAGAAAACTCATTTGGGCATATTAATTTGATACTTAGACCATNTTCATTTTTATCAACCTTCACATCAAATAATCTTTTTTCAGANGTTGATGANGGAATCATACCCTCAACATCTATTGCACAATATCCATCATCGAATCCATTGATATATATNCCACCCAAAAGTCTAACATAATTATTTTTATGATTATAAACACTATTTAAAATTAGACATTGATTGAATAAATTAATTCTTTTTGAGTTAGAAAAAGATAAAGGATCATTACTGAGAAGACAATCTGGATATAGAGAAATCAATTGGGGAATTTTTTCAAGATTAACTATTTCAGCAATAGTATAATCTATACCCTCAAAGATTATCTTATTTGATGGCAATTTGTCAATATACTCATTTTGATCAATAATAATATCACTAGAAAGCTCTATAGGATACAAAAAGCCATCAGAAGTATTATTAGCCATTCCGGAAAGGCTAAACGATAACTTTTCCTCATTCTTTAAAACTTCTTCTATATACAAAAAACAATATTCATCTTGACAAATCACTTTTAATGCTTTCTTATTAGTATTGTCGTTATAAAACATTTCAGCATTATTGAAGGTATAGTTGGAATATCCTTCTGGTAATTTCATACGAAATAAAGAGAAATTAACTCCTACAAAATCCAATTCAGTTTCACAATATTTCTTGTTATCTGCATTTATAGATAAATCTATGGGGTTTTTGACATTTAATCTTATGTCTTTTAAAACATCATCATGATCATCGAATAGAAAAAAATCGCCATACAATTGAAAATAATACTTTTTGTCTTCCAATCCTCGAAATCCAAAAATATTATTTTGAGCTAAAGATAAGCTCGGTATCGCAGACTCAATTGGATTGGTCATATCAGGAGAGGTACTGGCATACGCCCTTAATCTCTTCATATCACCATAGTAATAACTAGTTGGAATTATACTGGCCGGGAAATTAAACTTAATTAACACATCTCCATCTGAAGAATAACCATAAAATTCACAGGTTACATCTCCTAAATTGGAATAATCCCCTTCCATTGCAGTGGTAAATGAAAAACCGGGACAATATGGCTCAGATTCATAATCCCAGCTGTCATTGTTAGTATTATCATTATAATTAATACTTAAACCGACTATTACATAATATTTGGTATTCGGTTTAAGATCTCTGAAATAATACTCTCCTTCATCTCTATTCCAATTACTTCCTCTTATCAATTTTTCTCTCTGAAAATCTTTGAGATTGTCAATTGGATAATCAGATAAATATACATAGNCGACTCNTNTTGAAAGGTCACTATTCGGANGTAAAGTAACAGTCACAATGGCAGCAGTTGGCGTGACCATAGATGTCTTGATCTCACATTCCNATTTCTCCATAGTAAAGGGACCTTCCTCTGTACAGGAGAGAAGAAAAAATAAAAGCGAAGCAAGAATATATAATTTTGTTTTCATCTTGAATTAAGTTTAAATTTACAATCAAAACTTGTAGCCAATGATGCAGCCGGCGACTCCATTAGTTATACTGCCTTTACCTTTCTGTCCATAGCAATTGAATAGGGTCTGGGCATTCAGACATGCCTCAATATATAGGTGGTTTGTCAGATTAACTCCAACGCCCGCTGAATATGAAACCCCATAACCTTCATTTCCAACATATCCAATTATTTCAGTCTCTGGAGTGTTGGGGAACAAAACAAATGAACCATGATAGTCATCTTTTATCATATCTATCACACTTGTGGAACTATGTTTAAGGTTATCACGTCCAATAATTCCGTTATTGACTGTTATAGCTCCTCCAAAATTAACATGTGCATAAATGCTGTAATTTCTCCATAATTCGCCAGAAGTATATCGAAACCCTACGGGAAGAAAACGTCCAACAAGAGCTTGCAAAGGTTTTTTAAAAGGAAACTGTCCTTCTGCTTTGATCTCATAAGCCCAGTGATTAGCAACTCTAAGTCTTACACCTAATCCAAAATCTCCGACAGTTCCGGAAATACACTTGTAAGACATTACATTATTAGTCACAGAAATACTTGTTCGTGGAGAATCTCCTATCATCCCTCCAATACCGGCTTCTAAGAAAAAGCCACTTCGATTGGCGTTCTGTGCCATAGCACTTCCTATTGAAAAAAGTGCCATTACAAATAAAAATACTAATTTTTTCATCTGATATGGAAATAAAGTTATTATTCAGTAAGTTTCCAAGAATCCCATTCTGCTGATGCTCCATTTGAAACAGTGAATGTTGGGGTCTGTTTCTTGTGATTGACTATGGTTGAATTGAGGGAAACTTCTTTTGTAACATATTCCTTCAGTTCTGAAAGGGTAACTTCGCCTTTAGTCTCCTGAAGTCTTTTCAAAAGATAGTATGTGAACATTCCATGTCCTTTATCATGATATGGAAGTGCAGTTTGCTCATCACTGGTAGCCGACAAAACCGCCACTTTTCCGCTTAGTCCTTGTTTTTTGGGTACACGAGCAATGGCTCTGGCATCGGCAACTACCATCTTATCCTCACGGGTTCCTCCGCTAAAGCATGCATCAAGGAAGACAATGGCAGACTCTAAATTCATTGAACCAAGTTCTTGATAGATAGAAGCAAGAGGAACACACACATCCTTATTGATTCTTCCTGCATCTACTGGAATCAGATACGGTTCAAGTGTTGCATCATCGGGGGCGCCGTGTCCTGCATAATAGAAAATGACCTTCATATCTTTTCCTGCAAAATCATTGATAAGACGAAGATCTCCAAAAGCTTCTCTCATAGAACCATAAGAAGCATCTTTATACATCAAGATGTTTTTCTCTGGAATCCCAAGCGTACGACGGCAATAAAGAGCAAATGCATTGCCATCATTTATAGCATAGGGAACATTTGCTAATTTCCCATAATTCTCATTTGCAATGATAAGTGCAAATGTGTTACGATTCTCTTTTCCAGTAAAAGGAATATCAGTATCTACATCCGAAGGCTCTACGTGGGCATATTCTCCCTTATTTGTCACATTTGTTCCGGATGAATTGCCAAATTTTGCCGCCATTTCTTCTTTCCTATCCCAATAATTTTTGACCGCGGCTCTATTCAATCCATATTTTAAAAATGTGTCGGTATTGATGAAGTCTGGTAAGCCAGAAAGATTTGCCAAAATTCTGCAATCCTCAAATGCTTTTTCTCCAACTGATTCAAGTCCTTGTGCAAGACGTGCCGTAGCGAGATTACTGCATTTCGCAAAAGCTTCTTTGCCTATCGTCTTCATACTAATAGNNAGATCNAGCTCTATGAATGCNTTNCAGTNGTAAAAAGCACGGTCACCGATAACCTCNACCCCATACNGAATATGAATATCCGAAAGGTTCCNACAAGACTGAAAAGCAGAGTTTCCAATCGACTTCAATGATGAAGGAAGAGAGACTTGAATAAGATTTTTACTGTCTCGGCAAAGATTATCTCCAATGCTTGTGATTCCTTCCTCTACAATAAGTTTCTCAACATTTGAGGCAATCCACGGGCGCTCTTTGCCGAAGTTCTTCATCGATCCGTTACCGGAAATCGTCAGTACTCCTTTCTTCAAGTTCCACTTGACTCCTTTTCCGGCGCTACCATTGGCTGCAATAGCAGAAGCCGCAAAGCAAATAAGTAATGTGATTGAAACTAAGATTCGTTTCATAATGATTTTCCAAGTCCTTAGACCCTACGAAAGGACCGGCTTAATAAAACAAAAAGCGTGAAGAGTCTGTATCGGTTGCTCGTTCCGCATCTTGAGGCTCTGGCTTGCCCTCCATAGTAGAACGAGCAACGGCAGAAGCCTCACGCATGTATGCAACATCACTATCGGTATGCATAAGGACGCNNTCCGTAAAATAGGGATATAACACACCCATGAGCATCTATCGTTGACTCATTCTTGACTACGGATTGAAACTGCCAGATTTCAAGATGCCAAGAATAAGCGTCGGATATACGCTTAATAATAAAATATGTCTGTCAGACCCGCCCGCTAACCCCTTTGTGAGGCTTTGCCGACAGTTCTAACATCGCAAAATTACAAAAAATTATCCACATTCAAAAACAATTTCTTAAAAAATCTTTGTAGACAAATGATATTTTATTAAATTTGCACAAAATAACTAAGTATGAAAAGGGAAATTAAGGAATTATTTATGAATCTTCGAACAGACTTCGCTTTCAAACGTCTGTTCGGCACTCCAGAATATTCTCATCTGCTTTTGCGTTTACTCAATAGTCTTTTCGACGGGAGNAAGAAAATAGCTAAAGTGGAATTTAAGAATAAAGAGGTGCNTCCTCCAGATAAGGACGGNAAGAAAATGNTATATGATGTTTATTTTACAACTCAAGACAACGAGCATTTCATTCTTGAGNTGCAAAACCTATACGAACCATATTTTGAAAATCGAGCTATTCTTTACACGCTGAAAGGTCTAACAGAGCAAGTGAAAAAAGGTGGAGAATATTACCTTGACCCCGTATATTCAATATTTTTTACCAATTTTGATTTCACTCATATAAAAAAGGGAATCCCACATGATATTGGATTAATCGATAGAAATACAGGAGAAATATTCTCAGAATTGCTTAATATGAGATTTATTCCCATGTCTACTGTTAAACCATCATGGCAGGAATGTTCGAATGATTATGAAAAGATACTATTCCTTATAAAAAACATACATACTATGGATAAAAATTCAAAAGCATATCTCAGTGGCGAATATGATGAATTCTTCAAAGCTGCAGAAGTAAATAATTTAGTGGAAGAAGATTTCGTAGAATATAGCAAGTCTTATGCAAAAATGGAAGAGACAGAAAGAGCTTTGCAATATGCTGTAAAAGAATCATTTTCGGATGGTTTTTCCAAAGGAGAGTCTGTCGGTTTTTCCAAAGGAGAGTCTGTCGGTTTTTCCAAAGGAGAGTCTGTCGGAATTCGTAAGACAGCTTTCAACTTGAAAAAGATGGGACTTCCAATTGAAGA
>WFLX010019869.1_pt1 | contig 13645 bp, 10 predicted proteins | sample 4967041 | NCBI WGS metagenome assembly WFLX01 (sample SAMN12857096, study PRJNA449069) | gut metagenome | isolation source: stool from male and female vole | host: Microtus ochrogaster | place: USA:Florida | collected 2017
TGAGTATGCCACAATACATCATTTAGGAGATTTCAACGACGGGAAAGGAGTAAAAGTAGAATTCTTCAATAACAATTCATTGGATGGACAACCAGACAAGACAGAATACCACAATGACATTAACTTCAGCACATTTGGTGCGTATGGATTTGCTGATGGAATAAACAAAGATACTCTTTCTGTCAGGATTTCCGGAAAATACAAATCTCCTTTTACAGGGGATATGAAATACACGCTCACTACAGACAATGGCTATGTGCTGAAAGTGAACGGAGAAGTTGTTGAGGAAGCTACGCCCGGGGATCGCCGTGGAGGATTCGGATTCTTTGGACGCAAGCCCGAATATAAATCATTCCCGGTAAAAGAGGGAGAAACCTACGATGTTGAGATAGAATACAAGCATGGCAATGGCAATTTCGCACTCCTTCGAGGCGATATCTGCGAGCGTAAGCCATTTGAGTTTGATGCTCTTGCTGAAGAAGTGAAAGACATGGATGCAATAATCATTATCGGAGGAATCTCCGCCCAGATGGAAGGCGAAGGTGGGGATAAAGCTGACATTGAGCTCCCTAAGGTTCAACAACAACTTGTCAAGGCGATGCATGCAACTGGTAANCCGGTAATTTTGGTGAATTGCTCCGGNTCNGCNATNGCATTCGGTAGCGTTGATGGCAATTANGANGCTCTNATNCANGCNTGGTATCCNGGACAAGGNGGAGCAAANGCNTTGGCAGAGGTTATCTTTGGCGACTACAATCCTGGAGGTAAACTTCCTGTCACATTCTATCGTTCGAACGANGATCTNCCNGACTTCCTCGACTATAANATGGACAACCGCACTTACCGNTACTTCAAAGGAGAGCCNATGTATGCATTCGGAGAAGGNCTTTCATATACNGACTTNTCTGTAGGNAAAGGGAAATTGTCAAAAAAANCCATGAAAGCTGACGAAAGTGTAAAGCTGACTGTTCCNGTCNCNAATATNGGNNANAGNGAGGGAACAGAGACCATACAGGTTTATGTCAAAGCGTTNGACNATNCTNAGGCNCCTATCAAATCNCTNAAGGGATTTCAGAAAGTNGGNCTTAAAGCCGGAGANAAAGGGAAAGCAGANATCACATTAGATGGCGANGCTTTTGAATATTATGATCCCTCCATTGATGAACTCTCAACTCGTCCAGGACGCTATCAGATCCTCTACGGCACATCCTCAAGAGACAAGGATCTACAAACTTTAGATTTCACAGTGTTATAACTCAACTTTTGGGCGCTCGATGATTTCCGAAGTTTCATCCATATCAAAAACTTTTATTAATTTCATAGAAAGTTTTCGTCATAACACAAACTTTCTGCAAATTTAATAAAACTTTTCGATATATCCAAAACTTATCTTTAAGAGTATCTCTTTGCGTCTTAGCGTGAGTAGTTTGGAATTCCAAATATTCATTTCTTCAATTGTGCGGCAGACTTTAGATAGGAAGCACACTTTTCACAAAAGCCCGTAGTCTGGGGGAGCTTCATCCGATGTTCGGCATCCACCATATAGCACTTCTGATCCGGACAATGCGGAAGACCGTATGCATGGCCTATCTCATGCAACGCAAGTTTTATGAAATTAGAATCTGTCTGTTGCTTGCCGCTTTTCGGTATCACGGAAGACACTGCGCAAAGGTGAGACTTTTTATAGCTTATTCCCATTATCCCGAATGTCGGACTGATTTCATTTTTCGTGAAAATTATCTTGTCGGTCAATCCAAGGACAGTATTGCTTCCTTTCTGAAACCTTTTCAAATCATCAAGCAATCCAGTGCCACGATACCGGTTGCGCTCCCTCACGTATGCAGTTGAAGGGAGCGCCAAAACGGTGTCTACTAATTCCACGTTCGGCAGATACTTCTGCAACTCTGAGCAAAGCATCTCCGCCTTATGAATAGGGAAATCTCCATACCTATAGACTGACACTTTCGCTTCCTTTTTAGGCTTGTCTTTCGCTTTCTCAGAATTCGAGTCTTGCTGCTGGCCGGAGCAACCGCAAACCAGTAGCAACCCCGCCATCAGCATCCAACAATAATATACTATACGTTTCATTTTCATTATCCATTAATTCAAGTTTCTCAAACTCAATTTTCTTAAGTTCCAATTTTTTAGCGCAGGAACTGCGCTTATTCTCTGCGTTCACTGGGCGATGCCGCTATATGAGAGGGAGGGATTTTTCTATAAAATAGACTTCTCTCTTAAGTTTCCAGATATACCCAAATGCTCTCATGTTAAGTGGCAGAAAGACAAAGTTGCGGAGAGTCCTTGAAGAGCAAATAAAATCAAATTAATATTGGGCCATTTTTGTCGAGGCGGTTATCGAAGAAGAGGGAGAAATAGACGGGGACATAATGGATTTTACCGTCGCTTTCTACAATATGGCTGTTGGAAAGGACATAGCCCTGCTTGATTCCATACTCTGAATTAGACACGAATCTGCTTATTGCCAGATGCCTTTTATAATCTTTTCCCGACTTAACTTCTATTGGCACAACCGACAAATAATCATAATCGTCATATAGGAAGTCTACCTCCCCTTTATTTCTATTGTCATAATAGAATAGTTTGTTCTCATTAGCTGCAAGCTGGCAAGCCACTGCACACTCATATACAGAACCAAGATTAATGCCACATTCAGTTTGAAGCACCGGAGTGGGGTTAGTTCGATACAATGCGGCCGTAAGGAGTCCAGGATCATTGAAATAGAGCTTGATAAGGTTCTTCTGCTCTGTTTCCGCCAATGGAAATCGAGGATTGGAAATAGCGCTGACCCCTAATGCAGTGCCAGAACTTACGAGATATTCTATCTCTTCCTCATAATCGGAAGCCCTCTTACCNTTCTTATCTTCGATTTCTTTATATATTATCCTCTTCTTCTTATTCTCCATATTGGATGGTATAAGACTGTATAGGCGTCCGATCTTCAAGGAATGTTCCTTATCATATTTAGCTGCATCGACTTTATAGAGTTCNGTTATCGTCTGCTGAATGGCTCTGACCTGTATAAGGTCGTGNGTTTCAAGATATTTATTTACAGCTTCAGGCAATCCNCCTACTAANAGATACCTCTTATAGACATCCATAATCCGATGATGTAGACCTTCCGGAACTTCCTGCAAATGCCGGAANCAGTCCTTAAGAGTATCTATGACCGGCATCCCAATATTACTGGCAATCATAAATTCTTCAAAATCAAGAGGAAACATATTTAGGATATCNATGCTTCCGAGAGGTACTGAGTTAGATTTCTTAAGAGTTACTCCAAGAAGAGACCCGCTGGCAACGTATCTATATCTTTTGTCTTCTCTCAAGAATTTAAGCAACGTAAGAAGATGTGGATACTCCTGTATTTCATCAAGGAATATTAGTGTATCCGAAAAATCCCCCAGTGGGGATGATGAGAAGGCTGCCAAAGTCAGATAGAAGTCTTCCAGACTTCTGACGATTTCGAAAAGTCGATTTTTTTCCTTATCCTCTATGAGGTTGATCTCAACGATATGCTTAAAGAATTTAGAAGCNCAGTGCCTTATTATAAANGACTTGCCTATTTGTCGGGCACCAGTCACAACCAACACCTTATCTGATTCAGATGCAAAATACGNATCAATACTTTTTTCAATCTTTCTAAATAACATAATATTAAGACCTTACAAACAGNNATACACTTTTCAATCCCAAAANAGANTTAAAAATCACACTTTTCAATCCCATTTTAGACTGCAAATATACACTTTTCAATCCANATACACAAATAAGTGATGAGATTGAGAAGATTTTTTCCTTGGTTTTTGAAACTATTTGGAGATCCGAGGAGTCTATACAAAAATACAAATTACTTGCATCAGTTCCCTGGATTGTATATTTCTTTTATGCCTTAATTCGTTCCGGATTCAGAAGCATGGAGGGACTGGTNATGGGATTAATAATCGGATGCATTTGCGGCCTTCGCGGACTGTGGAAATATCTGGACGATTATCATAATTTGTCGGAATAGAAGGAATAATACCTAATTAGGATTTTTTGATGAGTAACATATTGGAAGTGTGAGATGGCTTCACAATATTTCTAAAGACTATTGCGTTATCCAATAAACTTATTGTGTAATCCAGCAAAAACACCAGTCGCACTATGAAGAAAATCCTCATTGCTTTAGTGACATTGATCTCCGCAGTATCCTCATTCGCACAGGGAGACAACGGATGGGGCATTCGGGCTGCCTTCGACATCAATATCCCCAGCAAACTTAGTATCGATAGAACGAAAGTCGATGAGTTCCGTACTGGTTACGGTGTGACTTTCGGAGCCGTGTACTCTCATNGGCTAAATGGCTCAGTTTTTCTTGAGCCTGGACTTTCGCTTTTCTACGANTCTTATTCTTTCCAAGATATACAGGTTGATGTACATAAGGTTGCCAAGGGACCGTCGCTCTACAAGTTGGGAGCAAGGATTCCGTTGGTGATAGGATATACTTATTATCTCGTCGATTCTTTTCCGATGCGAGTTTATACAGGCCCTGAGCTTAGTTGCGCATTTGCCGGCAAGGTCAATGTCAAAGACAAAGCTTTAGAAGGAATAATTGACACAGACCCCTTCGGCAAAAACGGAATTATGAATCGTGTGGACTGCGCTTGGAAGATTGGACTCGGCGTAGACTTCGACATCGCTTCTATCTGTGTCGAAGCTGCAATGGGCATGACAGATATCTATAAAGGACCGATGAAGTGCCGTGACAACCGAGTCGCCATCTCCCTTACCCACTATTTCTAAGCAAATAGAATCATAATCTCTTAACCCCAACTTTCGCAAGTAAAAGTTGAGTTAAGTTATCGCATTTGCTAATTCCACAATTTTTTGTTAATTTTGGAGTGGGAAAGCGTTGTATCAATAAAAAGGGAGTATGAATTATGGAAATGACACAGAAATACCCGACTGATGTGCAGTCCTTCGAAAAGATAATCGAGGGTGGTTTTATGTATGTAGACAAGACTGCATTTATTTATCAGTTAGCTACAACTAAATACCAATGCTTTCTGAGCCGACCTCGTCGTTTCGGGAAAAGTCTGCTCATTAGCACCATGCAAGCTTATTACGAGGGTCGGAAAGAGCTTTTCAAAGGTCTTGCTATCGAACGACTTGAAAAGAATTGGACATCGTATCCTGTCATCAAATTTGCTCTCAATACAGTCGATCCTAAACATCCTTTTTCTTTGATCAATGCAATTTCCAGCATCTTTACCAGATATGAACAGCTATATGGCATCTCCTTAACAGAAAAAGAATTGTCTGATAGATTTGCAAACATACTGATCGCAGCTTACAAAGCGACCGGACAAAGAGTAGTGGTATTGGTAGATGAATATGATGCTCCTCTCCTTTCCACATTAGAAAATCCAAAGCTTAATGAATCTTACCGCGATACCTTAAAATCAATATTTTCTGTGTTGAAGTCGTATGATGAATACATCAAGTTTGCTTTCATTACGGGAATTTCTCGCTTCAGCCATACGAGTCTTTTCAGTGGGGCTAACCATCTTAAAGATATATCTTTTTGGGATGATTACAGTGCAATCTGTGGCATTACAGAAGATGAACTCAAAACTGTCTTTCCAATATCTATTAAGGAATTGGCAATAAAATTGAAAGTTTCTGAAGAAGAGACTTTGAGACGGTTGAAGGAAAATTATGATGGTTATCACTTTTGTCAAGACTCCCCCGATATATATAACCCATACAGTATCTTAAACGCTTTTGAATCGAAAAAAATTGATAATTTTTGGTTTCAGAACTCCACTCCTTCCTATCTTGTCAATTTACTTAAACGAGATGACTTCTTTCTCCCCGAACTCGACTGTCTGGAGGCTGTGCAGTCTGACTTGAGTGTAAACGAGTCATATCTCAACAATCCCCTTGCATTACTTTTTGAATCCGGATATGTGACAATCAAGGACTATAATGAAGAAAAACGAAAGTATCTTCTCGGTCTGCCAAACCAAGAAGTGGCCGAAAGTTTTTCTAAAGCCCTGATGCCGATGTATTCCGGACGCAAGGAGTCGGACTGTAACCGTTGCTTTCTTGACATGAGAGATGCACTTATAGATGGAGAACCCGACAAATTCATGGAAATGATGAAGACTTTCTTATCCGGTAATCCATACGGCAATTCAACTATGGCCGAAAGAGAATCCTATTTCAAAAACAATCTCTTCATCATCTTGCGTGCATTAGGGTTCAGACCTCGGGCAGAGGAACAGACATGCTGGTCAAGGATGGATGTTCAGTTAGAAACTCTTCGCTTTATCTATATTTTTGAGCTTAAGACCAACGGATCCGTCTCAAAAGCCCTGCATCAGATAGAGGAGAAGGAGTATGCCGCTCCTTATAGTTTCAGTGGAAAGAAAATCGTACGGATAGCAGCGAACTATTCGACTAAAAAGAACAATATCGACAAATGGGAGATAGATTGACCGCATCACCTCCTCCCGTTACCAAGACAGAGTGCAACGCAAAGTCTTCAAACAAAACTAAAATATTTGCTTAAGAATACTCATACTCATCCGACTTCAGATGCTTAAGAATCAATAGCAGTAGAAAGTTGCTTCTGGGCAGAGCATGATATGCGGGGGAAGTTCTGAATTTGTATTTTCCCCTGAAATGTATTATCTTTGCATTATCAAAAAGATAAGTCAAATGGAGAAATATTTAGAGCCTTCCAAAGATGAAATAGTGATGTCATTTGTGGCATCTTGTATTGAATCCGTTGCCGACCAATTAGGTGTCGGCTATAGAGAGGTCTTTGAACGAATGGATAGAGTGGGTATGATCGACACTTATATCTATCCTTTTTATGAGCAACTCCATACAGAAAGCAGAGAAAATCTTACTGCAAGTCTTATTGACACTCTGCTAAGATGGGAGAATGAATCAGAAAATTGATATGGATAAGATAGAACCAAAAGCTTCTCGACAAATATTTAAAATTTGAAGAGAGCCTAATTATAAAGTAAAAATGGACTATTATAATAAATCACTCAAAGACATCCTAAGATGGGGACGTATCGGAGCAATTTCATGTCGAATAGCTGAAAAACTTTCCATAACCCCGTTGCAAGCTTTAAAAGATTTCTTCAGAAGCGAGACGTGTGAGAAATTTCATGACCGANGCACGGGGCTGNATCTATATGGCGANNTATATATAGCCGATAGNTATCTGATTGANNAAGGATNATACANTAAATCTTAAATTTTTTCTTGCATCCTATCTACATTTGGATCAATCACTGATATTTCATCATGATATCGGTAAGATAGGCCTTATAATCCGACCATGGGGCAATCATTTTGCCTGCCATCGGAGCTACAAATCGACCGTTGTGACGGAGGGTGACGTAGATTTGCTGGCTTCGACTGGCAAGGAAGATTATGTCAATATTGGCACCGAGTGGAACTATCTCATAATCTTTCCAGCGATCTGACAAAGAAGCATAGTCGCCGGAATCGTCATAACATCCGGGCAGTCGCATCAGGGAAAGCAAAGGCATCAGTGTCTCAGCGTGTCCGAAATAGAAATTAGCATCATATCGAATCGGAGCCTCAGATGATTTCATATTGGCTCCCTTCATAGTAATATCTATCAGACGGGAACCGAGTGAAGCATCCGCATCGGCAATGATCCTGGCAAGGAGTGGAGCTGTCGCTTTTCCCGCCAACGATGAATAGGGGGTGATGGTATTACGAAGATAATGTTCCAAATTATCCACTTCCCAACAGGCACGATAGTCCTCAGCAGTCATGAATTCTTCCGTAGGAGCTGGCATCCCGAAGGCTGTCAGCGACTGAAGCACATCATACATCTCAAGAGTGAGTTTCCGAAGATTATGGTCTGTTATACTTGGATCAGCACCAAGAATCCTTCTCGCCGGTTCAGGCGACACTATTGAATCCATCAATCGCTCCGATATTTTCTTCCAATCCCCATTATCCCGATATGCAGAATATGCGCTATCGGCCGTAAAGCAACGAAGCAGATAACTAAATTCCCGTCCTTCCGCTGCACTGATATTGATGTCTGATGACAAAGCTGAAAGCTCATGATTAAACTGATACATAGTCATGACAACCCGGGGCACATACGTTGAAATGGCGTTGACACGAGCTTTATTCAATAGGCCAGGCAAAAGGGAATAAAGATCTTCAGCAAGACGCACTTCTTCCTNNCATCCCACTTCTGAAAGCCTTCCCCATTGACTGNCAGTATTATNTTCCACGCTTTTCAACAANGCACTGAATNTACNTCCATNTTTTGTCAGACTTCCGGCAGCAGATGCTTTTGCAATCGCCTCCTTAAGTTTCTCAAGTTTTTTCGGAGAAGAAATATATCTTGCGCCATGCCGCGCCACTCGCGCCACATAAACCGGCTGCAACGAATCAGACCAAATCGGACTTGACTCAGTGTAACTGAAATCGTATGGCATCATAGAGCCGGAAAGATTAGAAGGCAAAAGATTCGGATTGCTAACGGCAAAAGCCGAAAGGGATACCAGCACAAATAGGCAAATTATTAAACGTCGCACCATGATAAAAATTTTTTTGGAACCTACTTTTGCAACAAAAAACTGATTGATTATGTTCGAAAACTACACAAATACAAAAACAGGAAATCCTTCTCATCCTGTGTTATTGCAGCCACCGCTTCATCGATATTATCGGGAGCGAGAGCTATCTTCTGCGCCCAAATTGTGGAGCGCAGAAGATAGCAAATACACTTAATACATTGCAGATTCTCTTTACTTAACGTTTCAGAGTGTTGAGTTTTGCTTTAGGTTTAAGCACATCGTGGAGAGGAGTCTCAGCGGAGGCTACATTTGCTTTAACATTTCCACGGATATCCCGGCTCGACGCACCTATCTCAAATACATATTCACCTTCATCTACTACCCATGCATTCTTATCCTCATTATAGGAAGCAATATCAGCTGCAGCGACATTCAACGTTACAGTCTGAGATTCACCCGGCTTAAGACTTGCAGTCTTGGCAAAAGCCTTAAGTTCGTGCTCCGGTTTGTTTGCCTCTTTTGCATTAGGAGCCTTTGCATATAGCTGAACCACTTCTTTTCCGGCTGCATTACCAGTATTCTTAACATCAACAGTCACTGTGTAAACGCCATCTTTTTCACTAATTTTTGGCTCGGAATATTCAAATGTGGTATAAGAGAGACCATATCCGAATGGGTAAGAAACATTCTTTCCGAAGCTGTCAAAATAACGGTAGCCAACATAGACATCTTCTTCATACGGAGTGTAGTCCCAAAGCAATTTATTGGTCTTTTCTTCTTTGTCAAAGCCAAATTGAGATGCAGCTCCCTCAGTTGGGAAATTGGCACTTGAGGCATGATCAGCCCAAGCCACAGGGAATGTCATAGGAAGTTTACCTGAAGGATTGACTTTACCCACAAGAACATCCGCAACACTGTTGCCACCTTCCTGGCCAGCTTGCCATGCACATAGGATCGCATCAGGAACATTGCGCCAAGAAGCTGTCTCTATCACACCTCCAATGTTAAGAACCACCGCTACGGGTTTGCCTTCAGCTTTGAACGCCTTAGTAGTATTCTCGATCAATTGCTTTTCCTCTGGTGTAAGGTTGAAGTCGGTCAAGGTACGATCAAGGAATTCGCCTGAAGTGCGTCCTATGGTGATTATGCCTGCATCGTTATTCTTTGCCAAAGTTGCAAGTGTGGCGGCATCAGGCACCCATTCAGTAGGACGTTTGCTGGGGAAGAATTTCGCCATAGGATCGTTGGGATCGGGAGCATTGCGTTCGTTTTCAGCCTCAATATNNTTTTCATATTTGCCTTTCAGACTCTCATCANTAGTGAGNTTCACATTCTTAAGGCCATCAAGCANTGACNCTGTATAAGCNCGGTTAACATTCCCGGAACCTGTTCCACCGGCGATGAAATCGTAGGAAGTGCACCCGAGCAGAGCTACATTCTTTACATCCTTATTGAACGGAAGCGCATTATTGTCGTTTTTCAGAAGCACCATGCCTTCAGTCGCACTCTGACGAGTGACCTCAGCATGAGCCTTCAGATCAGGAGAGTTAGAGTATTTATATCCTTTGAATTTCGGGGTCTTCACAATCATTTCAAGGATCCGCTTCACGTTGCGGTCAAGCACTGCTTCGTCGAGAGTCCCATTGTTAACACCATCGATGATAGCTTGATATTGCTTGTCGGTGCCTGGCTGAAGCATGTCATTGCCCGCTTCCATCTGCGCCACTGCATCCTTGCCTCCGAACCAGTCGGTCATTACAACGTAGGGATACCCCCATTCATCACGAAGGACCGTAGTAAGCAAATCGCCGTTTTCAGATGCATATTCCCCATTAATGTAATTATATGAAGACATTACAGTCCAAGGTTGAGCCTCTTTTACTACAGTTTCAAAACCTCGCAGATAGATCTCACGAAGAGCTCGTTGACTTACTTGAGCATCATTACCCATTCTGTTGGTCTCCTGATTATTGACTGCGAAGTGCTTTACAGAAGTGCCCACACCATTTTTCTGAACGCCACGCACGTATGCAGCAGCAATCTTTCCGGCTATGAGAGGATCTTCAGAATAATATTCGAAATTTCTTCCACAGAGGGGATTGCGGTGGATGTTGAGAGCTGGTGCCAAGAGCACGTCGGCACCATATTCAAGCACCTCATTGCCTATAGCATTTCCTACTTCCTCCACCAAGTCTGTATCCCAGGTAGAAGCAAGGAGTGTTCCGATGGGGAAATGGGTGCAATAATAGGTGGCATCGTCACCCTCACGAGTAGGGTCGATACGAAGTCCGGCCGGTCCATCAGCAAGGACTACTGCAGGAATTCCGAGTCGCTCAATAGGGAACGTTGTTCCGGCTGCACCGGGAACTATGCTACAGGTCTCGCCTACTACGGCGCTATCGCCCGACAAACCAGCCATTCCGGTACCTACTATCAAGTGAGCCTTTTCTTCAAGAGTCATAGCAGCAATGACCTCATCTATATTATCCGGACTCAATTTAGGAGTTGAGTTACCACTTATCATAGTCACAAGCAGCAATGACGATGCTGCGATTGATAAAGATTTCATAATAAAGGAGAGATTTTATTTTTAAATAGTTTAGGAGCAAATTCCGTGAGATAAATACGCCAGTTTTTCCAGATGTGTCCTTCCGGAGTCTCGAAATATTCGTAAGGATATCCTTTGCTGTCGAGAAGCTGACGATATTGGGTATTTGCATCGTAAAGGAAGTCGGAATCGCCGATTGCAATGTAGTAAAGAGCCGGTTTTTTGTCGAACTGTGTTTTAAGTTTCCCTTCCAAATCTTCATATATAGGCGACGTGCTACCTTCGCGTGGAAGAATAGCAGCTGAGAAAAGACCTACATAATCAAACATATCCGGATATTGCTTTGAGATATGCATTGAGTGGAAACCTCCCATAGAAAGACCGGCTATAGCACGTGAGTTCTTCTCAGGGATAGTGCGGAATGTACTGTCGATAAACTTCACGACATCGGGGAAAGAAGTCTCGAAAGAGCCTTCCATTGTGCGAGGGAGATTCATATTGGGAGCCTGCAGACCAAGAGAAGATTCACCAGGGGCAGCTTCCTGATCGACGTTGCCATTGGTCATCACCACAATCATAGGCTCGGCCTTCCCTTGAGCAATCAGATTATCGAGAATCTGGGAAGTTCGTCCAAGAGCCATCCAAGCTTCCTCGTCGCCCCCCATTCCATGAAGTAGATAGAATACCGGATAACGTTTCCCTGATGTCTCATAGCCTGCGGGAGTATAGACAGTCACACGACGTTTCTTGCCAAGTGTAGGACTGTCATACCACATACGAGAGACAGTGCCATGAGGCACATCCTTCACACCATAAAGACTTGCGCGATCACCATCAATGATAAAGATATTTGTGACAGTTGCCACATCGCGATTCATGTAGACATTAGAGGGATCCATTGTACGGAGACCATCAACAATAAATGCGTAGCTATACAATTCAGGAGCCAATGGCGAAGTAGTGAACTCCCATACTCCTTGCGCATTCTTAGTGAGGTCGGCAGTGCCCGGGGCATCCCATTTTCCCATAGGAGTTTCTATAGGTTGCGTCGGAAGGAAGTCGCCTGTGACCTGAACTGACGTAGCATTAGGAGCATTCAGACGAAAAGTCACTGATTTGTCGGCATTGATTTCGGGAGATACTATCTGACCTGCGCCGAAGAGTGCTTGTTGGGCATTCGCCACGATAACAGAAGCCAACAAAGCCACAACTGTCAAAAAATTTTTCATGATCTATTAAAAAGGTTTTAAATGTATAAAATATAAAGGATTCCTATCTTATAATTCAAGTTTCGTATAGATAGAACATACGTTCCATCAGCTGCCATTTCTGGTTCGATGTGGCATGTGGGTCACATCCCTGGAATTGGGCGANGTACGCCTNCCATTCAGCTTGACGAGGTAATTTNGCAAGTTTTGCCATTGCTGATTCCCACTCAAAGTNAAGCGGNGNCTCCANGATCANCACAACCTTATTACCAAAGATATATAGCTCCATCTCCAAGATTCCAACGGAGCGTATTCCATCCCTGATCTCTTTCCAAGCCTTTCCTCGGCTATGACATTCACGATATAGGCGTATCAAATCCGGATTGTCAGTTATTTCCAATATCTGACAATAACGCTTAGTCGGCTCCCGGTATCCCTTGACAGGATATCCCTCCTCCGCTTTCCTTTCTTCCTCCATGGCATTTTTAATTTATTTAATTCAAGTTTCGCTTGTTCTTAAATATTGATTCGCAATCCCTTAGCGCAGGAACTGCGCTGTTTCTCTGCGTTCTCCGGGCGATGCGTAGCAGCCCGTTTCCATTGCGAGCTTACCAAAACCGAGTCGCGATGCTTCCAAAAGCATTGAAACTCTGCCCCTCTGCGGCCTCTGCGTGAGATAATAGAGCTTGCGAAAGTTGAGTTATTTAAATGTCTGTATTCCGATTGGATATTTCAATGCTCCCATATAATAGATTCCATCAATTTAATTTCAAAATCCATCTACCTATCACTATTTTACAAAATTACTAAAATTTTTGTTTCTATCCAAATATAAATTCAACTTTGCAACATTGCACAATGTAAAATTACAACCATTCTACAACCTCCAAAAGGTGTACTTCAGTTAATGCTTACTTAGATTCTGACTACATGACTTTAAATAAAAATGCAAATAGAACCGTTACTTCGACCAAAAACCAGGCCGATACATAATCACGAAGACATTCCCCAAATGCGGTGTCACGACCGTAGGCCAAGCCTACATCCTCTGGCAACAAATCTACGTCTGGCCAAAGCACTCAAACACCTGCGCCGCATCCAACATAAACCTCAACCCAATCAAGACAAACCTCTACCGATTCCTCAAAAGAGACATCGTACCTCAAGACATAAGCATCTTCCTCCCAAAAGCCGACGGACACCGCGCTTTCTTCAACACCTACCGCACCCCAGACGCACTCCGTGGAATCGACTTCGGATACGTCCACTTCGCAAACATGTCGATGTGGCACGATTCCGAT
>WFLX010149015.1_pt1 | contig 13645 bp, 7 predicted proteins | sample 4967041 | NCBI WGS metagenome assembly WFLX01 (sample SAMN12857096, study PRJNA449069) | gut metagenome | isolation source: stool from male and female vole | host: Microtus ochrogaster | place: USA:Florida | collected 2017
TATTCCATGCGTCTGCTATTTCAAGAGAACATGAATAAGAGAATTCATTTCCCTCCCATTCAATCTCATCTCCCCATGTGGAATTGGCGGTTCTCATCACATGCTGGTGCATGTAGCCCGCAGGGGCGCTTGCCTGCACAAGATGAGGAATGTCGTTTTCAACGACCACCACACTCACGCGGAGAGGAAGACCGGCGACCTCATCAGCAACGGATGCGGACACGTTTACAGTAACCATACTTGTTTCCTTATCAAAAACATTGTCACTCCATATCATGACGCCTGTCTGCCTTGTCCTTGCCTCCTCAAGTTTTACAAGAAGCTCATCGGCTGACGGCACATGTTGCACCGGTGCCTTTCCGTCGGGCGAAAGTCTGTCAATCATCATTGCCGGTGCATAGGTGCCTCCGCCATAGAGCACAAGATATTCCTCGTCAAATGGTGAAGTGAAGTAGTCGGTGTTGAAACCGGAGTGATGGCATATTGTTGCCACACACCCGGGATATTTCTCTTTATATCTACTTGTGGCCTCTGCAATAATGCTGGCAGCAAGCGGACAATTCATACACATCTCAGTGGTAAACTCCTCAAGAAGCACCACCCTGCGTAAAGCCTTGTCAGCCGAAGTGAAGACAAGCGACAGGGTGTTGTTGTCAATATCCTGATCTTCTCCACCGTCTATGCCCGATAATGTAAAAGTCAGGTTCATGCCCTCGCCAAATGGAATATCTGCGGGGGCGAAAACCACTCTGACATCCGCCCATTTACCGGGAGCGATTTCTGTAGCGACATGACTTTCACCCTGCGCCAGACCCTCTATATCGTAGCTCGCTGTAAAGCCACTGACNGTGCGGACCGCACGGTTATACACCCTGGCATCGACGATAAGATTGTCGCCATCATAATATATCGGCTCCATGTAGGCTGACTTCAGCTCCAGATCATAGAGAGGAAGATTATCCCCTTTTACCAGTGCCNCNAGACAAAGGTTGCCGTATTCCTCACCGGTGAGCCATTCTCCGTCATCAAACCTGTANTATAGTCCTCCCTCACGGTAAGTGCCTGCGCAACCTATTGCATATGACCGGCTCTTCTGATCCACATCATAGCCAATGACAAACGGCTCATCACCCGCTATGGCATAGGGGGCATCCAGTTCCACCTCATTCCACCCAATTGTCAGATTTTTTGCCTTTACTGTGTTCTCCGCAAGATTCTCGCCATCAAGAGTTGACCTAACCCATACCTTAAGGGTATTTATACCTGCCTTAGAAGGAAGATAAAACCGCAAGCTCTCCACAGAATTTCCTGCAAGAAGTCTTATCATCTCAGGCTTGATGTCAACTGCCGCACTCACACACTTGGCGCTGGAAGAAGAAATGTCGCCTGACCCGGTCTCTTCTCCGTCGCAATATCCTACACTGACATATGCGGCATCATTCTGCCCGAAACCGGGCAGAATGATTGTCAGCATGAATAATAATATTATTGAAATCCTTGTCATTTCATTTACAATTTAAATGAAGGGTGCCACCTGTCATTTCACCATCAGTTTGTATGCCTTGCCAGCCACATTTACAATGTAGATGCCTTTGGAAACCGGAACTGTCAATACTCCTGAAGCCTCACCACAGTATTCTTTCATGCCGTTGGCAGAGAAGATGCTTACAGACTCACCGTCGAGGCCTGCCACCACTATCTCGCCATCCATAGCCTTGACAGTGACATCGGATGCAGAGAGTGTCTCAACAGCGGTTGATGCATCAACACTGAAATCATCGATGTATACCCTGTTGCCATTGACTGAGTTTATAGTAATGTGGATGCGGGCTGCCTCCATCTCTGCCGGGACAGAGATGCTGTTGCTGAACTCCAGCCAGCCAGACTCACTGCCGCCGAGTGTTATTTCGCCCAAAGGATAGAGAGTGTCGGCGTACTGGTCGTAAACCTCAACTGTAATTGTGTCATCTGCATTTGCTTCCACATCATTGTAGTACCAGAATGAGAATGTAAATTCTGTCTTATTGCTTACATTAAGCAACCCTGAGGTCAAAGTGCTGACAAACGGTGGTTCTGCAAAGAACATATAGGGAGAGAATACAAGGCAACCGCCTATTTCGCCAGCCGACATCTGTCCGTTAGAAGTCCAGGCTACATTCTCTGTTCCGAAAGGATTGGCATTAGCCCAGAAATATTTATTTGCTCCGCCATCAAAGTTATCAGTCAAAGGAAGGTCATAACAGTCACCGACAATCATTGCATTGGAATAAGCAGGTTCACTTACGCCGTTATCGTTGATAGCGATTACACCAAACACAAGCCATCTCTGGTTGCCGGTCATATCACACTCAGTCACAATCTCGGTTTCATCCATATATCCTTCGAAAGTAACCCATTCGCCTGAATCATAATAACTGATTGAATATTGCAGTGAGGCAGGATCCACATAGCCGCCATTCACTCCGACCACCTGAGGCTCCCAGGTCACAACCTGGACATCACCATCGATCGTCATGGTAAGGTTAGCGACAGGCAGCGGCGCATCGGTACCGACAAACACTGTGGCCTCTGTCTTCTCTCCGTTGCCATAGGCATTGACGAACTCAACAGTGTAAGTGTTATATCCGGCTTTACAATTTGTATCTGTATAGCTATAGACCTCTCCGGGGGTAACATCCTTTATTGAACCTACAAGTTCACCGGCGAGATAGATGTTGGCACTGTCAAGCTGCTTGAGCTCACCGCCCATGAATGTCTCCACAGGAGCTGTAATGGTAAGGATGGCTGATAAATCACCCTTCTCACCTGCTTCAATGCTAAGCTCAGGAGCACCGGGAGCGTCGGAATGACATGTCTCTTCCACGTAAATATTGTTAACAGTGAGAGCAAAGTGATCTTCTGAGCTCATGGTATGTATGCCGATAATGTAGGCACCACCCTGAGCCATGCTGAACACCTTATTCAACTGGAACTCTTTGTCAGAGAAATCGAAAGCTTCAGCAATCGTGCCGGTCATCGCCTCTGAGGAAGCCTCAAGACCATATTTAACCTCTATTCTCTCCTCACGGCCCAGACCTGCCACAAGATCTGAGATCAGACGGTAGTTCTTTCCTTCCTCAAACTTGAGGGGTGGAGTAAACAGCCAGTCATCGCCATCTTCATCGCCGAATCTGTAGACTGCAAAACCGTCACCGAGCACCCATGTGCAGTCGTCACCGTTTGTATTCTCTATTGTGAGAAGGTCGTTCATATCTTCAGAGAAATCACACATCCAGGGCATCTCCAATGCCTCGCCAACGATCACGCCTTCTGAATCTGCCGCTCTACCCTCATTACCTTTAAACGACGGAACCACTGTGTAATAATATTTTGCAAGTTTGCTGTCGCTGATCACATCAGTTGCAGAAGTAGTGGCAACATTCTCACCCACAACCACATTTTCAGGCTGACGGATTACTGTGTAAGTGACTTCTTCCGGATTGATATAGCCATGATGAATACCGGTCACAGGGGCCGTCCACGAAAGGTTGACATTATATCCCTCGGCAGCAACAGTGATATCTGTTACGTTAACCGGAGCGTCATTGCCTATCCATGCGCTGATGATGGCATTCAGACCCTCACCTGCTTCGTTAGACAGGACTACGCTGATTTCATGATTACCCTGTGTAAGAGTAAATTCAGAAGTAGTGGCAGTGGCTCCTGCCTCGACAGTTCCTTCAGTCATTAGCTCGCCATCAGCAGAAACCTTATAGGAGAGTTCGCCTGTAAGCTCATCGCCATCCCATGACTCAACCGGTGCGTCAAAAGAAAGCGTGCCGGTAAGGCTGTCGTCGGCAAATGAAAGAGAAAGGTTGGTAGCGGCAGCCGGTGCCCCATCCGCAGCGACATCTCCGGGGATAAATGCACCCGCAAAGCGTTCCATGTTTTCAAAACTCCTTAGCTTNTCAATCTCGTATGACTTCAAGTCTATCTTATACACNCCATTATTGCCGCCATANGAGTCAGCAAGCCAATACATATAGCCAGTCTTGGGATCNACAGCAGCAGTACTGCGGTANGCAAGATANACNCCATATTCAGCCAAAGGCTCAGACACCTCGCCGGTCTCCTTGTCAACTGTGACAAGTTGTCCGGAATTGGTTATAGCATAAATCTTGCCTTCAGGGGTGGCAGCAATAGCCTGCAGGGAACTCATATTCTCTTTTATGATCTCCACTGTGCCGTTATCTACATCAAGTTTACCCCAGCTGCAAAGATAGCTATCTTTGAAACAGCCATATATCGTCCCGGTTGACCAGTCATAAGTCAGGTCCCTGGCAAGTATATCAATATCAAGATCGGTTTTCTCATACACTATGTCCCAAGTCTCAGCATCATATGCCGTGAGCATAATATCTGAATACCATCCATTCGAATCAGTAGTATAAGAGATGGCATAGAAAATTCCATCAGCATATACGGCACCACCGTCACAGTTCCTGTCGTCTGTATCGACAATCAGGTCATCTACCATGCTGTCGCTGGTGGCGACTGAATATATTCCATATACAGGAAGCATATCTTCCACCCACTCATCATCGTCGTCCCAGTATCCATCGTCCCATTCTTCAGAATAGCACATTGCAGCGTATAGCTGGAGACCATCACTGCCGTCTCCTGCATTAAACGGTGTCGTCTTACCTACATGACGACTCTCTTTCTTATTCTTAGCCGCTTTTTCTTTAGCAGCCTCAGGGGCTGATGTAGTTTGGCCGGACACAGTGTAGACCCAGGTCCACGCCAGTCCGAGCATCGCACATGACATCAAAAGGTAGTTCTTTACTTTCATAATTAAACTATTTTTTATAAATTTGCATCGCAAAGTTAAATATAGAATCTTTCCAATACAAATATTCCTAACTCAATGATGAATAAATTGCGCAATACACACCAATCAATGTGTTTTTACGTTTTGACACTTTGTGTTTTTCTGTCAATTTATTTCCCTAATACCCTATATGCCAAAAATATAACCCCTGATCCTATTTTAAACACGGTCTCCATTGAAAATTTATCGGAAAGCTACAAAAAAGGGATAGATTTAATGAATGAGAACCGACTTGACAGCGCGCTTCTCTATCTCACCGTAGTGGCAAATACGGCTGCGCAAGGGAATTCCATCAATGATTCGCTATTGGCCATGAGGGCATATAACGTGTGTGGGATTATAAATTTCTACAACAAAAACTATCAGGGAGCATATTCCAACTACAAGAAAGCCATCAAAGCCGGGGGAGAAAGCAATTCCTATTGGGTTTATACCAATATTGCAATCATCTTAAATATGTTTGGAGCCTATGACGAATCAGAAGAGATGTCTGTCAAAACATATTATAAAGCCCGGGAGGCTGCTGATTGGCCTCATCTCATCCATATCTACTCAAACCTCTTAAATCAAAGTTTCATAAATGATCGTCTGGCCAATATCTCTGATATCATCAAGGATTATTCCCGCCTGAACATACCTAAAGAAGGCGATGTGCCATTTCTGGAAGAAGTGACAAAAGGGATTGTCAGTGCCAATGATTCCAAATATACCGACGCCATAGCCCATTTCAAGAAAGCATCCCTGCTGGCCGGAAGCACGTCCCATCCCGACAGGGCCCGGATTGATTGCGCCACATATATTGCCAAAAGTTTTACCAATGCGGGTAATCCCGACTCCGCACTGTTTTATCTGGACAAGGCACGTGTCATAGGGCATGGCGATGATTTAGGAGACCATCTCGTAGACATATATCGCCTGATGGCTGAATCTCACACCGCAATGAGCCAGCATGATAAGGCAAAAGAGTATATGTTGCTGCATTATGCCCTAAAAGATTCAATATCCTCCATGAGCGACTTCTCGTCTATCAAGAAGCTTGACTTAAATTATGAGGTAGGGAATTATGAGAATAAAATAATGCAAGTCAACAAAGAGAAAGAACAGAGTCAACGCTATCTCCTGATTATATCCATAACCATGATAGTGTTTATCGGNCTCTTCATTATCGTGATTNTNCANNANAGGAAANTGAGAGCCTCCAACAAGTCGTTGTTTGATAAAAATGTTGAGATATTAAAAGCTTCTGATGCTGAAAAGGCACTATATATGGAAGCTAAAAATTCAAATGCCGACGTTACTCTCAAAGAACTGCCTTCGCAAGACAGTGAGGAAACCATGTCAATTTCTGATGACAATACCCTTGATGACAGCGATGCAACTGAATCGACTACACGCCTCACCATCCCCGAATCTGAACAGATGAGAATAAAACATGCCATTGAAGAATTCTTTTATAGTTCAGAAGAATGGATGCAGTCCGACTTCAGTCTTTCTCGATTATGTGAGATTGCAGACAGCAATAAACTATACGTGTCTCAGGTCATAAATGATGTGATGGGCACAAATTTCCATTCTCTCCTAAATCATCACCGCATTAATGAGGCACGCCGNAGATTGCTTGATGTCAAAAATTATGGAGGAATGACAATTGAAGCTATTGCCGAGTCGTTAGGCTACAAATCAAGAAGCAATTTCAGTAAGAATTTCAAGAAATATACAGGCCTTAATCCCAAGGAGTATGTAATATTTGCACAAGGGAGCCCAACGGCTTCCGCTGCTTCCTCCATAAGCTCATCACAAGCCAACAATTCATCATCAGCCCCCAACAACGCATGATGAGTAATTAATTGACTGAGTATGCAAATATTCACCGGCCGCCACCGTTTCTAATTAATAGACACCTATATCACCAGCTTATGGATTCCAGGGAAAAAGAAATATATAAAGTCACTCTGATAGGGTCAGCAGTCAATGCCGTGCTGATCATATTGAAGTTTGTAGCCGGCATATTGGGACGCAGCTCTGCAATGGTGGCTGATGCCGTCCACTCACTGAGTGATTTCGTCACCGACATAATAGTGCTCATATTCGTAAAAATAGCCGGCAAACCGAAAGATAAAAGCCACGACTATGGACACGGCAAATTTGAAACACTTGCCACATTGATAATCGGACTGATTTTGGCCGTGGCTGGTGTAGCGCTCATGATCAACGGCATCAAATTAGTCATCCACAGTCTTCATGGCAATGAATTGCCCCGGCCAACATGGCTTGCGTTAGTTATAGCCGTAATTTCAATCCTTTCAAAGGAATGGCTTTACAGATACACCTCCGGGAAAGGCCGTGAGGTAAATTCACAGGCTGTAGTGGCAAACGCGTGGCATCACCGCAGCGACGCAGTGTCATCGGGTGGCACTTTAATAGGCATTGCCGGCGCTATGTTTCTTGGAGAACACTGGCGTATCCTCGACCCGTTGGCAGCCATAGTGGTAAGCTTCTTCATTATCAAAAGCGGCTATGACATAATGAAGCCTTGTATAAGCGAATTGCTTGAGGCATCGCTGCCGGAAACCCAGGAGCAGGAAATCATTGACCTCGTGAAAGGGATAGAGGGAATAAGGGAGGTTAACAATCTTCGCACAAGACGCATCGGAAACAACGTAGCGATAGATCTGAATGCCAGGATGGACGGCACGCAGTCACTTTCAGACGCCCACGCCAAAGCCACTCTTGCTGAACAGGCAATTAAAAAGCATTTCGGCGATAACTCCATCATAAATATCCACATGGAACCTTATACAGATCCGTCGCAGGCACAATCCCAAAACCAATAACCTCCCAGAAATATAAACCGACATGGCCGACCCAAGCAAATTCAACGACATATTTTCCACACTTACTCCTCTCAGGACACAACGCAGGAATGACAGCGAGACCCCAAGCCACAAAACATTTTTCAAAATCACAGTGATTGACGGGGAACCATTTCTCGAAACCAAAGAAGCCAATCCAAATCCTGTGGGTATGTCGGCAGGCGACATTCGGATTTACAATGAAATCATCAGGATAGCGGAATCAGATGATATTTTTGGAATCGGTGTAACGGCCACCGGCAATCCCAAGGCATCATTCTGGGCAAACCCTTATCTGATACACCTGATAGAAAACCGCACATCTGTTGTGGGGCCGAAGGGAACAGGAGTNACTTTTACGGATATGCCATCCGCCCTTATACTGAAGGTATCTACCGCCGACACCACAACCACCGCCGACATAACCCTCTGTCTGCGGACCGACGGGAATGACTTTGACGGCATAGTGTTTATGGATGACACACATGTGCTTCTCGGCGACACTATCCATGAAGTGAAATCAGTAGGAGCCAACTACAGCCACATCATGTCGCTCATCACCGGCGTGGACAAAGACATTCTCGAATCTTTCCTGACACTGTTCCTATCATACACCGTCAACATATTGCCGGAGCTTAATGGCATCCCGGCCTCCCGATCATCACACACCGAACATGCAGTGCCGACGCTCTATCTTGAGAAAGTGGCAACTGACAAAGCCCTCTATCTACGCACAGACTCCACCCTGGAATCGCTTGGCGACACTCTTCCGCCGGGAATAGAGCCGACATGTGCCGTGAGGATTGACAGCAAGCAACGGATGAACATACGCGATGTGGAAGGATGCAATATAGAAGAACGCACTGACCGACTCGAGTCTATGATACTTGCCAGCGCACCCGATCGCAATGCGAAGAAAGAGGTGTATCGTGATGGCAATTTCTTCATAATTCCGGAAGCCACAGCCGGGCCATTCCTGCTTAACCGGTTGCCCCAGATACTTGAGGAATTCCGGCTCGTGGGAAGTGAGAAACTGAAGGAATATAAAGTAGTGGCTGCCACACCGAAACTTCATCTTAATTTCTCGTCAGGGATCGACTTCCTTGAAGGGGAGGGGGATGTGGCTATCGGGAATGACCACTTCACCATTGCCGATATCCTGAGTCAGTATGCCAAGAAACGCTATGTGCAGCTTAGCGACGGCAACCGGGGAATAATCGACGAGAACTACATCAACCGCCTGCAGCGCCTGTTCCGGAGGCGCGACAAGGAGGGATGCATAAAGGTGAACCTCTTTGACCTTCCGGAAGTGGAGGAGATGATCCAGTCAAAGATAACGGGAGAATTTGCCAATCGCTCACGGTCAGTGCTTGAGGGATTCAATGGACTTAAAACCGCCCCTAAACCGGATTATAAGGTAAACGCCACCCTGCGCCCATATCAGAATGAAGGAGTGAAATGGCTCAGGTATCTTTACGACAACAAATTAGGAGGCTGTCTTGCCGATGACATGGGGTTGGGAAAGACTCTCCAGACCATAGCCCTACTTTCCATGATCTATCCGGGATGCACTGCTCCAAGCCTGATAGTAATGCCTCGCAGTCTGCTGTTTAACTGGGAAAAGGAGCTAAAACGTTTTTGTCCTGCCATAGCCTTCTCAACTTACTATGGCACTGACCGCAGTCTTGAAGCCGCNCTGANAGCAAATGTAGTGCTTACCACATATGCCGTAGCACGCAACGACATAATGAAACTTAAAGAACATAAATTTCAGTGCATAGTGCTTGATGAATCGCAGAATATAAAGAACTACGCCTCACAGACCACTATGGCAGTGCAGCTGCTTGAATCTGATCATCGCTTCGCACTCAGTGGCACCCCTATGGAGAACAACCTCACGGAGCTTTACTCTCTCTTCCGGTTCCTTAACCCTACCATGTTTGGCACAATTGAGGATTTCAATGCATCCTATACAGCCCCGATACAGAAATATGGTGACAAAGATGCCTCCGACAGCCTCCGGCGTAAGATCTTCCCGTTTATTTTGCGCAGACTGAAAAAAGATGTGCTTGACGACCTGCCGCCACGCATCGACCAGACCCTATATGTGGAGATGTCGGAAAAACAACATCGTCTTTATAATGAGCGCAGGTTGAGCTACAGGCAGCAGATCGGTGAGGCTATAGCGAAAGATGGTGTGCAGAAATCACAGTTCCTGATGTTTCAGGCTCTCAATGAGCTGAGGAGGATCGCGTCTGTGCCGGAGAGTGTGTCGGGCAACACAGTGCCCTCCCCCAAGATAGATGAGCTTGTGGAATCGCTTTCAGCCTCTGTCAGCAACGGCCATAAATCGGTGGTATTCTTCAACTTTATAGCCGGACTTGAGATAGTCATGGCGCGTCTTGAGAAGCTTGGCATAGAGTTTGAGACAATGACAGGCTCCACATCAGCATCGGCCAGGAAGCGCATTGTCGAGCGGTTTCAGAGCGATCCGGAGTGCATGGTCATGCTTCTTACACTGAAAGTGGGAGGAGTAGGACTTAACCTGACAGCAGCCGATACGGTCTATCTGTTTGAGCCTTGGTGGAACAGGGCGGCCGAAGAGCAGGCAATCAACCGTCTTCACCGGATCGGACAGCGTTCCACCGTAAACGCATTCTCGCTGATAACCGTAGGCACCATAGAGGAGAAAATCCTACAGCTTCAGGAGCAGAAGAGTGAACTGTTTAACGAACTCATAAGCGCAGACGGTGCTTCCTCAAAACATCTCTCTGAAAAGGATATAGATTTTATCTTATCTTAACCCGACAAACTTTATCATAACCCATCAAATTGCATCGCCATTACCATGACCGACAATAAAAAACCATCCCGCGATATAGAACTGACGCTCAAAACGGTGGACATTGCAACATATGGCACCGGATTGATGAAGTTGTCTAAAGATGACCTTAGGGAGATTGTAGCACCTCTTGCCGACTTCCTGAAGCCCTATAAGGTTATTCCGACGAAAGCTTCATCACGTGAGATAGGCGGCATTACGGGTGGGATATCTGACGGAAAATATTTCAATAAGCTGCTTAAGGAGCAATATGCCAAGCTTTATATATCGTTCGGAATAGAGTGTAAGAATATATTTGCCGTTGCATGTCGCGACAGCAAGATCGAGGAAGCATGGAAACTTATTATAAATTCTCCGGAGATCAGCTCGGAAGATATAGAGAATGTCCTGAAAAGAAAACTGAAGGTGGTCACCACCACTTATTGGGCCAGCAGTTACTATTGTGAGGTGTTTTTCTTCCCATTGATCGTTACGGAAGCCAATCGGCCTTATTATTCATTTTCCAAAACCAGAGAAACTAAATATACATTCACTTTATCTACCGACAATCGGGAAATTTTAGCAACAACTTTTTTCGGTGACAAGGTATTAAAGCCTNTTGTGACAGAAAAGCTTCCTGAAGGCAAAGACCTCCGGATAGAAGATTTTGAGAGGTATATTCCCGCCGACCTTTCCTTTCTTTCCAAAATTGCAATGACAGGCAGTGTGGTTAGNNCNACNGGTNCAATCACGGCAGCCAAACTGAAAAGNCTGAAGAAAACCTTCAAGACCGCTGAATTTTTTGCCTGGTCTAACAAATGGCCAGTCGACCGAATTGAAATGCTTACCAATGCTTTCTTTATGTTTAAAGAATATGGAGATACAGGCGGCAGTGATGATAACCGACAACAGGGAAGCACAGATCCGGGAAAGTTTGCGAAATTTATTGTTGACAAAATGCCACGTTGCCTGAGTTCTACTAAATTCGGTGTCTTTCTACCCGCTTTCAAAGGTTTTACTAAAGCCTGGACAAAACAGACAAATGCCGGCATAGTTACAAAAATCATTGGAAAGTTGATCAGTCCGGCTGCAAAAGGATGGATGTCACTTGAGAATCTTCGTCTACGTTACCTATGCACCGGTGCGTCAGAGGGCTTACACTATGGTTATAACCACCTGTTTTACGAAGAATCAAGAGGACGCCACACTCTTAAACGGAAGGATGATGAACTTGACACCTACGATACCCGATCAAAAGGAATTGATTGGTTTGAAGAAATTGATTTCCCCTTTGTGGTGCATTGGATCAAGTTCCTTTGTGGGGCGGGTCTTCTGGAGATAGCTGAAGAAAAGGATACTAAACTATTTAAAAATGATGCGTTGGAAGGCATACGCTACATCCGATTAACTCCTTTAGGCCGTTACGCCTATGGATTTGACAACACCTACACAGCCACTAAGCCGGAAAACACATCGGAAATAGAAATTGATGATCGCAACGGCATAATAACCGTTCTCTCTGACAACAGTCCCTATACTCTCTTCTTACAACAGATTTCAATACCGATCAGCCACAACCGCTTCCGCATAACACCCGAAAGCTTGCTTAAGAATTGTGATTCTTGCGATAAGGTCTATGAACGTCTCGATAATCTTGAGCTGATTATTGACGTTGATAAGACACCCGGTTTAAAAGCCATCATAGATAAAGCTGAAAGCCGTGTGAAGTGTGCCGAATGGCTTCCTGATGAGTATGTGATGCTGAAAGTAAAACCGGGTTTGCCGGAACTTGTAAAGCTCATTACCACCGACAAGGAAATAAGACCCAACGTAATCTTAGCTGAACAAGGCATAGTCCTTGTAAAAAGAAACTTCCTTTACAAATTCAAAGCCATCTGCACCAATCACGGCTACCTCCTCAACTAAAAACATTGGTTATGATCCTATCAAAAACTCTTACCCTGATTAATTGTTAAGTTGAATTGTTTGTGGAAGAAAGTTTTAATATATTAAAACTTTCTTCCTAATTTTGCAAAATGGAAAGAAGGATAGTTACATAGGGTGGATATTTTGAGCAATTCATGGAGGATTTAGATGACAAAACTCAAATCAAAGTTCAATATGGTCTAATGTTGCTTAAGACTCAAGACAGACTCACAGCCAAATTTGTGAAGTATATTAGGGATGGAGTATTTGAACTGAGGACTAAGTATAATGGAAATATCTATCGTGTGTTCTTTATCTTTGACGGGGATAAAATTGTTGTGCTCTTTAATGGATTTCAGAAGAAAACTCAAAAGACCCCTGAAAATGAAATTGAAAAAGCAATAAGAATTAAGGAGGCATATTATGCAGACAAACAATCACGAGATAAGAGATTATGATGCCGTGCTTGATGCAAAGTTTGGCAAACCAGGTACACCGAAAAGAGAAAAGGCTCTTGACGAAGCAAGAGCTTTTTACACAGGACAAATTCTACAAGATGCCCGATGAAATGCTCTCCCGAAAGAGCTTTCTTTTGGTAAAAGTGCCTTCTCGGGAGAGCATTTTATTTTAGTGACTATATTTATGGGTAGATATATTTACTTAACTACTTTGCGGGTAGAGTTGCCGGATCGTTCTAAATATATACCTTTCTCAGGTCTCTCTATGCGCACTCCCTGCATATTGTAATAGGTGGGAGTAGACTGTGGGTCGTCACCAATCTTTTCTACCGATGAAGTGTCGAGAATCTTGAAGGCTGGTGAGATAGTCTGTTTCTGCCAGTTGCCAGCCTCATCTTCCATAGTTATGCGGACATTATACCATCCTTCAGCCAAATCATTAATCTCAGCGGTGTAATATTGCCCAAAAGGATGCCATACAGCCCCGGGAACCATCTCAACGTTCATGTAAGTGAATTTATCGCTTCCATAGGGCGCATACTCAACTTGCATGGATCTGAGGGGTGAAAAGACACTGTAATATGCCGGCTTCAGTGTAGTCTCCCAATCATTGCGCATGACAATATCAAAATCACCTGCAAAAAGATCAATCTTACCATTTTCAAATGTATTTGTGTATTTGCCGTTAGAATCTGTAAAACCAACATATTGAAGGGTA
>WFLX010125983.1_pt1 | contig 13642 bp, 10 predicted proteins | sample 4967041 | NCBI WGS metagenome assembly WFLX01 (sample SAMN12857096, study PRJNA449069) | gut metagenome | isolation source: stool from male and female vole | host: Microtus ochrogaster | place: USA:Florida | collected 2017
GAAGACCAAGACCGCCCTCTACGAATTTGTGAAGAAAGTGCATGGAAGAGTGTTTGTGAACGCCGACAATTCCGTTCTGATGAACGCCTCCCGCGAAGTGGAGCGCTTCTGCTACGGTTCCAAGGAAAATGTTTTCCTGCGCATGACCCATTTGGAGGAAGAACAGGTAAAATATACCTGCTGTCTGCACGGAACGCCCTCGGCGCCCAACCTCACCAAAATAGAAAGCAACCTCATCGGCAAATACAATCTGGAAAACCTCGCGGCCGCCGCCTGCGTAGGGCGTTATTTCAGCCTCAACGACCAGGAGATCAAAGAGGGTCTGGACCGCTATCAACCCACCAACTACCGCTCGCAAGGCATTCAGGTGGGTAACAACGTGATTATCGCCGACGCCTACAACGCCAACCCCACCAGCATGGCGGCCGCACTGGAAAATTTTTCGGAGATGCACTTCTCCGCGACCAAGCTGCCTATCCTGGGCGATATGCTCGAACTGGGAAACGCCTCGAAAGAAGAACACCAGAAAGTGGTGGACCTCTTGCAGAAACTCAAATTCGACACCGTCTATCTTGTGGGAGAGAACTTTGCGAAAACCAACCGGCCGCAGAACTACCGCAGTTTTGCCAAGGCCGAGGAGCTCAACGATTTCCTTTCGGAAAACCCGCTGAACATGCACTGCCTGTTGGTAAAAGGCTCGCACGGCATACACCTTGAAAAAGTAATCGAGATGTTGAAGAAACAAGTTCCTAAATAATCCCCGACACACTATGAAGAAATCCTCCTTTTATGGTATACTGGCCGCCGTATCCCTCGGATGCTGGCTTCCCGCCTGCAAAAACGCCAACGCCGTGTATGATGCCGGCGGCACCTTGGAAGCCGTGAGCGTTACCGTGGCGGCGAAAGGCAACGGAAATATCCTCCGACTGGATGTATCCCAGGGCGACAGGGTCGAAAAAGACAGCCTCTTAGGTTATATCGACACCACGCAACTGCATTTGCAGAAAGAAATCCTCCGTCTGCAACTGGACGATATGCGGGCCTCGGCCAAACGGGGCGGCGCGGTGTCGGCCAACCAGATCCACATGCAGGAATTGCAGATGGAACAGGTGCAGGTGATGATAGACGAAAGTGGCATCGCCAGTCCTTTCTCGGGCACGGTGCTGGAATGTTACGCCCAAGAGGGAGAACAGGCCTATGCGGGTCGTCCGCTCTTCAAGGTGGCCGACTTGGAAACCATGATTCTGAAAGCCTATGTGGATGCGCGGCAGCTTTCTTCGCTCCGGATAGGCCAAGCGGTGAAAGTCTACGCCATGAAAGACGGCAAGACGGCCGAATATGCCGGCACCCTCGCGCACATTGCCGATCAGGCCGAATTCACGCCCAAATCGCTGCAAACGCAGAACGAACGCGCCAACTTGGTCTATGCCGTAAAAATCCGCGTAAAGAACGACGGTTATCTCAAAATCGGCATGTACGCCGACGTGAACTTCTAATCTTCCGCGACCATGAGCGACTATTCCGTATCCGCCCGCGACCTGTCCAAGAAATTCGGACACGGACACCACGCCGTGCAGGCGGTGGACGGAGTTTCGTTTGATGTGAAGAAGGGGGAACTCTTTGGGCTTATCGGCCCTGACGGAGCGGGCAAGACCACCCTTTTCCGCCTGCTCACCTCGCTGATGATTCCCGACAGCGGCACCGCCACCGTAGAAGGTTTCGATACCGTGAAAGACTATCGGCAGATCCGCCGCATCATCGGCTATATGCCGGGGCGCTTCTCGCTCTATCAGGATTTGAGCGTGGAAGAAAACCTCCAATTCTTCGCCACGCTTTTCGGCTCCACCGTCGCCAAAAGCTACGATTCCATAAAGCCTATCTACCGCTATCTCGAACCCTTTAAGAAACGTATGGCGGGAAAACTCAGCGGCGGCATGAAACAGAAGCTGGCGCTCTGCTGCGCCTTGGTTCACGCACCCAAAGTCTTGTTCCTGGACGAGCCCACCACGGGCGTCGACCCCGTGTCGCGCAAGGAGTTTTGGGAAATGCTCGGCACGTTGCAGGACCAGGGCATCAGCATCGTGGCCTCCACGCCCTACATGAACGAGGCCGTGCGCTGCCACCGCATCGCCTTTGTGCAGGAGGGCAGGATTTCGGAATGCGACACGCCCGAGAACATACGCCGCAGGTTTCCCCATGCCGTCCTGGCGGTGAAAAGCCGCGACACCTTCGCGTTGTTGCAGGATTTGCGGAAGTTCCCCGAGGCGCACAGTTGCTATTCGTTCGGCAACTACCAGCATCTGTACCTGAAATCCGACGAAGGGGCGGACGGCCCCGCCGCCCGCCTGCAAGAATACCTGCAAGCGAAAGGACACCGCGAGATAAGCATCAAACCGATAGAAGCCTCTATCGAAGATTGCTTCATGCTGCGCATGAGCAAGGAAGGAGGGGATTATGGCCATGTTTAGGAAAAAGGCTCTGCTGTTGCGCGAACGTGCCGCCCAGGAGGTTCTGCGCAAAGGCTATGTGATAGAAGTGGAGAATCTGACCAAGAGATTCGGAGATTTCACCGCCGTCGACCATATCGGGTTCAAGGTGAGGAAAGGCGAGATTTTCGGTTTTATCGGAGCCAACGGAGCAGGCAAGACCACGGCTATCCGGATGTTGTGCGGCCTGCACCGCCCCACTTCGGGCACAGGGCAGGTGGCGGGCTTCGACATAAACACCCAGCAGGAAGACATCAAACGGCATATAGGCTATATGAGTCAGAAGTTCGCTCTTTTCAACGACTTGAAAGTATGGGAGAACATCCGTCTCTTTGCGGGCATCTACGGTGTGGAGGAGAAGAAGATAGGCCCCAAGACCGACGAGATTCTGGAAAGGCTCGGGTTCACCGACCAGAAGAACACCTTGGTGCGGCAGCTTTCCTTGGGCTGGAAACAGAAACTGGCGTTTTCGGTGGCCATTCTGCACGACCCCGAAATCGTTTTTCTCGACGAGCCAACGGGCGGGGTCGACCCCCTCACCCGCCGCAAATTCTGGGAATTGATTTACGAAGCGGTCAACCGCGACATCACGGTCTTCGTCACCACCCACTATATGGACGAGGCCGAATACTGCGACCGCGTCTGCATGATGGTGGACGGAAAGATAGAGCAGCTGGACAGCCCGGAAAACCTGCGCCGCAGATTCGGGGTGGAGACTATGGAAGAGGTTTTTACACAAGTGGCGCAGAAAGCCCAACGAACCGACGATTAAAGCACGATGAGACAATTTTTTGCATTTGTAAAAAAAGAGTTCTATCACATCTTCCGCGACAAGGCGACGATGTTGATCATCCTGCTCATGCCCGTGGTGCAGGTGCTGATTTTCGGCTTCGCCATCACCACCGACATACGCAACACCTCCATAGCCGTCTACGACCAAGACCGCAGCGAGGAAAGCCGCGGCCTGCTGTCGCACATCACCTCGGGGCCCTACTTCCGCGTGGAACAGGAGGTGCGGGAACCAAAGGAATTCGAAGAAATCTTCAAGAAAGGAAAAATCAAACTCATCCTTGTCTTTCCGCCCGACTTTTCCGAAGCGCTTGCCGAAAACCGCACCGCGCAGATACAGCTCATCACCGATGCCTGCAACCCCAACGAAGCCAACATCATCAACAGTTATATCCAGAATATCGCCGCCCGCTACGCGCTCTCGCTCGACAAAGGCGCGGTGGAGAGCGTGTATGTGGAACCTGTCACGCGCATGATGTATAACCCGCAGCTCAAAAGCGCCTATACGTTTGTGCCGGGGGTTATCGGGCTGGTGCTGATGTTGATATGCACCCTCATGACCTCGGTGTCGANGGTGCGCGAGAGAGAACTGGNAACTATGGAATCNCTCCTGGTGGCGCCCTCCAAGCCGATTTATCTGATTTTTTCCAAGACCGTGCCTTATTTCGTCATTTCGGTATTCAATATGGCCGTCATCATCCTGCTTTCGCTCTTTGCCTTCGATGTGCCCATACGGGGCAATTTCGGTTTGTTCGCGGGGGCGAGCCTCACGTATATCTTCACCTCGCTCTGCCTGGGAATCTTTATCTCGACCGTATCCAAGACCCAACAGATTGCCATGATCATTTCGTTGATAGGGTTGATGTTGCCCACGGTATTGCTCTCGGGGCTGATGTTTCCGATTTCGAGTATGCCGCCGGTATTGCAAGGCATCTCGTATATATTGCCGGCGCGGTGGTTTATCGATATGGCGCGTGCCATTATGATAAAGGGGTTGGGTATCGGCTCTATCTGGATGCAGTGGACTATCCTCGGAGGCATGGCCGTGGTGTTTCTGGGGGCGAGTGTGCGGAGTTTCAAAATTCGTCTAAATTAGGGCGGCTATGGGAAGAAAAGTGTTGAAATATCTCTTGGAGAAAGAGTTTAAACAGAACCTGCGCAATCCGATCATGNTGCCGCTCATCATCGTGCTGCCGCTGANTCAGCTGGTGNTTCTGCNTTTTGCGGCCACCTACGAAATCCGCAATGTGGAAATNGTGATTGTGGACAACNNCCACAGTGCCTTTTCGCGCGATTTGGAGCAGAAAATCGCTTCCTCCGGCTATTTCACGACCCGCTATCACGCCCCTACCTATCAAGAGGCCCTTCAATATATCGAGAAAGGAGAGGCCGAAGTGNTGCTCGAAATTCGTTCCTCCCAAGTTTTTTTGAGTGTGGATGCCGTAGACGGCACGCAGGCCAGCATCGTGGAAGCCTACCTCAACGGGATTATCCAGGACTATGCGGCACGCACCTTGCAGGAAGAAGCCTTGCAGAGCCAAGTGGAAATAAAGAACAGGAAACTGCCGTCCCGTATCCAGGCCACGGCACAGATGCGGTTCAATCCTTTTCTTGACTATCAGACCTATATGGTGCCCGGCATTCTGGCGATGTTGCTGACCTTGGTGGGCGGCATCCTGGCCGCGCTCAACATTTCGGGAGAGAGGGAATTGGGCACGCTCGAACAAATCAACGTGAGTCCGGTGCGGAAAAGCGACTATCTGTTGGGAAAACTGATTCCGTTCTGGATTATGGGACTGCTCATCACCCTTATCGGCCTGGGCATCGCATGGCTGCTCTACGGGCTCACCCCGCGCGGAAGCCTCCCCACCCTCCTGTTGTTCGCCACCATTTATAATATAGGTTTTACGGGCTTCGGCCTGTTTCTGTCGTCGGTCTCCAAAAGCCAGCAGCAGGCCATGTTTGTCGCTTTCTTTTTCTTGCTGATATTCTTCTTAATGGGGGGATTGTTCACGCCGGTGAGCAGTATGCCGCATTGGGCACAGTATATCGTCTATCTCAATCCTACCTGGTATCTGATAGACGCCATGCGGTTGATTATCCTCAAAGGAAGCGGATTCGGCCAACTGTTAGACCAATTCTATGCCATCACGGCCTTCGCCCTATTCTTCAACTTTTTGGCCTTGATTACGTTCCGCAAGACGGCGAAATAAGGAGCGGCGGGATTTTCTGCAAAATCAGAGCATCAGGCCGATGCGGATGCCTGCCTGCATATAGATGCCGCTGAACTGATACATCCACGGCCGGATAGGAATGCTTGTGCCGATTTGCTCGGAAACCGGGTCGGCATACGAATTGAAACTATGACGGAAAGCCGCCCCCACGTAGAAATCCATTACCGTGCGCGGCCACAGGCTTATCTGCCAGCCCAACTGCACCTGCGCCCCGAAACGGAAAGCGTTGACGGAATATTCTCCCTCGAATCCGATGTTTCCCTGATTGCGTCCGATACCGCCCTTGCCTTTCTTGGCCGCGGAAAAATCCTCACTGTATTCGGNAATCTGATTGTAGTCTACGCCAAGCCCCGAGGCGATATAGAAGCCCCGTGCGCTGTTGCGGAAAACGTAATAACGGGCGTTGACATCGAGGCAGAAGCCGTCGGTACGGGTCTTCTCGCCCTTACGTCTGCAATTGTATTGCGGCGCCACCTGCAACCAAAGGCGGTCTTTGAGGCGGCAGTCGAAATCCACGCGGAAGCCGTTGAAGAACAAGGGGAGAGGAACCAAGCTCACGCTCATGTTTTCTTGGAAAACGGCTTGAAGATTGTCGGAACGGAGCGCCTTTGTCTGGGCACGGCAAGGCAACGACAGGAGCGCAAGCCCCGCCGCCACTGCAAAAACATATTTTCCGATAGTCCTCTTCATCGCACCTAAAATAAAAAGCCGATATTCAAGCCCANCACCAACATCGCNCCNCCGTGGCCATAATCAAACATATTCTTGTTGTAGAGCGGCTCGCGGGCATCCTTGTTCGTCACCTGCGGCGACACCCGGCTATTGTCGACAGTCTTATCGAGCAGCCAACGCTGTCCGTAACCTATATAGAAATCGAAATACAAAGGTTTGGCAATGTTCTGACGGAAACCCACCGTCACATTCAGACCCAGTTTCTCGATATGGGTCTTGGCCGCGGCCACATTCTCTATATCCAGGTAGGTATAGTTGAAGCCCCATTGGAAATAGGTACGGAAACCCACCTTCGGCAATTCGAAGTAGTTGTATTGATGATAGACCCCCGCTTCGCCCCCCAGCATCCTGCGCACCGCCGACTGCCGGTTCGACTGCCGGTTGCCGGCCGTATAGCACACCCCGTTCACTTTGAGGTAGTGCTTNTGTTGGTAGAGGTTGCGCGAATACTCGATGCCGTAACCGTGAAAGAGCATCGGATAGAGCTGCACGGTGACGGTATTGTTGCCGAAGTTGTCGGAGGAGGGGTTTTGAATGAAAACGCCACGCTGCGCCCGTGCCGCCGGAACAGCGGCCACAAGCGAGAAAGCGAACAAAAAGAGCGTCAAGCGTTTTTTCATAGGGGGCAAAGGTACGAAAAGTCGGGCGCAAAGACAACCGAAAACCGTGTTCCGGCTATTTCTTGTCCAAACCTCTACTGCGGAGCAAAGCCTTGGCATCGGGCTTGTGGCCGCGGAACTTCACGAACATATCCATAGCGGGATACATGCCGCCGTTTTTNAGGATTTCGCGACGGAACGCCTCCCCTATCTCACGGTTCAACACGTTGCCGCTCTGCTCAAAGGCCTCGAAAGCGTCGCAATCCAGCACTTCCGCCCACGTGTAGCAATAGTAGCCCGCACTNTAACCGCCCTCCATCGTATGGGCGAAATAATTGGTGCGGTAACGGGGNAGGATTTCGGGAATGAGGGCGCGCTTCCGGGCAAAGGTGGTTTCGAAGACCGCAGGGTCAAGCGCGCCACCCGCCGCCGTGTCTTCGGGGGCGATGTTTTGCAGGGTATGGTAGTCCATGTCCAGCAAGGCGGCGGCCAAAAGCTCGGTGGTGGCGAAACCCTGTCCGTAGGTCTGCACCTGGCCGATACGGTCCACCATTTCCTGCGGCATAGGCTCACCCGTCTTATAATGATGCGCGTAGGCTTTCAGCATATCGGGATGAAATGCCCAATGCTCCATAATCTGCGAAGGCAGTTCCACAAAATCGCGGGGAACCTCATGCAGNCCCTTGTAGGGAACCTCGGCAAAGAACGTGTGCAAGGCGTGTCCGAACTCGTGAAAGAACGTCTCGGCCTCGTCCATCGTCAGCAGCATGGGCTGACCGGGGAAAGGAGGCGTGAAATTGCAGACAATCGACGTGACGGGCGTAAGGCGCCGGCCCGCGCTGTCGTAGTCCTGCTCCACGTAGTTGGTGTTCCANGCACCGCCCGACTTATAGCCCGGACGGGCCTCCATATCCATATAAATCACCCCCAGCACGCTGCCGTCGGCATCCTTGCAGANATAGGCCGTGGTGTTGGGCGTGGGGAATTCNACATCGTGAATCTGCTCGAAATCAATACCGTACAGACGTTTGCAAAGATAGAAGATACCGTTGCGCACGCTGTCCACAGACAGATATTCTTTGAGGGCGTTCTCGTCGAGCGCGTATTTGGAAGCCCGCACCTTCTCCGCATAATATCGCCAATCGGAGGGCAAAAACTCGCCTTTGTACTTCTCGGTTTTCTTGCGGTATTGCTTCATCTCGGCCAATTCCTGCCTGGCACGTTCCAAAGCCGCCGTCCAGATAGGGTCGAGCAAATCGTAAACGGCCTGCGGGTTCTGCGCCATGCGGGTCTGCAAAGCGTAGGAAGCATAGTCGGGATAGCCCAGCAGACGGGCTTTGCGCAAGCGCAAGGCCACAATCTGTTGCACGACCGGCGTGTTGTCGTATTCGCTCCCCGCCTGGCAACGTCCCGTATAGGCATCCAAGATTTCCTTACGCAACGAGGCGTCTTTTACATATTGCAGGAACGGCATCACCGTGGGGTTGTCGAGCCCGAAAAGCCAACCCTTCTTGCCTTTCTGCGCGGCTTTCTCGGCGGCGCGGCGGAGGGCGTCTTCCGGCAGCCCTTCCAGACGCGAGACATCTTCCACCAGCAATTCGTAGGAGGCGGTGGCTTTGAGCAGATTCTGCCCGAAGGTGTTTTCCAACTCGCTGAGCTTGACATTAATCTGCATCAGCTCTTCTTGGGCGGCCTTGTCGAGTTCCGCGCCGCCGAGCACAAATTCACGGTATACATCGTCCAAAAGTTTCTGCTGCACCGCGTCCAAGGCGGGTTTCTGCTCCTTAATCCGCTTGACGCGGCGGAAAAGGAAAGGATTCATATACACCTTGTCTCTCTGCGCGCTGAGCATCTGCGAAGCCTCGTTCACAATCTCGTGCAGGCGCGGCGTGGCATGGGCCTCCACCACATTGAAGAGCACGCCCGACACCTTGTCGAGAATCTCGCCGCTGTTTTCCATAGCCAGAACCGTGTTCTCGAAAGTGGCTTCGTCGCGGTTCTCCACAATGGCGCGGATAGCCTCGTCCTGCCGGCGGATACCCTCCTGCAAGGCGGGGATATAATCGTCTTCCGTGATACGGCTGAAAGGAGGTATACGGTAGGGATTGCCCTCCCACGACTCCAAGAACGGGTTGATACGTGTCGTGTCGGCTTGCGCCGTCTGCGCTTCCTGCGCATTCAGATTTCCACTCATGATAAACAAACTTGTCAATCCGACAATAAAATTTCTCTTTATCATATCTTGACCAATTTTCCATGCAATACCTCACCCTTTTCCGTGCANAGGACAAGGAAATAAAGTCCCGGTTTCCAAGCGGAAACCTNTAATGTGTTCTCGCCNGCCTCCACNTCGATTTTCCGCATCACCGCGCCCGACACCGAGCGCACCTCCAACCTGCCNGCCTGCGGCGCNTAGAAAGTGAAACGGTCGGAAACGGGATTGGGGCGCACGATGAGGGAAGCCGCACGCGCAGCCTCGTTGGCCAGAACGGTGTCGGGCGCGGGCGAAACAAAGCCCACAATCACGGGCTCATGGTCGGAACAGCGATAGGGGCCGTCCTGCCGGGTCGCGTCGCGGTCGTAGTCGAAAAACGAGGGTTCGTCGGAATTGATGTGCCATACGGTGGCACCCGTCACCACTTCCCGCATATCGGGCGAGGCCAGCGAATAGTCCAGATACTGCACATAATCGTCGAAACAATAGGAGTATTCGGATTCGTCAAAACGGTTGGTCTGATTCTCGTAGCCCGCATCGGTAAACACGCGGATAGGATCCTCGCGGTACATGGCGTTCAAGTCACCCATCACCAAAATATTCTCGGTNCCGTAATAATAGCGGAGCAAATCCAGGCGGTCGAGCACGGCTTTCGCCTCCTTGGTGCGGGTGGCGTTATAGATGCCCTGGCCGTCGCCTTGGTCGGCATCGGCNCCCGTGCCTGTACCCGATTTGGCCTTGAAGTGGTTGATGTTGAAAATAAATACAAAGCCCGTNTNTTTGTTGCGGAAAGCCTGTATCAGTTTGCGGTTGACGGGCGAGGGCGAACTTATCATAAAGCTCTCGCGGTAAGGTTCCCACTTGGTCTTGTCGTAGACAATGTGATTGCAGGTATAGTCGGCCGAGGCGGAAGCATAGCCGGTCCAGCGCACGAAATCGTAGGTGCCCTCGCCCCGCTGTTTGTCGAGTTCCTCCACCAAAGCCTGCACGGGGCTTGTGCCGCCGCCCACTTCCACAAAGCCGTAGATATCGGCGTCTATAGCCCGTATGGCCTTGGCGATACGGGTGCGTTGCAGCGTGTTGCGGTTCATGAAATACTCCAGGTTGAAACCGCAGATCTTGGTGTCGTAATCGCCCAGTTTGGTGTTGTCGGGAGCGGCGGTACGGAGATTGCCCTTGAAGTCGGGTTCGCCCTGCTGGGCATACACCTGATATTCGTTGTCGATTTGGTCGAGCACACATCGGAAATCCGTAAGCACATTGCCCGTGCGGCAGGTGCCGTCCTTATCCAAAAAGGGCGTGGCGGAGGGCTTGCCCGTGCCGCCGTAACTCAACGTGATACGGTCGTTACGGTTGTAGGCCATCGCTTCCTCATAGCCCTCGCTCTTGGGCAGGTTGTAGTCGGTGGGGGAACGATGCCGGGTAGTGCCCAAAATCACGCTTCCGTAGGTGAGGCTGCGGGTGGAAAGCAGATGCAGGGTGTCGGCAAATTCCAAGGCCATGCACTCCAAGGCCTCTTCCTTGCCCCGCACGTCTTCTTCAAAGCGCACCTTGGCGAAAGGAATCGCCACACTGTCCTTGACCACCTGCAAGTTCTTGATTTTGCTAAGTTGCGTGCGGCTCCTGTATTCNCTCACCGTNCCNGTAAGNTTNACATAATTCCCCGCCTTTACATTTTGCTTTCCATATACAAAAATGGCATCGGAGGTAAGGGGATTGCCGTCGCCCAAAGTATCTTGAAGAAAAAAGCCATTCAACTGCCCCGATCCGAAAAGCGTAAGCGTCACCACGCCTTCGGTCTCCACCTCCTGGTCTACATAGGGCGAGGAAATACCGGCACCTTGCAGGGTGTAGACAGGGTAATGCGTCTGCGCGAAAGCCCGTTCCGGAACCCCCGAAACGACGGCAAGCAGAATCCCGCACAAGGTTGGAAGCCAAAGGTTGTGTATGCTCTTCATCACTTGAATAGATTTTCCAATTTCTTAAAAGACGGTCGGGGGGAGGCCCCTCCGTACAGGATGTCGTGGACGATTTCGAAAATCGGCATGGAAATCTGCCATTTCCGCTGTATGGGCTGCATATTGCCGGCGGCGTAATAGCCCTCGGGCACCATTTTCATCTCCAAAATGGCCGANCGTGCCGAATACCCCTGCCCTATCATGTTTCCGAACGTGCGGTTGCGGCTGAACTGCGAATAGGAAGTCACCAGAAGGTCGCCGGCATAGGGTGCCGTATGGAGGTTGCGTTCCTCGGGAGAAACCGCTTCGAGCAGACGTTCCATTTCATCCAAAGCGTTGCTCACCAAAACCGCCACGAAGTTGTCGCCGTAGCCCAGGCCTTTGGCGATACCCACGCTCAAAGCATAGACGTTCTTCATCACCGTGGCATATTCGATGCCGTACATATCGCGGCTGCAACGGGTACGCACATAGTCGCAGGCAAAGCAGCGGGCTATGTGGGAAGATGTCTGTTCGGACACGGAGGCGGCGGTGAGATAGGTGAGGCGGTTGAGGGCGATTTCTTCGGCATGGGACGGACCGCTGATAATCGCCATATCGGTGTCGTCCACCCCGAATGTATCGCGCAGGTATTCGCACACCACCTGCCCATGCTCGGGGATGATGCCTTTTACGGCCGAACAAAGGGTCTTGCCCCGCAGTTCCTCTTTCGACACGCCTTGCAGCGCGGAAACAAGATGAACGGCCGGCACCACCAGCACCACGGTCTGCGCGGCGGCCAACACCTCATGAATATCGTTCGACACATGCAGACGCGCGGGGTCGAATTCCACACTCTGCAAATAGAGCGGATTGCGACCCTGGGTGCGGAGCGACTCGCAAATCTCGGGTTCGCGCACCCACCAATGCAGGCGGTCGTGATTGTGGAGCAGAATCTTGGCGATAGCCGTGGCCCAGCTGCCCCCGCCCACTACGGCAATTTCTTTCTTTTCCATTACGGACATTACAGGCCTAAAACATCCTTACCCTGCACAAAGAAAATATCTTTGGCGATATTGGCGGCGGCGATACGGTCCAAGTCCTGTTGCAAGGTCTCGCCCACCACGCTCTTTTCGTTAATCCAACGACAGAGCCCTTCGTAATCGCCCTCGGCCTGAACGCGCACGATTTCGCGCATCAGCGCGGTGGCGGCCTCCTTCATCTTGGGCAGATCGACGGTATAGACGCCCTCTTCGCTGCGGGTGAACGCGCCCATATCCTGCATAAAGTTGAAGCAAAGCATATTGGCCTTTCCGTGCGCGCTGGCCGCACCGAAACGCACCGAGCGGAAGATGCCGGCAAAGAACGTGATGTAGTTCTTGTCCACATCCTGGCCTTCCATTTCGCCTTTGGCATAGAGCTGATCCACGAGATAAAGCCCCATGATGTCGGCCTTGGCTTCTTCGATAGCGGCGTAGGCTTCTTTGAGCGCGGCGCGCACCGTGCCTTTGCCGTTGATAGTATTCTTGACACCCATGCCGTGCGCCACTTCGTGGAAAGTGACGTTTTCGAAGAACCGGTCGAACTCTATCATATCCTGTTGCGCGGGATTCATCACAATCTTGGAGATAGGCATAAGGATTTCGTCGAACTTGGCCTTCATGGCGTTTTTGAGCTGAAGCTTACGGGTGCCTTTCTCGATGTGCACCCGCTCGTCGTTGGGCAGGTTGATGGCGATAGTCTTGCCGCCCGCATTGCAGTCGCCCCGATAGAGCACCACATCGTAGACATTGAGGTCGGAATCGGTGCCGGGCATTTCTTTCTTGTATTTTTCCTCCACGGGAAGATTGCGTTGCATTTCGGGCAACATGGCCGCGAATTTGGCCAGCTTGGCGCTCCATTCGGGGTCTTTTATCAGGAGGAACGATTCGTGCGCGGCCTTGTAGCCGTTCAATTCGTCTTCGTAGTTCTCGATAGGCCCCACCACAAAATCCACCTCGGAGGTCTTGGCGTCCATCCAGGCCAGGTCGCTTTCAAAATAGTCATCGGTACGCAGGGCCTGGGCGCGCAAGGTCAGGTATTTGCGGAAACCTTCGTCGGGGCTCAACGCGGCGGCCTTTTCGAGCAAGGTAGCGGCTTTCTCAATTTCTTCCTTAAAGAAATCGTGATACCAGATCACTTTGAGGGCGCCGTTTTCGTCGCGACGGAGCATGGTGTAGAGCGAGGTTTTATTCGCATCCTCCAATGCCTCAAATTCTTCGCGGGTCATATCCTCGGGATAGAAATTGGCGCTGAGGGTCTTGTCGTCAAGGCCGTTCATTCTGGGAATTTCCATAAAGTCACTGTTGCCGTTGGGCCTGTCCCAAGAGCCGTAGTTGATTTCGGCGAATTTGCGGAGGTTCTTATCCTGTATCGAGGCAAGAAATTCATCACGGCAACCGGCAAAGGCCTCTTTCCAAAAGATGTCTTCCATCACTTCGGCCGCATCGCAGAGATAGGCCATCATCTGTTTCTCGTCGTCGCTGAAACGGCTCAAATCGGCCGTCAATTTCACCTCGGCATAGTCTTTTACAAGAGCCTCGGCCTGTTTTTTCTCGCCATTGCCACAGCAAGAAGCCAACAGAATTCCAGAAATTCCTGCCACAAGAAT
>WFLX010336227.1_pt1 | contig 13642 bp, 8 predicted proteins | sample 4967041 | NCBI WGS metagenome assembly WFLX01 (sample SAMN12857096, study PRJNA449069) | gut metagenome | isolation source: stool from male and female vole | host: Microtus ochrogaster | place: USA:Florida | collected 2017
CGGCATGGTTTATGTGGAGAGCGGGCTCGAAATAGTCTTCCATGCCGCTGGTGATGTAGATCTCCTTGCCATTGGGGAGCGAGGCATAGTCGGCAGGATTCGAGAGACGCTTGCCGAAATATTTCTGATATACGCGGCCATTGTCGGCCACGTTATACACCAGGCCGGTGTTGTCGGTAGAGATCACGATATCCTCGGCGTTGGCGCAAAGGGCCGCGAGAGGAAGAAGGAGAGCGAAAGCATTGAGTTTCATATGTAAAGGCGTGTTTTTGTGGTTTTTAAATGGGGTCAGTTGGGTGAAACGGAGATGGTGTGACGCAGGCGGATATCGTCGGAAGCGCTTCCGATCTGGAGCTCAAATTCGCCCGGCTCCACCACACGCTGCATGTCGGCGTTGTAGAGAGCCAGCTCGTCGACAGGGATGGTGAGGGTGAAGGTGCGTGTCTCGCCCGGGAGAATCAGCTGCTTGTCGAAAGCCTTGAGCATCTGGAGCGGGGTGGAGACGGAGGCTACCTTATCGTTGACGTAGACCTGTACCACCTCTTTGCCGGGGCGAGTGCCGGAGTTGNGCACGTCTACCTCCACNGTGATCGTATCGTCGGGCGAGAACGTCGAGGCGTTTACGCGGGNGTCGGTGTAATCGAATGTGGTGTAGCTNTTTCCGTGGCCGAANTTCCAGAGAGCGTAGGGNCGCTCGAAGATGTANTGGCCGTCGGGCTCTTCATACGAGCCGCCTTTGTCGAACTCCTGCTCGCGGTCGCCGGCATAGAAATTGTAGAAGCAAGGGGTGTTGCCCGTGCTGCGCGGAAACGACACGTTGAGCTTTCCGGAGGGATTGACGTTGCCGAAGAGCACATCGGCCAAGGCCTCACCCTGCTGCTCGCCGCCGTAGAACTGGAGCACCACCGCGTCGGCGTTCTTCTGCGCCCAGTCCATCACGAGCGGTTTGCCGGTGATCATCACCACCACCATCGGAGTGCCGGTGGCCTTGACGGCCTTGAGCAGATCGAGCTGGCGCCCGGGGAGATCGAGCGAAGAGAGGTCGAAGCCCTCGCCGCACGTGACATGTTTACCCTTCGCGCCGCGTCCGAGCCAGATGCTGCGGGTGCCCACGGCTACGATTGCCAGGTCGCTTTCGGCAGCTACGCGGGCGGCTTCGGCGATTGAAGAATCATCCTGGCTCCACCAGTCGCAACCGTCGGCCTGGGCTATCCGTCGGCTGCCGAGGCGGCGCGTCATGGCGTCGGTCAGGCCTCCTTCGGGGAGCCAGTCGCGAGTCCAGCCATAGTCGCCCATGATGGCTACGTTGCTGTTGGGGCCGAGAAGCGCGATGCGCTGATACTTGGCCGGATCGAGCGGGAGGATGCCGTTGTTTTCAAGAAGCACGATGCTTTCGTCGGCCACTTCCTTGGCCAGAGCCACGTGGGCGGGGGTGTGCACTTTATCGGTGGCCTTGGCGGGGTCGCACCAGGGGGCGTCGAAAAGGCCGAGGTTGAACTTCGCCTCAAGGATGCGGGCGCATGCACGGTCGACGTAAGCNTCNTCGAGNAGNCCNTNNTNCACNTGNTNNTCAAGCGAATTGTAGGCCCAGTCCCANACGTCCATNTCCACNCCGGCCATCANNGCCTNGCGNCCGCACTCCTCGGTGGTGGCAAGGCTGTGGTGGAACACCTTCAGACGGTCGATCGACCCCCAGTCGGAATAGAGGTAGCCCTGGAATCCGAGTTCACTGCGAAGGAAATCGGTCATATAATAAGCCGAACCGGTTACGGGTATGCCGTCGTATGATGAATAGGCCGTCATGATAGCGGCCGGAGAGGCATTCTTGATCACCTTCGCGAAGGGGTAGGTGTAGATAGAGCGGAGTTCGCGCGGACCGCCGGCCACGAAAGCGCAGTTGAGGCCGCCTGTGGGGGAGCCGTGCGCCATGAAATGCTTAGGCATACAGCCTACTCCATTCTTCTGCGCTCCATTCACGAAAGCCGTGCCGATCTCGCCGATAAGGAAGGGGTCTTCGCCGTAGGTTTCCTCCACGCGACCCCAGCGGAGCTCGCGGGCGATGTCGAGCACGGGGGAGAGGAGCTGGCGGATGCCCATGGCTTGAGCCTCCTGGGCAATCGCGCCCGTCATGCGTTCGATGAGTTGCGGATTGAAGGTGGAGCCCTGGGCTATGGCCTGCGGGAATATGGTGCAGCCATCTTGCGAGATACCGTTGATGCCTTCAACGGTGGTGAGGGCCGGGATGCCGAGGCGTGTGGAGTCGGCAAGATAGCGTTGCATGCCGTTGAAGAGTTCGGCGGTCTCCTTCACGGGGAGATCCATGTCGTGAACGGTGCCCGGGGAGCAGTCGCCGTAGTTGGAGGCGAAGGAGTTGCGGTCGGAGGTGGAGTGGTTGCGTAGCTGAGCTGTCTTTTCGCGAAGGGTCATTCGCGAGAGAAGGTCGGCCACACGCTCCTTCACGGGGAGGGAGGGGTCTTTGTAGGGTGGTATTTTGGCTCCGTAGACGGCTGCCGCTGATAGCAGCAGCAGACACGGAAGGGAATATTTCATGATAAGGGTCATACGATTATTGCTATTGTAATTTGCTGTGATTGTGTGCTTTTGTAGGCTCCGCTACATGCCAAAGGCATGTCCCTACGTTGAGGCGGTGGGGCCCTACGATGAGGCGGTGGGGCCTTGAGGCGGTGGGGACTTTATTTGTCGGTGGCGAAGGGGGCGAGGGGGATGCCGGAGGGGCTGTAGAGGTTGCCGTTGGGATAGTCGGCCCAATTGTAGCGCACGCGGTCGGGATTCTTCAGACGGGGCGACCATACCACTACGGTGCGGCTGTCGGGCATCTCGGTCATGGCTTGTACGAAATTGCCCTCCTTGTCGCCGATTATGAAGCCGATGGCGGCTACGGAGGTGGGCTGCACGTCGGAGTCGAAAGTGAGGCGAATCTTGTCGCCCTCACGCTTCATGCCTGTGCAGAGAGGAGCCTTGTAATCGGCCTCGGCATGACCATAGTCGCGGTTGAGAGCCGTCAGGGCGAGGCGGTGGGCCACGGTCTGCTTGTCGCGCGGGTGGATGTCGCCCGGATGCCCGAGGTCGATGGCGCTGACCATCGCCGTGTTGGGGAGCGCGAGGGCTTTGCTTTGGGCGTTGCGGAGAGCGGCCCAGTCGGAGTCGGGTTGCACGGTCTTAGGCTGGAGCCAACCGGCGAGCTGTACGAAATAGAAGGGGAAATCGCGGCCCCAGAGCCCGCGCCAATCCTTGATAAGAGCCTGGAAGAGGGGTTCATACTGATCGGCGCGACCCACATTGGCGCAACCTTGATACCAGAGCACACCCTGAATCGGCAGATTCTGAAGCGGATAGAGCATGGCGTTGTAGAGCACCGTAGGATAGCTCGAACTTCCCTCGGCGATTTGCGGCGTCTTGCCATTGGCGAGAGTAGCGAGCTCCGTTTCGAACCCAGGTACGCTCTTGAGAGCCTCGTAGCCCGTCCAGGCCTCGGCGGGGGTGCCACCCCAGGTGGCGTCGATCACGCCGACGGGCACTTTCAGGCTGTCTCTGAGCTCTTTGGCGAAGAGATAGGCTATGGCGGAGAAGTCCATCGTATTGGAAGCGGCTTCAACCCAGCCCCCCATATTCGTCTCCACATCCTCNTGCGGTGTGAAGGCGGTTTTTTTGCGCACCTGAAGCAGACGGATGTCGGGATTGTGGGCTGTGGCCACGACATGGTCGGCATCCATCACGGAGGTCCATCCCTGTATGGGGAATTCCATATTGCTCTGGCCCGAGCAGAGCCAGAGCTCGCCCGAGAGGAGATTGTCGATCACGGTCTCCTCGCCGTCGGAGAACACCACAGAGAACGGGCCGCCGGGGGCGGGAGTGGGAATGCTGAGCGTGAAGCGGCCATCCTTGCCGGCTTTGGCAGAGATATCTTTCGAGAGCCAGGAGGGGGAGGCCGTCACCTGCGAGTCGGGTGTGGCCGAGCCCTTCACGGTGAGAGTGGCGTCGTGTTGCATCACCATGTTGGAGGTGATGTAGGCGGGGAGCTTCACGGCAGCCGAGGCCGCGAGCGGGAGAAGGAGGGAGGCGATTACGATTGCTGGTTTCATTCTTTATCTTCAGGTTTGTTGGTAGTAGTGAGGATGATGTGGGTGTTTTTCTGGCATTGCTTCTCGAAAGCCTTCGGCGTGACNCCAAACTGCTTGAAGAANAGCTTGCTGAAATAAGAGGAGGAGTTGATGCCCACCATGAAGCAGACGTCGGCGATGCGGTATTTCCCCTCCTGGATGAGCTCGGCCGCCTTCTTGAGGCGCACGAGGCGAATCAGCTCCACGGGCGAGAGATTGAAGATGGTCTTGATCTTGCGCAGCAGCGAGGAGCGGCTCATGCACATGATGTCGGCCATACCCTCCACGGAGAAGCTCTCGTCGGCGATATTGTCGTTGATCACCTTTATCACCTTGTTCATGAATTCCTCGTCGGCGGGGTTGAGCTTCATGTTGTCGACAGAGAAGAANGGCTTGTTGAGGAAGGCCTTNCGNTCCTGNCGGCGGTTTTCGAGCAGAGCCATCACCTGCTGGCGGAAATACTTGATNGAGAAGGGCTTCTCGATGTAGGCCTCGCCTCCCGTCTTGAGGGCTTTCACCTTGCTTTCAAGGTCGTTTTTAGCCGTGAGGAACACCACGGGGAGGTGGCTCAGGTCGGCATCCTCCTTGATGCGACGGCAGAGCTCGTAGCCATCCATCTCGGGCATCATGATATCGGTGACGATGATGTCGAATTTGCCCGTCTTGAGCTTCTCAAGGGCTTCGGCGCCGGTGGCGGCCGTCTCCACGAGAAATGATTGCGAGAGCTGGTCGTAGAGGAAGGTGCGCATCTCGTCGTTGTCGTCGACGAAGAGGAGCGAATATCCGGCCGTGGGCTCCGTGAGGGTGGCTTTCTCATCTTCCATCACATACTCCGTCATGGTGGGATTGGTCTCCACGTCGGGAGTCTCCACCCCCTCGCGTTTCAGCGGGATGGTGAGCACGAATGTATTGTAGGGCCCTTCGAGATTTTCGAGCTCGATAGAGCCGCCATGCATGGCGGCGAGGGTGCGGGTGAGGGGGAGGCCAAGGCCTACGCCCTTATTGTCGTTGTTCTTATCTATCTGATAGAAAGGCATGAAGATGCGCATCACGTCTTCGCCTTCGATCTTGTTGCCGTCGCTCACCACCTGNAGGCGGAAAGCGGCGTCGTCGGCCGAGAGAGCCACAGAAATGCGCGAAGATGAATACTTCAGGGCATTGTTGAGGAGGTTGGAGATAATCTTCGTCACAGCCTCCTTGTCGCAATGAGCCATGATGGGCTTTTCGGGAATCTCTACCGTGAGCTCCTTCTGCTTGAGGGTCATGGTGGTTTCGAAGCGGGCCACGATCTCCTTCACGAGGTCGGTGATATTTACAGATTCAAACTTCAGCGCGGGGCGTTCGGAATCGAGCTTCTGGAAATCGAGCAGCTGNGTNGAGAGATCCATCAGGCGGTCGGTGTTCTGGCGAATCACGGCCATGTAATTCTGCACGCGCTTGTCGTTGACTCCGATCTCNTCGATAGCCTCAAGGGGAGTGCCGATGAGGGTGAGNGGAGTGCGTATCTCGTGGGCTATCTCGGTGAAGAATTGCATTTTCGATTTGTAGAGCTCCTTCTCCTGGCTCACGGTGAAGAGCTTCTCCTGCTCCTTGATCTTCTCCATCTGGCGGCGGCGATAGAGCCAGAGNGTGCCGAGAATCACGGCTATGCCAAGGAGAGTGAAGAGAATCAGGGCCCAGATGGTTTGATACCACGGCGGGAGAATGCGGAGGCGTATCTGGCGCACGCTTTCGGCATTGTCGCTCTGCGCGCGCACCTCGAGGGTGTAATTNCCCGGNGCCACGCCCACGAACGAGAGGTTGGAGGGGTCGGGAATCACCGTCCACTCCTTATCTTTCGGGAGGAGGCGGTAAGAATACACCATCGTGTTGGGGGTGTCGTAGGAGGGGGAGGCCAAACTGAGCGAGAAATTGTTGATGCCCCAGGGTATGCGTATCTCGTCGGTGTAGAGCACGTTGACCACCTCGCCGCTGCCGGCGTCGACCATNGTCTCGTCGTTGCCCGTGCGGAAGCGCGTCACGTAGACGGGNGGCAGGGAGTCGCGTCCGGCGTCNAGCAGAGGGTTGAAGGCCACCATGCCGGTGAGNNCGCNCATNTAGAAGCGTCCGTCGAGNCCNTTTGTGGCGGCGTTGTAGTTGAATTGCGTCACGTGCAGGCCGTTCTGCTCGTTGAAGATCTTCACGCCTCCTGTGGCGGGATTGAATTTCACCAGGCCGCGCCCCGTGCCAAACCAGAGGAATCCGCGCGAATCTTCGAGCACGGAATACACCATATCGTCGGGCAAACCCTCGGCCATACCGTAGGAGATGAAGCTATCGGAGGCGGGGTCGTATTTTGCCAGGCCGCCGCGCTCGGTAGAAAACCAGAGATTCCCCTTCGAATCTTCCATCACGGCCGAGACGGAGTTGGAGCGCAGGCCGTTGGTATGGTTTTCGTCGTAGGGATAATGGCGGAAGGTAGATGAGGGTATGTCGTAGCGCCATATGCCGTTGCCCATGGAGGCAAACCAGACGGTGTGTCTCGAATCTTCGATCATATCCGTCACCCAATCCATCTCCATCTCTTTCACGATGTTGAATTCTGAGCTGCCCGGCTCGCGACAGAACACACCCCAGTCGGCCGAGATCCAAGTAGCCCCACGGCTGTCGGTGAGCACGGCGTAGCCGCTCGTGAAGCCTGGCAGGAGGTTGCTGCCGAAGTTGCCGGTCACCGATGTGCCTTCGATCACGTCGATGCCCCCCTGGTTGAAGCCGGCGTAGACGCGGGGGCCCGTCGTTGAGGAGCGAGAGGCAGATGCGATGATGAGCGTCAGGGGCGATGGGACGGGTCACGAGGTTGGTGGCCGGGTCGTAGAGATTGAGGCCGTTCTCCTCGGTGCCGATCCAGATGCGCCCTTGCGAGTCGGTGCACATGCCGCGCACGCGGTCGCTCGAAAGCTGGAAGAGGCGGTCGTCGCGCGAGAAATCTTCAAACACGAGTCCCTGGCGGCGAATGTGGTTGACGCCGCCATACATCGTGCCCACCCAGATATTCTTGTCGCTGTCGATGCCGATGGTGTTGACGGTATTGTCGGAGATGCGGTTGGAGCGGCTCGTGGAGTTGTAGAGGTGAGAGAGCTGATGGGTGGTGAGGTTGTAGATCCAGAGGCCTTGGGTAGTGCCGAGGCAGAGCTCATTATCCACTATGGCCGCCGTGCGCATGAACACCTCCTGGCCGAAGGGTATATTTATCGGTGTGAGCGACTCTTCGGCAATATCCATGCTGAGCACTTTGCCATCGTTGAGAATGATCATGAGCTCCTGGCCGTTGTCGATAAACTGAGATACTGATTGACCGCGGAGATTGGCGAAATCGGGGCGGCCGTGGCCCACGGGGCGGAAGCTGTTGTTGGTCTTCTCGTAAGTGTAAATGCCGTCGCGCGAGGTGCCTACGTACACCTTACCCACGTTTGACACCATGAGCACGAGCGGAATGCGCTCTTTGTTGCCGTTATGGTCGGTGATGGGGTAGAAATCCACCTTGTCGTTGTAGAAGCGGAAGGCACCCTGATTGGGTATGAGGGCCCAATGGTTGGAGTCGGCGTCGGGATAAATCTGGCTCACCCAGTCGTCGGGGCTTACGCCATCGGCCGATTTGGGGGCGAGGAGGGTGAAGGTTTCGTGGCGAGGGTCGAAGAGGTATATGCCACGGTCGGTGCCCACCCAGATTGTGCCCGAGGGGTCTTGATAGAGAGCCGAAACGTTGTTGTTGCCCCGGTTGGCGGCCTCGTCGAATACGCGGTAGGTCTTCATCGTCACGCCGTCGTAGCGGTTGAGGCCGTTTTTTGTGCCAAACCACATGAGGCCCATGTTGTCTTGAATCACGGCTTTCACCGATGANGANGANAGGCCGGAGCGGTTGTCGATCACGGAGACACCGAGGGGCTTGGCCGACACGGCAGATGCGCCTGCGCCCAGAGCAATAAGCGTAAGCCACAGGCAGATATGTCGGAAAAGGGTATTCATAGTGTTACTTTATGACTTTTGCTGTGAGGGGTGTGCCGTCGGAGAGGATGCAGCTGATTATCACCGGAGTGGCTGCGAGCGCGCGCACGGCGAAGGTGACATTTGTGTCTTTGACGCCCTCTGCGCGGCCTACGAGCGAGCCGTCGGGGAGCCAGGCGCTCACTGATGCAATCTGGGCGCCAGCGTCGACGCGGCAGAGGCCNGAGGCTGTGAAGAAGGCCGTGAGTTTCGGGGCGTTAGCGGGCTCGNCNGCAATCTCCTCGATGCCGCTCCAGGAAGCCTTCTCGATGCGATATACGCGGGCGTCGGCCTTGGGAACGATGGATTTGAAGCCGTCGGCTTCGGGGGCGATCATCTCGCCTGTCCAGAGCTCCTTGATCTCTTTCACGTCGGCCGGGTCGATGCCGATACGCTCGAAGCTGATTGTTTCTTCGGAGTCGTGGCCGAAGATTCCCTTCTCGAAGTTGAAGTGGGCCACGTAGAGATAGCGTTCGGTGTCGCGCATGAAGAGCGATTCGGAATATTGGCGGGAAGTGGCTGAGGAGGTTGTGGGATGGCCGCCGTCGATGGGACGGAAGGAGCCGATGTTTTCGCGCACATAGTCGTTGATGTCGCGGTTGCCCATGATTTCGAGGGCGCGGCGGCGCGATTCGGCGGAGTAGCCCACCTCCTTGCCGTCGTTGGTGACGGTGTTGGGCTCGGAGAGGTTGTCGCCGAAGATGTATGCTCCGGAGGTCATGCCCGAAGTGGCGCGGGCGCGGTTTTCGCCCATAGTCTCCTGCATGTCGTGGCCGGCTTTGCAGAGCACGAGCTGGTCGGGGTCGTTGACGGTGTATAGGCGGTCGGCCCACCAGCCGTTGCTTATTGCGTTCATCACATATTCGCTCTCACCGATTTCGGAGAAGCGGTCGCAGCACTGACGGCGTCCGTGGGCATACTGATAAGGGAAGAGNGGGGCGATCGACTCTACGATNTACANGCCGTAGCGCTCGGCCTCCTCGCGCACGATGCTCATGCCATAATTGTAGGCCATTACGCCGGTTGTGATCTCGGGGTCGTACCATGAGTCGCCCTCACACATGCCATTGTTGAGGAAGTCGATCTTGACGTATTTCGCGCCATAGTCGGCATATTTCTTGAAGGCCCATTTGATGTGGGTCTTGATGGCCGGGTGGGTAGGGTCGATGGCGTAAGCCTGGTTGGATTTTACCTTGATCAGCTCGCCATTGTGACGCAGGGCCACGTCGCTCCATTTGTAGGCGGGCTCGGCTCCGACGCCTGTGCCGGGGACAGTGCTGTCGAGCACCCAGCCCCAGAGCACGAACGGACCGCCGTAGAGGCCGAGATCCATGTTGAGGCCCTGCTTTGTTTCGCGCCCTTCGCGGTAGGTGCCTTCACTGAACACCTTGTTGCCGAGGGTTGAGATGCGGGTGCCGAGATTGTCTTCGGCGAAAGAGTCGAGCGAGATCACCATCTTGCCGTCCTGGCGGTGGAAGCCGAGGTCGGTGAGATTGTCGCGCATCCACTGCGCCGTTTCGAGCACCCCGTTGTAGTTGATGTAGTTCATCATCACGCCCCAGGAGCTCCAGCCCATAGGATTGCCGGCGGCCCATTCGAGGCGGGGCACGACGGCGGTGTTGGCATCGGCAAAGGTTTCGAGGCCTACTCGCCAATCGTCGAACATGCCTACGATGAAGCGGGCCGATTCTATCTCTGAGCCTTTCACATAGCCATGGTCGGTGACGTCGCGCGTGAGGTAATTGGCCACGCCGGAGACGAGGCGGAAGTGATTCATGCCGTAGCCCTTGCCGTAGGAGCCGAACTCTACGCCGCTCTTCCATTTGTCGTGGTCGACCGAACCGGCCACGAGGCCGAGGCGCGATTCGGGGTCGTAGATGGCGGTTACTTCGTGAGAGAGCGCGGGCTCTTCCGACACNCGGTCGTTGCCGTAGCGGATATGGCCGTCGTTGTCGTAGGGCACGGTGATGAAGCGGTTGGATGAGCCGTTGAAGGGATTGGTCTTCTCGACTGATGCGAGGGGCACCATATAGTTTGAGGCNACGGTNGAGCCNTCGGGTGCGGCTATGGANAGGGAGGCGAAGAAGCCTTCCCAATTGTCGTAGAAGTTGAGATGCTGAGTGATTGTGGCGCCCCTTTACATAGGAGATGCTGAGCGATTGGCCGGGGCCGAAGCAATCGTCNACGGGNTCGAGGGTGANGGTNGGGGCGTCAGTNCCGGTCTTAAATGAAGAGGCGGAGCCGTCGGGGAGGAGGCTGAAGGTNGTTTCGGCGTAGGCGTTTTTGAGCACCTGACGGTCGGAGTAAGCGATATTGATGAGGCCCTCTTCGGTTACTTCTACTGCCCATTTGCCGAAGGTGTATTCGGACGGGGCAGCGGCTACCGGGAGAGCGGCGGCGAGGAGGAGAGTTACGAGAATTGAATGTGCAAAAGTTGGTTTCATGAATTAGTGTTTTGGGAGCCGTTGGGCCGCCGGAGGAGAGCTTCTGGAGAGCTTCGTGTGGGCTTCGGAGGAGCTTCGGAGGAGCTTCGGAGGAGCTTCGCGCGGGCTTCGGAGGAGCTTCGCTTGGGCTTTGAATCGGTGGCTTTGGGCTCAGATTACAGGTGCAAAATTAGGAAAATCAGTGCTTCAAATATGCTATTTTTGGTTTAAATAATGCAACAAATGCGGAAAAATCGGGATTTTTTGAAAATCGGCCCTGATTTTGCAACTTTTTGGATCATTTGAGGCAGGGTTAATAAAGAGGAAGTGCAGGCTGGTGGGCCTGCACTTCCGGAAGGAATTTTTACCTGAATATCGTTACCTAAAAACAATCAATACCTATACTATAACCTTACAATATGATTGCGATTGCAATAATCTATGAAAGATACGGCCTCACGGCCTGACATGAAAAGTTTAACCTATATTGTATTTGCCTATGTTTGCGAGTTTGAGCTCCGAGCATCCGGTAGGGACGCGATTTTTCGCGTCCACCGAGCACCTGTTGCGCCGTTATCACGGTATGCATATACCGAGCACAGTGTGTGCAGAAATACTGCGACATATCCAATGGATAATGTGATGCTATCAGAGAGACTGTCTGCTCCGCAGAGCGCTTTCGGTGAAAGCATCTCTATCGGATTGACGATGCAAAGTTCGTCTAAAAAATGCAAATCGCGTCCCTCTGATGCTCTAAAAAATGAAAAATTTGCTGAAAACCGCCTACCCTGACTCATTTCTTTCCCTCTCTGCCACATTCTTAGCGTAAGGTGATGCAGGTTAGAAGGCGGCCGGGGGCTCCGCCGCTGCGGCGATGACTCGGATAGAGGGGCTGCCCTTGGGCGTTGCGCGAGGCGAACGTGCAGCCTGGATGCTTGTGGATATTCTCAGGGTGTACACCTTGTCTTAGAAACCTCTCTACATTCACCCCTTGCAGGTCGATATGCGGCTTAACGGTAGGAGCGGCGACGAAGTCGCCGAAGCCGGCATCGAGGAATTGCTGTGCCAACTCCTGACTGACCTCATAATGCTCCATGCTAATCGATGGCCCGAAGAACACCTTCATCTTCGCCGGGTCAGCATTGTCGAGGAGGTCGAACAGAGAATCGACGATGCCGTTAAGAGTGCCTTTCCAGCCGGCGTGTAGCGCAGCGACGGCTCTGATATCCGGCATATAAACCAGTATCGGCACACAATCAGCAGTGACGACTCCAATCGGCAGCCCCTCTTCAAAAGTCACCACCCCATCCGTATCCTCCAACCCAGCTACGTGTGCTACCAACCCAGCTACGGGTGCTACCAATCCAGAATGCTGTGAGGCTAATCTCTCAGTATTCACTCTCTCATCGTCAAGAGGCTCAGAGGCACCGACAATTTTGATGTTTGTAGAGTGTGTTTGTTGAGGGAAGATGGCAAAGNCCCGATANAGCTCACGCACAGCTCCATCCACCTCTCCAGCTCCCGGATACACGCATTGCGCCATNACCTCCTCATCCTCCCAAATCCTCTCCCTCATCAATTCCATCATCATTTCCATGTGTTGTACTACTGTCTCTGAATCACCGCCTCTTTTTGACCTTTACGTATAGCGGAAGTATCTCCTTGCATTCATCCTCNCGGAGAATCCGGAAGTTCTGTTGGCCTATAGCGTATCTCTGTTTTTGCAAAGCGTCCATAATTATCAAATTTCTTCTTTCCGGCAAATTTAACATTAAATTCCGACTTCTGCAAGTGAAGCTGACAGGCAAGAAAGTATAAGCCAGAGGTCTTTCTTATGAAAAGAAACCTTATAACGCTATTGATCATCTGCCCTTACTAACCACTGCAGCCTCTTGAAAGGTATTTTCCGTCGGAAGTTTATACACTATCTCGTTAAAGTCGTGTTTACTCACCCAGTATTTTTTAGGTAGGTTAAACATCGAATCCCTCCATTCTCGTTGGCGTGCAGTTTCCTTAAAGTATTCATCATTGCGACTCATTGTTTGTAATGGGTCATTCTTAAAGAGATCTGGTTCGGGAGTAAGCTTATAGTTGGATGAGACAATCGTGTCTACATAAACATGATAGCGATCATATGTCCATACGAAGATTTCGTTTTCCTGATTTGCCAGATAAGTTAATTCAATTGGAGGATAAAGACGGTCAATTGAATCAGATGTGATGAAATAATCGGTCTTTGGATTATAAGGAGTAGGGTGAAAGTAATAAGCGTATCTATACTTTCCGATTTTTTCAATGGTGAGATACTCGACATCCTCTTCATTGCCAATCTTATAAGTATAAGGACGATGCATCCTGGTTTGATCGTACATTTTTAATTGGCATGTGATAATATTTGAGAAGAAGTATACACCTACTAATCCTATTAGTAATAACAAGATCTTCTCCAAGAGAGTGATATTATCTGTAGTTCCTCGAGCTTTCATTACCTCTCCTTGCTAAAACCAATCTGAACATAGATTGAATCCGAGAAACATATATCGCCTACTGGATAATATAGCTTCATGATCTCACAAGCTGTTTTTATGGCTTTTTGCTCGGCTGGGAGAGCATCAGGCTCATCCTGACCAAAAGCGGTCAGGATGACGCTGAGCATAGTAAACACAAGGAGCTGTTTCATAAAATTTATTAATGCTTCATATAGTGAGCTTTCTTTCAAAGAGTTGCCCTCTTATCACTTAATTACAATTGGTGCTATTCTATTATTGGACAAGGAATCNTCGATTTCTATCTGGTTNCCNACAGCNTATACANTCTCACGGAATGGTAGATTCCGTATGGAATCTATCCAGTCCATGCGTTGATGANTCAATTCCAAGGCCTTTACAGACATAGGTTGAGGNTNCTCCANAGTGTCCACTTTTAGAANATCTGGCGTTGAGATCAGCCTGTANTGCGTCGTTACCACAGTATCCAGATAATAATTCCCAAAGTCTATAAGAGATACGAACACCTCATTGGAATTCGTGTCAAGGTATCTACAATTTATAGGTGGATAACCTGTACGGTGTTTAT
>WFLX010393028.1_pt1 | contig 13640 bp, 11 predicted proteins | sample 4967041 | NCBI WGS metagenome assembly WFLX01 (sample SAMN12857096, study PRJNA449069) | gut metagenome | isolation source: stool from male and female vole | host: Microtus ochrogaster | place: USA:Florida | collected 2017
GCGGCCAAGTCGGCGTAGAGGAATTTGTTGGTCCAAAATATCCTCTTATTCTTCTTCGCCAATGGAGAATGACAGGATGGACATTTCCGGTAAAGAACGGCAAATTAGTCGGAGCGTTCGTCGCATTTATTTTTACTGACGCAGGCCCGAATCCCACCTGGGACTTTTTCAAGGAAGAGTTTATCTGTCCTGACCTTTACATGATGGAGCGGGAAGAAAACGGCTGGAGAATTCCATACAAATAAAACGACGTGTAGAGGATTTAACACTCCATGGTTGTTTAAAGTGCGACAGGTATTGCCTTGAGAGTCAGGAGGCTGTTCCATGGAGACCGCCCTACTGTTCGGAGACACATCGCCTGTTTCTCTTTCGCGGGGCTAAAGACGCACGCTCCATATTCGGTTGCCACTTAGATGTTTGCGTTGATGTTTGGGGTGGCTGCTCCATGTGAAGTGACCCCCAAAAGTTGGACGGGTTAAACATTAATCGATTTTGAATCTTAATATTAACAAATTAACGAAACTTACTTAATTATTTTTTATTGAAGTTAAATACGCGGGAAAGAGAGGGGCGATTTGATTAAAAATTCGTATCTTCGCGACGTTTTTTCAACCAGATTCTTTGACACTCTCTAATGCGTTGTATACAGTATAAAATATTGGCGATGATAATGTCGCTGATGTCTCTCTCTCTCAGGGCCTCAGATTCACCTTCCGACTCCCTTGCCCGCAACGTGGCTATTGAGCTTAACGGAGCCGATTGGAGCCGACTGGGCGAAGCTCTCGCCAATGCCGACTCGCGCACGGTGTCGATAGTGCATATCGGCGACTCTCACCTTCAGGCCGAGACCCCGACCATGAGGCTGCGCGAAAAGTTTCAGTCACGCTTCGGTGGCGGCGGCCGCGGACTGATTTCGCCGCTCAAACTCAGCGGCACCTATCAGCCCTCAGACTACACCCTGTCGAGCAGCGGGTCGTGGAGCCCGGCCAAATTCCTGCGCTATCCCTGGCCCCACACAATGGGCTTCAGCGGCACGGCGCTCCGGTCGTTGCAGCCTGAAACCGATCTCACGGTAGCGACGACGACGGCCGATTTCGACGACGTGCAGATATTTCACGCAGGCGACGTCGAGATCACTAATGTGACCGACAGCGATGGGCGTCAGCTCGACTTCGTTGTGGAGCATAGCCGCGACGGTTGGACCGCCGTAACGCTCGACCGCCCTCTCCGCGAGATAACCTTGCACATGCGCCCGGCCGACAATTTCATACTCCATTGCGCTATGCTTACCGACGGCAATCCCGGCGTAGTTTACAACGTGATAGGCAATGGCGGATCAGACATGGCCATGTACAACCGTATTCCCGATTTAGGCAAGGGCGTGGCGCGGCTTTATCCCGACCTGATAATTCTCGCGCTCGGCACCAACGATTCATACAACAACTTCTCGCAGGAGCGGTTTGCCCGCACTCTCGACCATTTAGTCACGGAGCTGCGGTCGGCCAATCCCGATGCGGAATTTCTGCTCGTCACCCCGATGGAGATACAATATCCGCGCACAGTGACGGTCAAAAAGCAGGTGAAGGGACGGCGCGGTAAGCTCCGCACTGTAAACCAGAAGATTAAGCAGCGTCAGGTGGTGAAAGAAATCGCGCCGCTCCGAAATCAGATACTCGACTACGCTAAGCGCAACAAAATTGCTGTCTACGATTGGTATGCCGTAGCGGGAGGAGAGGGAGCGTCGCGCCGATGGGTCGACGGCGGCCTTATGCGCACCGACCATATCCATCTCACGTCGGCAGGTTACCGTCTCCATGCCGATTTCCTTTATGAAGCGATACTCGATGCCCTCAAAATGAGCGATTGAGCCGCTGCAAAGATGCCAGATAACCAATCAATATCGCAAAAAAAGTAATTCTCAAAACTGTAAATTAACCGATGGTCTTTTCAGATCTTTTCTTCCTGTTCGCTTTTATCCCGGCCTTCGCGCTGCTTTATGTCGTGGCGGGGTGGGCTGATAAGCGGTTGTTGTCGAGCGACGCGCCGGGGGCTAAACCCTCTTTCGCGCTCCGAAACACCGCCCTGGTGATATTCTCCCTGCTTTTTTACGCATGGGGTGAGCCGATCTACGTGCTTCTGATGCTGGCGTGCGTACTGATAAACTATCTGTCGGGGCTCGCTGTGGCGTATCTGAGATTTCGTAAGTTCGCGTTGACCGTAGGCGTGATACTCAATCTGGGCCTGCTCGGAACGTTTAAGTATCTCGGATTTTTCGGCGACATACTTTCCGACCTCGGATATAATCTCGACACCCCCCGCTTAGCATTGCCGATAGGCATATCGTTCTACGTGTTTCAGTCGATAAGCTATCTCGTCGACGTCTATCGCAAAGAGGCCCCCGTTCAGCGCAATTTCTTCGACCTGCTTCTTTATATCGCCCTGTTCCCGCAGCTAATCGCCGGGCCGATAGTGCGTTATGGCACTATCGCCCATGAGATACACGACCGCAGCGTGTCGTCGGTCGACTTTGCCGACGGCCTCTATCGATTTGTGATAGGTCTCGGCAAGAAGGTGATACTCGCCAATGTGTTCTCTGAGCTTGCGGAGCAATTTCTGGTTAACGGTCTCGACAATCTCACGCTCTGGGGCGCCTGGATCGGCATATTAGCGTTCGCGTTGCAGATATATTTCGATTTCTCAGGCTATTCCGACATGGCTATCGGTATAGGCCGTTGCGTGGGCTTTCACTTCTGCGAGAACTTCAACCATCCCTATTGCTGCAACTCGGTGACCGATTTCTGGCGCCGCTGGCATATATCGCTCGGTAGTTTCTACCGCGACTACGTCTACATACCGATGGGCGGTAACCGCTCGGGTCAACTGTTTAACCTGATGACCGTATGGTTCCTGACGGGTATGTGGCACGGCGCGAGCTGGAATTTCATCCTCTGGGGTCTCTATTACGGCATGATTGTGGTAATCGAGAAGTACACCATATTCCGCAACGACCGCAAGCGCAAACTCATCTCTCCGCTATGGAATGTCTACGCGCTGCTGCTTGTGGTGATAGGCTGGGGGCTTTTCTACTTCGACGACATGAGCAATGTCGGGAAATTCTATAAGGCTTTGTTCGGCTTCAACGGCACGGAATTCACATTTGTGGAGCAATCGGCGATATTCGATTATTTCTGGCTTTGGATCGCTGNCTTGTTGCTCTGCCTGCCTCNGCGCNNATGNTTTGAGCGTTTCGTGATAGACCCCGTTGGGGGGAGCTCGTCGGCCGGAGCCTACGCCGCGGCCGTGATGCGCGCCTCGATTTCGCTGACGATACTCGTCGTGAGCGTTGCTCTGCTGGTCGGCGCCACCAACAATGCCTTTATCTACACACGATTCTGATTAACGTTGCTTACTAATCATTTCTAACAACATACTCTCTTGGAAACTACTATATCAACCCCGCGCGCGGCGTCGAAACCAGCCTCGGCCAAAGCCGGCGCCAAGCTCTACATATTTCTGACGGCGGGAGTTTTCGCCGTCATCGCGTTTGTGTTTCTCTTCTTCCCCCGCTCTACCTTTTCAGAGCTTGAGAAGCGCGAATTGGCCACGCCGCCCCAATTCACGGTCGACCGCTTGCTCAGCAGCGAATACGCCTCAGATTTGTCTCACTGGTTTAACGACAGCGAGCCTTACCGCGATATGCTGATGGGCCTCAGCATGAAGACCCGCGACGCGATGCGCCTCAATGTTGGGGGCGAGGACGCGATTTCGTTTCATGCCGCCGAGAGCGAGGATGCTCCCGCCGCGGATGCTATCGATACGGCCTCGGCAATCGACGACGAGCTCGCCGATGTGCCCGACTATACGGCTCCCGACGGAGTGTCGAAGATCGCGCATAAGGGTATAGTGGTGCTCGGCACCGCACCCACTGCCCGCGCCCTTATGGCCTACGGCGGCGTGAAGGGTGGTGATAAGCTCGTGCGCACGGCGCAGCGCTACGCGGCTGAGATGCCTGGCGTGAAGATATATACAATGATCGCGCCGATCGCCACCGAATATTATCTGCCGGAGAAAGCTAAGTCGGCGNCAAAGCCTCAGATTACCACTCTCGACAANATCAAGGCCACNNTANGGCNCACGGNAAANTATGTCGACGNCTACAATGCCCTCAAGGCNCATGCNGCTGAGGATATTTACTTGCGCACCGACCATCACTGGGCCCCTCTCGGAGCTTACTACGCGGCGCAGCAATTTGCCCGCACGGCCGGAGTGCCTTTCCGCACGCTCGACAACGGCTACGAGAAGAAGGTGGTACACGGATACGTCGGCACTATGTATGGCTACTCAAAGGATATTGCCGTAAAAGAGTCGCCTGAGGACTTCGTGTACTACAAGCCCACGCAGGTAGATTACACCACCACTTTCCGCATTTATAAGGTCAACAGCCAGTATAAGGTGATAGGAGAGGGGAGCCCCTTCAAATCAGAGTTTTTCAAGCATTTCAAGGACGGTAGCGGCGCGGCCTATTGCACGTTTATGGGTGGCGACCAGCTGCTTGCGAAAGTCGAGACCGGGACTAAAAACGGCCGTAGGGTTGTTATTATCAAAGACAGTTACGGCAACCCGATCCCGTCGTTCCTGTTCTACTCGTTTGAGGAGATCCACGTGGTTGACTTCCGCTACTTCTCTCACAATATCAAGAAGTATTGCGCCGAGAACCGTATCACCGATCTCGTTTTCGCGTTCAATATCTTCAACGCCTACNCGNGAAGTGCGGCCTCGGCCNGCGAACGATTTCTCACTCAGGGTGACAACACATTTACCGCNCCCCCGGCAATTCAGGGTTTAGGCAAGCCCGAGAATGAGAAAACCGACTCAGGCCGCTCGCGCAAAGACGCCCAGCAGCCTAAGCCGGAGATTAACGTCGAAGCTCCTCAAGACCCCGCTCCGGATGCGGCTCCGGCCTCTAAACCCGCCGAGCCTGCTCCTGTCCCGGCCGAGCCTTCCGAGCCCGCTGCAGCCGAGTAGCCGGGGATTAACGGACAAGCCGAGGCTTAGAGCCTTAATATATTTTATGGGGCAGGCTCTAAACGCGAATCGCTTTTTCGCCGATTGTAGGTAAAAGCGCCTAATACCTTTGTCATAAAAAACTTTTTTTATGACAAGTAACTCTATTGAAATCAGGCGGTTTCCGCTGTTGGGCGAGTCGATAGGCTGCTGCTCGGCTAATCTATGCGCGAATCTGCGCCGTGTAGACCGCGACGGTTCGCTTTGCCTGGCCCGTCCAATCGGTGTCGGGCCAAACACTAAGGTCATCGCAGAGGTTAATCATCATGCGGTCGGGTTAATATCACTTCGCCTGTCGGCAAGCGGCTCGCAGGTAGTGGCCGTGAGGCCGCCGTCGGATGAAGAGGTGGTCGTAGGAACGCTTTCAGGTAAATATCTCGCAGGCGTGGAGATAAGCGATTCGTTGATTGCCATTTCCACGACCTACGGAGTGGAGATGCTGACGATTGACGACCGCGGCCGATGTGAATTGCGCGCGCAAGGCCACCGCTTGCCGATGCTCCGATTCGAGGCATATAGCGAGATGCAACTCACTGTAGATGTCGAGCAGCGGGCATTGAAGGCGCAGCGCGACGCGCGCTCCGCTTCGCTCGCTGAGGCTGACGCCGAGGCGTTGACCGCGGATTTGCTTAAAGCGTATTCACGCCTCGCTTTTGCCGCGGGGGCCTCAGGATATTCACTGCAGCCTTTTCTCGCGCGTTACCGCATGGAGGACGCCGACGGCCGATTGCTGTTCGTGTCAGCTCCTGTCGTCGTGTCGGCTCAAAGCGGCTTCCAGGGCATGGAGCAGATGGCGACTTATCTTGCCGACGACGGGTCGCGCCGAAATTCATTCGCTATCCGCGGCAACGTTTTCCGCACGCGCCTGACGACTGTCCCAAATTATAATTCCGACGCATGGCCCGAGGTGCGCCGCCTTGTGGTCGAGGCGACCCCTCCGATTCATCCTGTGAATTACTCCGGCGAAGCGGCCAATATTATCAGTAGGGAAGGGGTGTCGGGAATGAGGCTGCATTTCTTCATGCCGGGAGCCTCGGTCACTATGGCAAGAGCCGATTTGTTGGTGGCCGAGAAACTAAAATCGGTCTTCAATCATGCCGATTCGCTTTTCAGGGAGGTCGCCGCGGTCAATGACCCGTTTAGGGCTTCATCGAAGATAAGCGTAGAAGTCAGGCCCGCTTCGGCGACTTTAACCGCGGAGAAACAGATAGCCGAGGTCGACGCCGCGATAGGGAAACGCGCTACGCGGTTGCCGCGCATAAAGGTGTTGGCCTCGCTGCCTCATCGATTCAGCGCCGCGACTGCCGACGTGGCAGGGGAGACAGTGGTCTGGGGAAACATTTCAGCGCATCGCTTCAACGGCTACCCGATTGAGCATTTCGCGGTGGCCCTTTCCTCCGACTCGACCGCCCCATGGAGAGCAAGCGTCGTAGCCGAGACCGCGGGGGGAGAGCGACGCTTGGTGGCCCTGTCGTCGGGAATCGGGTATGCCCCTCGGTTGCTCTCGCCGATTATTTCATATCCGGCTCCCGATATATCGTTGATGAAGATTCGCGTGAAAGTAGGGGATGAGAATTTCGGCGCGGAATTTCAGCTCACTCCTTCGGCCGATGGACGTTTTTCATACTACGCTTCCCCTACGTCGACTCCAATAGCGCTAACCCCGGTCGACGAGGATTTCGCGCAACCCGCGCAAGTCNACGAGCCTNAGACATTCGCCTCATCGCNGCTGACCGCCCCAACGNGTTCGCCATTGNGCATTAGCGACTCGGCTCGTATATCNAATGGAAGCATAGTGGTAGTGAAAGCGGCCGACAGACGAGGGGGAGCTTGGGATTTTTCTCTCAGGCGAGTGTTTGTATTCTCCTCTGAGGGAATACTTCTCGCTAATCTTACGCGCTCGGGAGAGTTCTCCACGATTCACCCGCTCGATTCGCGGGTGGTGGAGTCGGTGCGGAGCGTGGTCGCGACAACGCTCGACCGCTATCCTCTCATCGCCCGCGCGTCGGGCGACCTGATTGGCCTTACGCGAGGCTCGTTGACCACTTTCTCTAATCTCCCTTATTTCGAGACAGAGCGTGAACCTGATAGCGCGCCAATGTTTTGGGATATGGATAACAATGAACTCCATTTGGCCGATCAGACTGATTCCGATGTGATGAGGGTTATACCGTTTGGCCACAAAATCCCGCGCGCATCGGCTGGATCAGCGACGGTCGGCGTGAAGTATTCGCTGACGGTCGACTTACCAGCGAATAGCGGGTCGATGATACCTTACAGGCCATCGGCTGTTTCGCTCTCGATCGAAGCCGAATCCGCCGACCTTATCGTGGAAGTGACTTGCGGGTCGATCGCGTTGTCGCGCGTCAGACTTCTCGGCAGAGTCAGCGGGCCATTGGTATTGCGCGTCGCGGGGATACCCTCGACTGAGTTGACTCTAAGCATTATCGGAAGGGCTTCGCGATTCAGGCTCTCGCGGCTCAGAGTGCAAATAAGAGCCTGTCCCATAAAATCTATTAAAGCTGAGGCGGTCAGCCATTGAGCAGAGTTGCTCGTGTGATGAGGGAGTGTACTTCGACATACACGACTGAAGAACACGGACGAATATGCCAATGGATGGCCGGGGCGATGTTCATTCGAGCGCTGAACGAGGAGAGCCAGTGCTTTTGTTTGGGGTTAAGGAAAGAATACGTTAACATATTTTATGGGACAGGCTCTAAGAGAATAAGAGCTTTTCGGAGCGCATCGGGATTGCCGTTGCGCTCCGAAATATTTTGTGGCCGATGAAAAAAATTTGGTTTTCTCACTAAAATCAGCCAATTTCGCGGTTGAAATGAGCGAGAGTAATTTTAAGCAACATATCGGCGACCTCTATGCCGACGGTTTCGACGGGGCGCGTACCCTCGTTTTGGGAACGCTTTCGCCGGCTNNTACCGATTNTATGNTGGGGNAACGTCGNATGGGAGAGGAAGGGANTTTGTCGGATNTCAACAACCGCATAGCGATTATCGACACCGCATCGCAGTCATCGGCAAAGGCCGATGATATTGTTAATGCGATTGCCGGTATCGGCCCTGAGGTGATTTTCGCTCTCGACCCGAAGGCTAATGAATTGCTTTACTCACAGCCCGATAAGTTTCGTTTTATAGGCCGAGCCGACGTGGCCGACGGCGAACACGTATGGCTGTTTACTCCGGCCGACAGCGGATTGGGGGGGCGCACGATAGGGCGCATAAGGTATCGCCGCAAGGTGATGTCGATGCGACATCAGGAAGATTGGTTTCGCGAGCGGGTGAAAGAACATCTTGCCGGCGCGTTTCAAGGGTCGCCCTTTGAAAAGCGCAAGCAGATGAGGGCCATGGCCTCGCTGCTAAAGGGCCTTTCCGACCGCAAGCTGATAGGCTCCAACGAGAGGGGTATATATTTCCGCGACACGGAGAAGTATAAGTGGCGCTCGGTCCATGTGGGGCTTTTCATAAAGAAACTGAAAGGTATGTTCAATCTCGGTCGAGGAGCCAACGAGGGGCTTAACGCGCTGTTCGGCGAGAAGGGTATGGAGAAATGTTCGGCAAATCCCTCGATATTGCCGCCGACCAATCCTCTGCTGCGCGAGATCGAGTCGCTTTAGCGATTGGGGCTGCGGAGTATGAACGGCATATTCTCCTGGAGTTTGAATGGAGGATTCTGCTCGACCTTGCGCAGCAGCTCGCGCGCTTCGGTCACATCGGGGGTCGAGGCTATCACCACGTAATAAAGCGGCTCGCGGGTCTCTACGATGAATGACTCGCCATAACCGGCATCCTTAAAGCGTGAGCAGGCCGATTTGGCATGGAAAAGTTGCTTGAACCGGGCCGCTACGATACTGTAGCGTTTTATAGCGTTTGCGTCTATTACATCCTGTCCGTTGGTCAGGGCAACGTATTCGCGGCGCAGATTCACCGTGTCGCCCCCTATGGTGTAAAGCTCTTCCGATGCCTCGCGGCGTATGCGCCCGTAGATGGTGGAGTCGATGTCGGCGCTTTCGCTTTTCTGCGAGCGCTCGTAGGCGCGTCGATAGTTCTCTTCAGTGGTTTTGCAGCCTATGAGGGCCGAAAATGCCATTGCGGCTATGATTATATGACGGATTTTCATGCTTAAGTAATGAAATTTGAAAAATGTTAGCCAGGATTACTCTTTGCCTATCAGCTCGATTACTTCGAGATTGCGTATCTCGGCGCCGTCGATTTCGAGGCGCACCAATGTCCGCACTTTCTGCCACCCCTGAGTTCCTGCAGCGCCGGGATTGACGNGCAGGCAGTCAAGGCGATTGTCATACATCACNTTGANTATGTGGGAATGGCCGTCGACAAATAGCNTTATGCGCTCCTGCCTGATGATGTCGGCCATGCCGGGGGCGTATCTCCCCGGGTAGCCTCCAATGTGGGTGAGAAGCACTTTCACATTCTCGACGTCGAATATAAGCATCTTGGGGCATATACGGCTTACTTCGCCATGATCGATATTNCCGCTGACGGCGCGCACCTCGGGGCCGATTTCGTTGAGGCGGGCGAGCATATTTATGTCGCCGATGTCGCCAGCGTGCCATATCTCGTCGCGGTCGGCGAAATATTTGCGGTAACGCTCGTCCCAGTGGCTATGGGTGTCGGATAGTATTCCTATGCGCTTCATTTACAGATTGGTTAGTATCAGGGTTTGTCGGGGCGAGAGTGTCAGCTCGTCGTCGATGGTCAGCTGTTGGCCAGTGAAGATGTCGGTGCGGGTTGCGCCCTTGGGCAATATCTCGGAGTAATATTCGAGGTCGAGGGTGACGGGCTCGTCGGTACCGTTAAGCAGCACGTCGACCACTTTGTCGCCGAGGCGCCGCTCATATATGTAGGCGCGTTGCTGCGGGGCGAAGTGCTTGAGAGAGCCTTTGGCGATTACCTCGTTGACGTCGCCTTTGCGCCAATGGAGCAGTTTTGAGAGGTAGTCGAACGCTTCGGCCTGGATAGGGGTCATGCCTGAGCCGTCGAACACGTTTATCGAGTCGCCCGGGAAGCCGCCCGGCATGTCGCGGCGCACGTTGCCGTCGCCTCCGTCGGCGCGGCTGCCGTTCATGAGTATCTCGGTGCCATAATATATTTGAGGGATTCCGCGGGTGGTCAGCAAGAAGGCTTGAGCCTGTTTCCATTTGGCCAGATCGTCGGGCATAGAGGGGAGGAAGCGGTCGGTATCGTGGTTGTCGAGAAAGGTCAGTATGCGTTGCGGGTCGGGAAAGNGGTAGTCGAGGNCGAGATGNCCGTATANGGTGTTGNGTCCGTCGGCCCAAGGAAGGGTCTCTTCGTCGAAGGCTTTGGGCGCGTCGAGCATCAGACGGAAGTCCATTACGGTANGCAGATTCGGGTCAACGGGATTCACTTTTGAGCCGCGCTGCCAGAAGGCTTCGCTCCCCTCGNTGGCAAACCAACATTCGCCNACGATATTGAAGCGGGGATACTCGCGCTCAACCGCCGAAATCCAGCGGCCCATGGCTGCGGCGTCGGCATAGGGGTAGGTGTCCATGCGTATTCCGTCGATCTTGGAGTCCTCGATCCAGAAGATTGAGTTCTGGATGAGGTAATTCATCAGGTGACGGTTGCGCTGGTTGAGGTCGGGCATCGCCGATACAAACCNNCCNCCTGTGGCGGTGGCCACGTCGCGCTCCGAGGCATAGGGGTCGTGAAGAGCTACAAGGCGATGGTTGGTGATTACGTCGCCCTCGGGGTAGTTGAACCAGTCGCTCATAGGGGCGTCGGCCATCCAGGGATGCGACGAGCCGGAGTGGTTGAATATCATGTCCATAACCACCTTTATGCCTCGGCCGTGAGCTTCATCGACCATTTCGGCCCACTCCTCGTTGGAGCCGAATCGCGGGTCGATACGGTAGTAGTCGGTTGTGGCATAGCCGTGGTATGACCCCATAGGCATATCGTTTTCAAGCACCGGGTTGACCCAAATGGCTGTCACGCCGAGCGAGTCGATATAGNTGAGGTGGNCGCGGATNCCTTGAATGTCGCCTCCGTGGCGGCCGTGGAGATTAGTGCGGTCAACCTCGTATGGCTCGTTGAGTTTAATCGAGTTGTTGGCGGGGTTGCCGTCGGCGAAGCGGTCGGGCATTATCAGGTAGAGCACGTCGGAGGCATCGAATCCGGGATTGTCGGTGCCTTTCCATGTGCGTTGTTTAAGCGGGAAGTTGACCGACGTTTTCTTCTTGCCGAGAGTGAAGTCGAGCTTCACGTCGCCCGGCTTGGCGTCGGGCGAAACGGTGATATAGACGAGCTTATAGTTGGGAGAGTCGAGCTTCACGTCGTCGACCACTTTAACGCCCGGATAATTGATTGATAGATCGGTGGCCCCAAGGTCGTGACCGCTCACAAGCAGTTGCACGGTGTCGTTGGCCATTCCGACCCACCAGTAGGGAGGATCAACTTTGTCGATTTTGATAGCTTGTTTTTTTGCGGCGAAAGCTCCTGCGAATACCATCGCCGCGGCGATGGCGCATATAATTCGTTTCATGGCATTAATTTATGATCGGTTGACAGGGTGAGGGTTCACGAGAAGGGTATTTTTTTCATCAATTAGTAAGCAAATTGCGATACTTGCATATTGATAATGTTTTGTGCCTACGCTCGACATGGGAACGGGATTAATATTTGCGGCCGAAGTCGGCGGGGATTTCACCCCAATGCTCGGTATCCCATTTGAGCACGCGGTTGGGGTAGTAGGGATGGGATTGCACCCATGCGTCGGCGCGTCGAAGCATTTCAAAGAGTCGACCGTTGCGTGGCGTGGCTTCGAGTTTCGACTTGTGGCCGCGGTTGCGTAGCCAGTTGAGGGCCGTACGCGAGTCGGAGTAGATAGCCGTATGCGTGTTTCCCTGGCGGTCAAACAGGGCCAGCGCGTGGACCAGAGCGAGATACTCGGCCACGTTGTTGGTGCCGTCCTCTACCGGGCCGTAATGGAAAACCTCTGCTCCCGTCAGCACGTCGACACCGCGATACTCCATCGGGCCGGGATTCTTGGAGCACGCTCCGTCGACGGCTATGGAGTCCGTAATCAGGTCGGGAATGGCGGCGTAGTTGGTCACTTTGGGCGCGTGCTTGGCTATTGAGCGCAGCATGGCGGCTGCCTCATTCGGGTCGCCGCGATAGGCTTTGGTGGCGTCTATCTGCGAGTCGAAAGCCCTGTATCGCGCGCCTGGAAAACCCTCGACCTGCGCTTTGCACTCCTCCCAAGAGTCGTAGATGCCGGGGGAGTGGCCTGTCCATACGACGTAAAATTTTCGTTTCATCTATTTCTTGTTTTTCTCGTAGAGATAGGTTTTTACGGTTTCGTGTACCCCGCGCGGAAGCGGATAGTCGGCGTGGAAGCCGAAATCGGCCACTGCTTCCGACACGTCGCAACTCCAGTTGCGCTGGCGCATTATCTTGAATTTGTCGCGATTGAGCGTGGAGGTGGTTCCTCGCATGGCGGCGATTTTCTCGAGCGCGGCCGACACTATGTAGACCACCCACATGGGGAGTTTGAGCGGGAGCACCCATTTGCGGCCAAGCTCTTTAGCCACCATCTCTCGGAATTCCTTCTGGGTGTAAGCCTTTGGCTCGGCTATGATATAGGTTTTGCGCGACACTCCCGCGGCCAGGGCGTCAAACATGGCGTTGACGAGGTCGTCGACGTAGATAAACGTCAGCAACTGTCGGCGATAGCCCATACCGGCATCGATATGGCGGTCGATGCTCTTTATCATCATCAGGTAGTCCTTCTCGCGAGGGCCGTAGACACCTGTTGCCCTGAAGATAATGTAGTCCAAGCCACTCGCGCGCAGATATTCCTCGGCGCGTATTTTCGACCGGGCGTAGCGCGTGTTAGGGTTGAGTGGGTCGCTCAGGCGTATCGGGGTGTAGCCTTTCTCGTCCTGCGGCCCCATGGCGCTCAGCGAACTCATGAAAAGAAACCGCTGGGGCGACTTGCCGAGGCGTTTCAGCGCATCGACAAATGTGGCGAGATAGCCGTAATTAATCGTGTCGAAATCATCCATGCGGCGACATTTAGTCGCACCCAAATTATAGATCACGTAATCCCAACGCTCATCGCCCGGCATCGCCTCGGCTATCGCGTCGGCCACCTGAGAGGGGTCGGCGTAGTCGAGCACAAGAAATTTCAGGCGCGGGTCGGAGAGGTAGCGGCGCGATGTGGATGCGCGGACTCCTACGGTGACGTCGTAGCCGCGGTCAAGCCCGATCGAAGCTATGAATCCGCCGACAAAGCCTCCGGCACCAACTATCAATAATTTTTCCATATTACAAAGTTAACAAATGTTTTCTCTTTTCATCGCGGTTATGCTGATTTTAAGTCATTATTTTCGGCTTTATTGCCCTTAAAAACAAAAAAAACAGCTTAAAGTGGCAAAAAAATGCCGAAAAAGTTGCGCAGATGAAAAATATCGCGTACCTTTGCATCGCAAAAGCCAAAAAACCTGCTTCAGTAGCTCAGTTGGTTAGAGCACCTGACTGTTAATCAGGGGGTCGTTGGTTCAAGCCCATCCTGAAGCGCCATAA
>WFLX010108395.1_pt1 | contig 13638 bp, 12 predicted proteins | sample 4967041 | NCBI WGS metagenome assembly WFLX01 (sample SAMN12857096, study PRJNA449069) | gut metagenome | isolation source: stool from male and female vole | host: Microtus ochrogaster | place: USA:Florida | collected 2017
ATCCATTCTTGCGATTTTCTTATCAGGGAATTCCTCCTGAACTTCTTCCGCAATTCTTTCTGTCCCATAACCATACTTTTCAAGAGTATTCTCTCCGCAAGCAGGACATAAATCAGGTAAGGCTTGTGTAGATCCGCAATAATGGCAGCGCAGAAGCTTACTCCCTTTATGATAGACCATGCTGACATCACAATTTCCACATTTTGGACTCCACCCACATGTCTGGCACACCACAACCGGTGCAAAACCACGACGATTTTGAAACATTATAGCCTGCCATCCTGAATCAAGAGCTTCCTTTGTCTTTTTAAACAAAGGCGTTGAGATAATACCCTTCACTCTTTTCTGCTTTCGCATCTGCCGCATGTCGATAATCTCGACATCAGGAAGGGATGCACCTTCATAGCGCTCAGATAAGGTCACCAATCCAAACTTTCCGTTTTGAGCCTTCCAATATGTTTCGACTGACGGTGTGGCGGAGCCGAAAAGTGTTTTTGCTCCATGCAATGAAGCAAGAACAGTTGCGGCATCACGGGCATTGTAGCGTGGAGCTGGATCATATTGCTTATATGATGCTTCGNGTTCTTCATCAACAATCACAANACCAAGNCGGGCAANAGGNNGGAAAATGGAACTTCTAACACCAAGCACAACCATGGGCNCATTACTTTTGAGTAATGTGTTNCAGATATNAACACGTTCACTGTCTGAAAATTTTGAGTGATATATCAGAAGTCTGTTGCCAAACACTTTCCTGAGCCGATCAGTAAGTTGTGTTGTCAGCGATATTTCCGGCACAAGATATAAAACCTGATTCCCTTGATCGAGCACCTCCGCTATCAGATCACAATAAATCTCAGTTTTGCCTGAACCGGTGACTCCGTGAAGAAGCGTAATGGCATGATCGCGAAAAGAATCCCTGATCTCTTTAGCTGCCTTTGCCTGTAAGGGAGAAAGCTTCACATCATTACGAGTTGATTCTGATGTAGACTCAAACCGATTGACTTTATCCTTATAAATCTCTAATATTCCTTTGTCAACAACAGCCTTAAGCACCGCCTGAGATATACCGCTTGCCTTAAGCAGAGTATCTTTTTCGACATCCCGGATAGCTTCTCCCTTCACCATAAATTTTGATAGGTCAAGATATGCGAGAATTACAGCCTGTTGCTGTCGGCTGCGCGATGTCATGTCGAAGAAACTGTGGATTTTTTCGTCATCCTCACGATTGCAAAGCATACGAATCTTAGTGATTGTCTTGGGCCGATACTTTTCAACCACCTTCTCATCCACTCTTACAACACCAACTGCAAGGAGAGCATTGACATGAGGTGCCACATTCTTGATGCCCAATGTCTTTTCAAGTCCTGCTAGTGAATCCTTTCCGTTGTGCTGCAGAGCTGCAACAATCTCTGCTTGCCGTTCAGTGAGTCTGACTCCTTCTTCCGAGTCAAACTCAGGATTTAGAGTAACCACACTCTCGCTCTCAATTTTTAATCCTGTCGGTAATGCCGCCTTCATGACGTCTCCAACTGAACATAGATANTAGTCGGNTATCCNTTNCCAANATTTAAGTTGANGNTANCTNANGGCAGGATGTGGGTNAAGAGNCGCCATGATCTGTTTCACTTCATAATTATGAGGTGGCGTCTGATCTATTCCGGCAACTATTGCTGTGTAATATTTCTTCCTGCCAAACTGAACGAGCACACGAGTGCCGATACCCACATAATCGCGGCTATCATCCGGCACCTCATACGTGAAGGTGCCCTGCACTGGCAGAGGTAGTATTACTTGAATCAGCATTCTTATTTACAAAAGAGTTTATTTTTTACAAATTTACTCTTTATTTTCGATCTTTCAAAATGAAACCGGCATTATTTTCAAAGTTTCCACTCTGCTTTGTGATTACCACTCCTGGCCTCTGAAGCCTGAAAACTGATAAATGATGTCTTAAGGTTGAAATATGTTGTAGAGCATATTTTCTTGCAAAAATATGTTAATATTAAGTTTGAAAAATCAAAATGTAGGTGATTTTATATGTTATGCAACATGTTTGTGTCATTTTGTCAAAAATAATTTGGTAGCGTGGATTTTTTGCCTTATCTTTGTACTCAGAATCTAAACAATCTTTTTACCTTAAGATTTTTTACCTGTAGAAACTCATAAATTGGGCTCGACCGTGGTGGTTAGGCCCTTTTTGCTTTTTTATTCTATTATTATCTATGGACCATGCTCCAATCTCAATTAATTTTTGTAATTTTGCACCATAAAAAGACGAATTCCTATGCTCGACAATTTTGACAGAAACCATCTTTGGCATCCATATACCACCACACATGACCCTCTTCCAACATATAAGGTGGATCATGCTGACGGTGCTATCATCACTCTTGATGATGGCAGAGAACTGATTGATGGTATGTCATCATGGTGGTGTGTTATCCACGGCTACAACCATCCGGTATTGAATAAGGCAATTGAGAAGCAAATAGCCAAGATGAGCCATGTGATGTTTGGAGGTCTCACCCATGATCCTGCAATAGAATTGGGTAAGCTCTTGCTCGATATCCTGCCACCTTCCATGAATCGCATTTTCTATGCAGATTCCGGTTCAGTCGCTACGGAAGTGGCTATGAAAATGGCAGTGCAGGCTCAAAATAATCCAAGCCGCACGAATTTTGCTACGATTAGAAGTGGTTACCATGGCGACACATGGAATGCCATGTCTGTATGTGACCCTATAACCGGCATGCATGGGGCCTTTGGGCCATCTCTTCCCATCCGTTTTTTTGCAGATGCGCCTCAATGTGGTTTTCATGACGAATGGAATCCGGATGATTTCTTGTCTATGAGAAACCTTCTCGATCAACACGGAGATTCTATAGCGGCAGTGATTCTTGAACCAATTGTGCAAGGTGCCGGGGGCATGCGTTTCTATCATCCCCAATATCTCATAGAACTCCGCAAGGAATGCGACAACAGAGGAATTTTGCTTATTTTTGATGAAATAGCTACGGGCTTTGGTCGCACCGGTAAACTTTTTGCATGGGAGCACGCCGGTGTGCAGCCGGATATAATGCTGATTGGCAAGGCACTTACAGGAGGATATATGACTTTTTCAGCAGTCGCTACTTCTGAAAAGGTTGCGGATATGATTTCATCAAGCGAGGCCGGTTGCATAATGCATGGTCCTACTTTCATGGGTAATCCTTTGGCATGTGCTGTGGCGATTGCAAGCATCAAACTTCTTTTGGCAAGCCCATGGAAGAAAAGAATTATGGAAATTGAATCAGTACTTAAAGAAGAGTTGTCGCAGGCGAAAGAGCTTCCTTTTGTAAAGGAGGTCAGGATTCTTGGTGGAATTGGCGTCATAGAACTTCACGAATACATCTCATGGCTCGGTGAGTTTCAGAAAATGTGTGTTGAAGAAGGAGTATGGATNNGGCCTTTTGCCCACAATNCCTACCTTATGCCCCNATATCTTGCGGTCTNTGACGNCCAAGTGCGCATATTGGCTCGAAAACTTATAAAAATCTTGAAANAGATTCACNACTATTCATAAAATCAAATTGTTCCAATAGTGGGGAAGTATCTGGAGCATACGAATTTTACAAATAAATNTGCAGGNACGCGCAGCATGTGTGTCCATCATGAAAAANATGGCAGAAACTATTAAAGAAATAGAAGAAATAAATGCAGANGAGCTTCGCGTTACGGAAAAGGCAATTGAAATGCTCCGTACCGTCTTCGATCCTGAAATTCCGGTGAATGTATATGATCTTGGCCTAATATATAAGATCGATTACGATGTAGACACTAAGACTCTGCATGTGGATATGACACTGACAGCTCCCAGTTGCCCGGCTGCTGATTTCATTCTTGAGGATGTACGTCAGAAGCTCGTTAGCATCAAGGGGTCTGAAAAAGTGGATCTCCGGCTTGTCTTTGAACCGGCATGGGACCAGTCCATGATGTCGGAAGAGGCTAAGCTTGAACTCGGATTCATGTGATATATATTATTCCGTGAGAACATATTTTCTGAGCGATATGCATTTAGGTGCCCCGTATTTCCCGGATTCAAGGGAATCGGAGCGTCGTGTCGTGGCATTTCTTGATTCGATAAAGGAAGATGCGGAAGCAATCTATCTTCTTGGAGATGTACTCGATTATTGGTATGAATACCGCTATGTAGTGCCACGCGGTTTTGTTCGTTTTTTCGGCAAACTTGCCGAACTTGCAGATTCCGGGATAAAGATTACATGGATGATTGGTAATCATGATATCTGGATTTTTGATTATCTTCCATCCGAATTGGGCATTAGGGTGGTTGATGGTTCTCTTGTCGAATATATATATGGTCAAAATGTATTCATGGCTCACGGCGATGGGGTAGGGGAGCATCCATGGACTTTCCGTTTCCTCAGATCTTTGTTTCGTTCAAAAGTGTGCCAATTCTTTTATTCGGCAATACATCCGCGGTGGACAATCCCATTCGCTTACTCATGGAGTCNACATAGCCGTGCCACANGGCGCAAGGCAGGGCAGGAGTGGCATCNTTTGCTTGAGAAACTTNAAAGTTTTTCGCAAACATATCTTAATAAGCATCCGNATATTAATCATTTCATCTTTGGCCATCTCCATATCCTTAAGNAGGAACAGTTGTCTTNAACTTGCGATCTGACTGTGCTCGGTGATTGGATAAGTACATTNTCTTATGCCGTGATGACACAAGATGGAAAATTGACATTACATNAATTTTCTGAGNGTTNANAGGACCGGAGTAAGATCTTCACGTTTGAGATTGGCTGCCAATGATAGCCTGAGTCGTTCTGTTCCGGCGGCTACTGTTGGCCTTCGTATGGGTAAGGCATCGACTCCGACTTTTCTTAATGCCTCTGCCATTTTGATAGCTCTTTCTGCGCTCCCGGCATGCACCGGCACTATCTGGCTACGGCTCGTGCAATTGAGTCCTGTTATTTCCTCAATTTCTTTTCTGAACCATTCCGACAGTTCAATCAGATTTCTTCGTTCTTCGTACATCCCTTGCAGTTTTTCTATCATTAATCTGTTCCATGCAGCAACTGAGGGTGGCAGAGCAGTGGAAAAGATAAAACTACGTGCGCTGTTCACAAGATATGAATGAAGCTCAGGAGAAGTGGCGATGAATGCTCCATATCCCGCAGCCGCTTTCCCAAGTGTTATGACGAGAAAATCTATATCATTTGTAAGCCCAACTTCCTCTGCAACTCCAAGTCCATGCTTTCCAAACACACCGAAAGCATGAGCTTCGTCAATATAAAGAAGCACATTTGGATAATCTTTTTTTATTCCTACCAGATCTTTTAAGGGGGCGATGTCTCCGTCCATACTGAATACAGACTCTGTTGCCACAATGACACTCCTGTAGTCTGAAGCCTTTCTCTCAAGTATTGTTCGAAGCTTATCCATATCATTGTGAGGGAATCTTGCAGAGTCTCCATGGCCAAGCCTTATACCGTCGATCATTGATGCATGTGCTAATTTGTCGCTAACGATTAGCGTGCCCGGCACCGATAGTGCAGACAGTGCTCCTACATTTGCATGGTAACCGGAGTTCAGAAGAATTGTTTTTTTTCCGTAGAGCGAGTCAAGATAACTTTCAAGTTCCAAGTGAACTGATTGGGTCCGCTGCAGAAGACGCGATGCGGATGCTGACATTGGAGCATCGTTAAATCTACTGTGATATTCTGGAATAAACTCTGTAAAACGTTTTCCCAATCCCATATAGTCGTTGCTCACAAGGTCAAGTCCAACTTGTGATTCCGGAATTTTGCGTAGTCTATTTTCCTCTTTAAATGAAGTCAATATTTCATCGTAGATCATTGCTGTCATTCTGATTGTTGGCAATGTCATCTTCTCTCTCTTTGCGCAAGCGCTCTTTTTTCTTGAGGAAAAATATCAGGGCAACAATGACGATTGTCTCAGCTCCCACTGTAGCCCAGAACCTCATGTTTTCTCCGGCTCTCAGCAAGTCAAGTCCAAAATGGAAAGTCATGAAGAGGAAATATATGAATAGTAATGTCGGAAGCCAGATATATTTGTATTTTCTCATATTATAATAAATCAAGAATTCAGTTGTCGATTTTGTATTTTGAATCCTGAGGATTGAATTTTCCTTCTTGCAGATGGTTGTAGATTCTGACGCATGCCAATGCGTCAAGTGCTGCATAATTCCGTTGAGCATCGGCAAGCTGGTCTGCTTCCCAGTTTGAAAGACGTTGAGATTTAGACAGTCGTTTACCGAAGAGAATACCATATAGTTTTGACAAGCTTTTGTCTACAATATTCCATTGGGTCACGTATTGCTGCAGTTCTATGAATCCCTGAGGGTCGAAAGCAAATTTCTTATGAAGATTCCTGAAATCATCGTGAATTGAAAGTCCTACTTTCAATTTATTCTCATCTTCAAGTAAATCTTTGAGCAAACCGGGAAATCCGATCTTGTTGATTCGAAAAAGATAACATACATCAGTTGTGGCGAGTTGAACAAGCGAAACATCATAAACCTGCCCCTTTTTGAACGACGGTCGGGTCTCTGTATCAAATCCGATGAGATCACTTTCACGGAGTTTTTCAACCGCTTTCTCTATCATTTCAGGGTTGTCGACCACTACGATCGATCCTTGATATTGAGCGGTTGGCAATTCTGCAAGTTGCTGTTTGGATATTGATATTTCCATGAAGGATACTCTCTTATTGATGTAGGTTGTTAAACTATCTTTGCCTCATCTGCTATATAGAAACTTTTGAAAACTATGGAGAGAGTAGGTTTGCCTTCAAATACAATGCAAAGTTACTATTTTTTTTTGACTTCTTCAAGAATTTTATTAACTTTGCACTTGTATTTGCGTTATTTCTGATAAATGCGTAAATCGTAGTATTGTGAATCTCTGAGTAAAAAATATTATTAACTCAAAACAACAGCAATTATGAAGACACTCCACAAAGTCTTTCTGGTGGCTCTCGTTGCCATCTTCTCTTTCGGATATGCCTCCGCAGATTTTCGTTTTGGTGTAAAAGCCGGACTAAATTTCAACAAACTTAGCCTTAAAAACGTGCAAGGTGCAACTGACGCAATCAATGGTTCAAAGACCGGCTGGATGGCTGGTGTGATGGCGGAATTTACTGTGCCTATCATCAATATCGGTATGGATGCATCTCTGCTGTATGCGCACCAGGATCTCACCAAAGAGCAGGAAGTATATTACGACAACAAGAACTTCATAGATCTTCCTATCAACTTAAAGTGGAAAATCGGTTTGCCTGTTGTTGGTAAGATTGTTTCGCCGATCATCTATACCGGACCGGATTTCCTTTTCGCCCTCAACAAGCAGACTATTTCAAATATTCAGTCTAAGACTTGTGAGGTTGGTTGGAACATTGGTATTGGTGTTGAACTTCTAAATCATTTGCAGATAGAAGGTGGCTATTGCATTGGTCTCAATAATGTAGCTAAATATATTGATGTGGTTAACACTGCAGACCTCAAGGCTAAGAAAAACTACTGGACACTGACCGCCGCTTATCTTTTCTAAAAATTTCGATTGATGAAGAAACTTGTTTTGGCCCTTATTGCCATTATTTGTGGCTTAGGAGCAAATGCAGAACTCCGTTGGGGTCCAACTGCAAGCGTAAATTTCAATACATTTCATTGGAAGGAGCCTCTGCTCGATACACATCTACGAACCGGTTTTGATGCGGGAATCATGACTGAAATTATGATTCCCGGTATCGGTTTCGGAGTAGATGCCGGGCTGACCTACGGAATGCGTAGCGCTCGTGTTGATTTTGGGAAATGGGAAATATGGAACAGCGACGGTTTTGGTAATGAAAATGTCATAGTGCATACTGTCAATGTTCCTCTTCATCTTCGTTTCAAGTACACGCGTCTTGAAGGTCTTGAAGAGACAATAGCGCCACTTGCTTATGTGGGACCTATGTTCTCGTTTAATGTCGCAGGAAATTGCAAAGCTCTTGAACAGCCTGCTGGTACTGTGTCTCTTGATTTTGGCATTGGTTGCGAGTTGTTTCAGAAACTTCAGGTGTCTGTAGGTTATCTTTGGGGCCTCAGCTATACCACCCGGACAGTGAAGCTCGAAAACTTGTCGGCTCGTTCAGATGGGTTTAGAGTAAATTTTGCTTGTTTCTTCTGATTAAATGAAGATTGAGTTTATAAAAAGAGGTGCGGAGACGCGCCTCATTCTTATATTTGCCGGGTGGTCTACCGACTCCCGGTATTATATTGATTGTGTGGCTGATGGTTGGGACACGGCTGTAGTAAGCGATTACCGCGACTTGTCGATGCCTCAACTGCCGGAGCAATACTCAACCATATATATATTCGCCTACTCGTTGGGTGTTTGGGCCGCTGCGAATTCTAAGCTCCATGCCGCTGCAAGAATAGCAATTTGTGGCACTCCGATTCCTGCGTCCGATGAATTCGGTATTCCTGAAAACGTATTCATGGGAACTGCCGATGGTCTTGACACTCGCTCGCTTATGAAGTTTCACCTCAGGATGGCTGGCGATAAGTCTTCTTATAGTCGGATTTCGCCTCTCCTCCCATCATCCCCTGACATTGATTTACTTAAGCAAGAACTCTATCTTATAGCATCGCAGGCTGAGGTAGATGTGCCTCTATGTAGATGGCACAGGGCTTACATAGCAGATTCCGACCGTATCTTTCCATCTCCTAATCAAATTCGTTTCTGGTCGGGCTATGATGGAGTCGAGAAGATCATCTTGCATTCATCTCATGCGGCAAACATTGTAGAGATAGTGAAGCAGTGTCTGCCAAACTTGCAAGGAATAGGGGAAGGCTTTGGTAAAGCAGTCGCGACATACAATGAAAATGCCATAATTCAGACGGATGTATGCGAAAGGATCGGAAAGAAATTGAAAGATATATCGTGTGGCGTCAAAGGAAAGGTGAATTCTGTTTTGGAGATAGGCGTAGGCAATGGGCTTCTGACAGATATATGGCGACAAATTTTTACAGTAGAAAGGGTGGACTTTGTAGACTTGATTGAGATGAAAAGATTCGGTATAGCCGATTATGAAAGATATATTATTGCTGACGCTGAGCAATGGCTTGAATCTTCATCAGATAAATACGATCTAATACTAAGTTCTTCCGCCATACAATGGTTTGCAGATCCAGTAAACTTCATCAAAACTGTCAGATCCCATCTGAACCCTGGTGGAACTGCAATTATCTCGACCTTTGTCAAAGGCAATCTCCGGGAACTGGACGAGGTGAGGCTGAGTCCTATCATTTACCGTTCGGTAGAAGAATATAATGAAATCCCAGATGTTGAAATTGAGGAATGGGAACGTACATTGTTTTTCCCTACTATGAGGGAGATGCTCATGCATCTTAGGCTCACCGGTGTCTCACCGCGACGTAAATCCCCGCCAACTGCAAAAATTAATGTGTTGCATGTCAAAAACATGTCTTCCCTTTCACCGCAGCTGACCTATCATCCCCTCATTATCACAATAACTGCATAATGTAATTATCCGACCAGACTTATATTTTGAGAATATAAAGAAGACGCGATTAAAGAATAAAGGAGTAATGTGATAATCTTCTTCATTTTTTTAGAGATTGTGAAAGGGCCTGTCAATAATCAGTGCCCATTGCTAATATTGTGTTGTTCGATTTTGGAACGAATGATGCCGTTGAGGATTTGTCCTACAGGAAGACCAACCCTAACTCTGCCGACTTTGACCGTAGGAGTTACTATGGGTTCGACATAGTATCTATTGGTGCCAAATTGTTGCACAGTCTGGGCTCCAACATTTACTCCAAATGTCTCATTGAATTGATAGCTCATGTATCCTCCGAAAGTTGAGACTCCATAGAATCCAATCATCGATGGATGCATAGGAAACCCTTTGGGTTTTCCAATATAGTAGGTGCCGAATGCGGTGAGGGAAATTTTAGGTGATATCAGATATTGAATATTGCCGGCAACACCATATTGGGTATGCAAGCCATTGAAATAACCATATTTGTTAGCTATTGCACCTGCATAGAGAGACAACTTCCCAATATTCTGGTTGATGCCGATAGTTCCACTATGAATCTGCATAAGTCCCGGGAAATCTCTTATGCTGCCGTGTGCAATAAAGTGTGCGTTTTTCCATAAGGGAATGACAGCTGTGCCGGGAAGCACCGGATTTTCTGCATGTTTGAAAGGACTGACATACATTAAGCTGTCAAAATTTAATTCAAGCTTATGATATTCATTTAAAGAATACATCTTATCAGTACGAGATAATGTATCTGAAAAGTTCGGGCTTATTGAATGTTTGCCTATGCTGTCAGGAATTGCATAATGGTTTACGATTATATCATTTTCCATTGTCTGTCCGAAACAACCTATCGGAAATATAGCCAACAGGAAAAAGAAACAATGCCTAAAATATCGATTCATCTTTGTCATAGCATTTCTCAAGACTATAGCGTTGTCATTTCAGTGAGTATGACAGCGGGAAAATGTTTATCAAGATACCTTTTCAGGTAGGTGATGGTGTCAGCGCAGATTATTGGGTCCTTGTCGAAATGATGGTTGTAGACCACTTCGGCCAATTTTATCCCATATTCCTCGATGGCATATAGTGTAAGTAAAGTATGATTGATGGAGCCAAGTTGTCCGTTTGTCACAACTATTGCCGGTAACTCATGATCCTTTATGTAGTCAATCGTCAGGTATTCCCCCTTTAAAGGAACCATTATTCCTCCGGCTCCTTCTATCAGCACTACGTCGTAGCGAGATTCAAGAATCTCAGTGGCTTTCTCGATTTTGTTGAAATCAATTGCTCTGTTATCGATTTTGGAAGCAAGATCGGGTGAACATGGATAGCTGAATATCTCAGGAGCTGTAATCAGTTCTTTGTCTTCTTCAGTCATCTGTATGCCCATTATTTGACGATGCACCTCAATGTCTTCGCTTCTTCCTTCATTTCCGGTCTGAATGAACTTCTGAGTTATGACAGTCTTTCCCTCATTCATGTAGCGTTTTGCCAACCAACCGGTAGCCCAGCTTTTCCCCACATCGGTCCCTATACCCGTAACAAAATATCTCATCTTATTCTATTCTTTAATATCTATAATCAAGCCACGGCCCATAAAGCCGTGGCTTGTATTAATTCCTAAATGCTTAAACGAATATACTTCAGTATGCAAACATCGGGTAATCGTTCATAAGTTCGTTGACTTCCCTACGGACATTGGCGATTTCCTCCTCATTGTCTGCATTGGTAAGAACACGGTCTATTAGCTCAGCAATCTTCACCATCAGATCTTCTTTGGCTCCACGGGTTGTGATTGCCGCAGTGCCGAAGCGAAGTCCGGATGTAAGGAACGGACTGCGGCTGTCGTAAGGCACCATATTCTTATTTGCTGTGATGTCTGCTTCAACAAGAACTCTTTCCGCCTTCTTCCCGCTCATGTCGGGGAATTTAGTGCGTAGGTCTACAAGCATACAGTGGTTGTCCGTGCCGTCTGAAATGATCTTGTAGCCTCTTTTTGATAGTTCCTCGGCAAGAACTTTCGCATTCTTCTGCACCTGAAGTGCATATTCCTTCCATTCCGGCTGGAGTGCCTCTCCAAAAGCAACAGCCTTGGCTGCTATTACATGCTCAAGCGGACCACCTTGAACACCGGGGAATACAGCACTGTCGAGAAGTGCAGACATCTTCTTGATTTCACCCTTAGGAGTCTTTTTACCCCAGGGGTTGTCGAAGTCCTTACCCATGAGAATCATACCACCACGAGGGCCACGAAGTGTCTTGTGGGTAGTGGTTGTTACTATATGAGCGTGTTTCACCGGGTTCTCAAGCAATCCTGCAGCAATCAGACCGGCGGGGTGTGCCATATCCACCATGAAGATTGCACCAATCTCATCTGCAAGCTTGCGGATGCGTGCATAATCCCATTCGCGGCTGTATGCGCTTGCTCCGGCTATAATCAACTTAGGACGCTCTGCACGAGCCTTTTCCTCCATCTCTTCATAGTTGACACGTCCATCTTCCTCTTTTACCGTATAGCTGATGGGTTTAAATACGAGGCCGGAGAAATTAACAGGGCTGCCGTGGCTAAGATGACCGCCATGGCTAAGGTCCATACCCATGAATTTATCACCCGGCTCAAGGCAAGCCATAAATACAGCCATATTAGCCTGAGCTCCGGAATGCGGTTGAACGTTTGCCCATTCGGCATCAAAGAGTTTCTTTGCTCGTTCGATAGCCAAGTTTTCAGCCTCGTCCACCACCTGGCAACCTCCATAGTAGCGTTTGGCCGGATACCCTTCAGCATACTTATTTGTTAGGCAACTGCCCATAGCACGCATCACCTCATCGCTTACAAAGTTCTCGCTTGCAATCAGTTCGATGCCGCGGCGCTGACGAAGGTGTTCGCGGTCAATTATATCGAATATTTCGTTATCTCTTTTCATTGTCAAATCATTAATAGTTAATAGTTGATCATTGATCATTAATCATTATCCTCCAAAGTTATCATAATGGATAGATTCCGGCTCAACACCAAGATTATAGAGCATATTATTCACAGCGTTGCTCATTGGGCCGGGACCACACATGTAATATTCAATCTCCTCTGGAGCATCATGATCTTTCAAATAGGTGTCATACATTACATTGTGAACGAATCCCGGGGTATATTTCACCCCTGCTGCATCGGCTGCCGGATCCGGACGGTCAAGTGCAAGATGGAAGTGGAAATTAGGGAACTCTTTCTCAAGTTCAAGGAAATCGTTAAGATAGAACACCTCATTGAGGGCCCTCGCTCCATAGAAATAATCCATTCTGCGGTTTGTCGTGTTTAATGTCTTAGTGAGCCACATGATCTGAGCGCGGAGAGGTGCCATACCGGCGCCTCCACCTACCCATATCATTTCCTTATCAGAGTCTACAATAGGATGGAAGTCTCCATAAGGACCAGACATCATAACCTTGTCGCCGGGTTTAAGGGTAAAGATATAGCTTGATGCTATGCCCGGGGGTACATCCATGAAACCAACCTGTGGTTTCGGCTTGAATGGGGGGGTGGCAATACGCACTGTAAGCATGATACGGTCTCCTTCCTCCGGATAATTTGCCATCGAATATGCTCGTACGGTCTCCTCATCATTAGTGCATTTGAGAGTGAACAATCCATATTGCTCCCATGCTGGAAGATACTCATCTCCGATCAAGCTCTTGTCGATATCCTTATCGTAGGTCATAGAGAATTTTGGAATACGAATCTGAGCGTAGCTTCCGGGAATGAACTTCATGTGTTCACCAGGAGGAAGAGCNACGATAAATTCTTTTATAAATGTTGCAACGTTCTTGTTGCNTATCACCTCACATTCCCATTCCTTGACGTCNAGTGCTGNCTCGCTGACANGGATCTCCATGTCACTTTTAACTTTTACCTGGCAACCGAGACGCCAGTNATCCTTGATTTCCTTGCGTGTGAAATGCACANCTTCTGTCGGCAGCATCTCGCCACCACCACTTTCGACCTGACATTTGCACTGTCCGCATGAACCCTTGCCACCACAGGCCGATGAGAGATGAACCCCGGCG
>WFLX010014976.1_pt1 | contig 13637 bp, 8 predicted proteins | sample 4967041 | NCBI WGS metagenome assembly WFLX01 (sample SAMN12857096, study PRJNA449069) | gut metagenome | isolation source: stool from male and female vole | host: Microtus ochrogaster | place: USA:Florida | collected 2017
TTTCGGATTGGAAGAAATAGTCGTTAAACCCATGGATATAGAGGAATCCTTTTTTGGAAGGTTTCTTGCATTTTAATCTGACTATNGTGGAGCGGCAGGGCCCATCAAACTGTTCGCCTTGNTTNACATAACGGGCCTCGTATCCCGGCAGNATGTCNGGATGCCANGAAGTATCTGTAGTGACCGTCTTCGGTCCGGTATATTTAGCGTCGATGTCCCANGCNTTNGCCTCAGGACGCACAAATGCCAATGCAACNAGCAGAGGCACTGCAAAGGTAAGGATCTTTCTCATATCCTTATAACAATGTAAGCGCAAGGTGGTTCGTATGTNANTTTGTTGGGTATGTNTTGCGGTCTTACTTGTTTAGGCGGGAGTCGAGGTAGTTATTGACGAGGTNGAGGAGGGAGTCGCTGCCTTGGGGGAGGACCCAGACTTGGAATTGTGTGAAGCTGACGGGGGTGGAGTAGTCGAGGTCGGGATATTGCTCCTTCATTTTCTCAGCTGTCTTTTCATTGACCACGGAGAATTTCCATGCAGACTTGGCAACCTTTATAGCCAAGTATTCTTCGCTTAATTCCGGTTCTTCTATAATGGTNATATTGCCACCGATTTCTTTCTGAAGATTTTCAAGGCGGCGCTTGGCNGCNCTTCCTTGCTCTACATGGATGGTGTCNCCCTCCAGATCNAGGGCNCTTCTTGCCGGAAGGGTNCCATTAGGGTTTCTCAACTGAAGTAGCACCATGCGGTCGAGGTAGACATCTCTTGAAGTGAGGAAATCTTCCTTGAGGTAATTATCGGCAGGGAGAGAGGCNAGAATATCATATTCCCCATTCGCAACCTTTGCCATTGCTGCTTCGCGGTCGATTACGGGGTGCANTACCACTTTTACTCCAAGGGCATCCTGAAGCCCATCGAGGAGATGATAGTTGATGCCTATGATGCTGTCATTACCATTGTCAGAAGTAAGAACCCTATAACTGTCGGGTCCATATACGATNGCGGCATGTATAGTGTCTTCTTTAGCAGAATTNTCATCCAGAAGATGATTACTATGTGAGAAATAGCGAAGCCCAAACATGGCTGCTATGACTATAACAAGCAGAATTGCATAGACTGCAATCTGCATCGTACGCGGCTTTGTCTCTCTTTTCATGGCAATTTTAGTTGGCGAAATCTACGGCAATACCAATTTGGAATCGGCGTGGATTTATGGGGTAGTGGGGGAGTGAAAATTCATTATATTTGCTTCCGAACAGGCCTTGGTTGACATGGCTCATCATGACGTAGAAACGGCAACGATAAAGTCGGAGGTTGACATAGGCGTTGCAGAATGGATAGCTTCCAAGGGAAGTCTCATCTTGATTGCAGAATGTCATCGTAGCCGGCTGGTAGGTGTAGCCTTTGTATTTTGTGTAGTAGTCGCAATCGACTCCAACTTGAACATGAAGCACCTTAAATAGTCTTGCCTTTATGAAAAGGTTGCTGTATACGCTGAGTTGGGGAAGAGGAATGACACTATTATCGGAAGATACTTGCCAGGAGATACGATTGTTCCAGTTCAAGATGCCAACCTTGAAATCTTGATTGAGACCAACAGACATAATCTGCACATTCCCTCCATGCTGCTGCGGGAGGAAATCGCTTCCGAAATAGATATGGTTTTGAATATTTTCAACATCAATGGTTGCTTTTGTCCTTGTCCAGGGTATCTCAAGAGATCCTCCAAACTTAACAGACCGGATCTTGCCGAAATCATGGCTCCAGATGAAGTGATTAGATACGTAGTTTTTTGTCAGCCAATCTGGCGTGGTATTGTGGAAACCTCCGTGAGCTTCAATCGCCACAGTGTCGCCAAATAATGGAATATTGGTGAGGATTTGACCGTTTAGTTCAAGGTCGCCAGCAGCATCTCCGCTAAGACCGAATCTGACATCCGCATTATAGCGCAAGATTGAACCTTGTGCTTTCTCAATTCTTCCTCCGATGAAGACAAAATTCTGGTTGTGCTTTGCATCAGGAACCTCGGTTGGGAGCGGCGTCAGACCATCAGATGTGTTGGATTGTTCAGAAGTTTTTCCTTCATCGCTTGCTGCAGCATATCCTGCATTTGGGAGTGTGAATTGATTAAGCTGNTAGGTAGCATAAGCCGACAGACCGAATTTCATCCATTTCCGGAAACCCTCAATGAGGTAGATGCCAACGGTGTTGCTAAAAGAATTAAGCTTGGAGTTATCGTACGTGGAGGACTGGTCGAAATAAAAGTTTTCCCAAAAGTCATCAGCACGGCTCTTTTCGCTGAAAGTATGACGGCAATGATGATAGTCGAAGCTGTAGAGTATTTTCATCACAGGGATGTATACATCGCGAGTGAGGGTGTCGTTGACTTCTTCTTCGCTCCAATAGCCAATCTTGTATGCGTGGTTCATGTAGAACTCGGCTCCGTTAAGAAGGTTTTTTGCCGAAGTCAGACGTGTCGGGATACTTTTATATTGCACCGAAGTGACACCTCCCTGCACTTCAGCGGGGTCGGTGATATAGCGGTCGTCGGTGATGCCACCATTTTCAAGATTTTGGTGGGCATACTGTTGGTAGAAGGTCTGGAGTTCGTAGCGGTCGCCAAAATAGTAGGCAGATAGTCCAAAGTTGAAATCTTTTGCAGCCTGATAGTTATAGCAGCCTTTCGAATGGAGATAGTCGATGAATCCTCCGATGCCAATGCGTCTGTTGACGTTGCCTGCAAAGTCAGCCTGAAGACGGTCTTGATGGTTTTCTGAGTTTCCGCAATAGTTATATTGCAGGATNGTAGTCGGAATATAAGTATTGTGGAACTTTTGCTTTGCGAAGCTTGGCATCCAGAATCCAAGGGCATCGTAGAAAAGGAAGCCACTTGGTTTCTCGCGTTCGAACCAAAGGAGATTCATGCCTGGAGCTCCCAAGTTTCCGGTAGTAGCCCATGCATCGCTTGCCATAGTGGGGATGCTGCGTCGCTGATAGTTGTATTGAGCTGTATCCACTTCTGCCGGGATATGGAATCCTAATGGATAGGTCAAGGTCCATGCAGAGGGCTCTTTTACAGTCTCCATAGGATCGCCCTCCCCGGGCATAGCCTTAGGATTCCAATCCCTGTCGCCTTGAGCTAATGCTGTGAACATTACAGCATTGGCGATAAATACGAGTAAGAATATGCGTGTCAAGATTGACGCGCACGGCGAGTATATTATTTTAGATATTCGTTCATTTTTGTTCATAGTGCAAATTTACAAAAATTATTTCAGTTAAAGTGCATGAAAAATAAGAAAATCCAAAATAACAAAAGGCAGATTCTTTTACGAACCTGCCTTTTTTATGAGTTGAAGTACGTGATATCTTTTAGATATCACAGCAAATTTTATTTGACAATTACTTTCTCAGCTTTTCCTGCGTAAACACGGATTAGCACACCCTTAGCATCTTTTTCCACTTTTGCTCCCTGCAGATTGAAATAGATAGGCTGCTCTTGATCAATTGTCAGATTGGATATGCCACTTGTGGAAGTGTATGATGTCAGAGTGTTTTTGTTAGTGTCAATGACAAATGTAACATCAGAATAATTTTCTCCGAAGGCCATGTTGGATCCATTCATATCAAGCTCATATTCTTCTCCCGGCACCATGTAGAGATTGTTGGAAGAATATTGCCATCCCCAATCTTGATTTGCAATCTTGAACTCTGTGCCAGCTTCAATTGAAGGAATAGTAAGAGAGTAGACTCCTTCATTAACTGTCTCAAAGAAGCAATATTCAGGTTTCCAGTCCCATTCGTTCATTCCTCCGCGGAGTGCCAGTGGAGTAGCTTTGCTGCTATTGAGTTTAGTCAGGAGGTTTCTGTTAGGAATGTCAAGAATAAAGGTGACATTTTTCCCATTTTCGATTGAAAAATTACCTCCGTCTGTAAAGATTGGAAGAGACTCATCGGTACTTATATATGTTGGACTATCTGCTCCACCGAAATTAATCTCCCAGTTTGCATTAGCACGGAACTTGAATTCACCATCAAGATCAGCCATAGTNGCAGTCCAGATATTTTTTGCAATAGCAGTCATCTCTACGTCTTCAGCCCAACCGTTGAAACCACCAATGACTCCCATTGACTTAATTAGAACATCAATAGGCACCTCTTGATCTGAAGAGATTGACAAGTAGTAGTTATCAGCATCTTTCCTGATGAAGAACGAGCATTCTATTCCTATACCTTTAAAAGAAGCTCCATCGCCGCCTCTATATAATGAATACTCACCGGGTATTGCTTCAGTGCCGTCAGATATAGGTGAAAGACGATAGTTGGCGTTAAANTGCTCCCATGCAGAAGGTTCCTCTTCAAGTTGAGTTGCAAAGCAGAAATAATCGTTTGGGGCCACTGTAGCGGTCCATTTCCAACCTCCAACAACTTTTTCCATTTCGATTCCGACAGTTGGGCTCCATTCACCAGCGGGGGCGCCTATAACATATAAGGACTCTGCAGGAATCTCTCCTTGAGCTGCAGACACAGTGAGCTTGTAGGTGTCATCTACTTTAGTGATGGTGTAAGTACATAATTCGCCACATCCTTTGAAAGATTGGTCGACACCCTGAAGGAGGTTATATTCTCCAATTACAGCCTGAAGGTCTCTTGATTCGGGAGCAAGGCGATAAGTTGAGTTGAAGGTTTCCNAATCAGAAGCATCAGTAGTCAGTTGTGTGGCAAAGCAAAAATAGTCGTTAGCACCAATGATGCCGGTCCATTGCCAACCAGCAGCAACTTCCTCCATTTCAATGCCTTTGTTTGGTGCCCATTCTCCTGCTGGGTTTCCAACGAGGTACATGGCATTAGCNGCAGATGCCATTACAGACATAGCTGTCAAAGCAAGTAAAAATTTTTTCATACTCAAAAATTTTAGGTTAACTTATTTTATTTAATGCAAAAATAGTAAAAAAAACTCAATATTCAAATTTTAACGAATAATTTACTGATTTTTCCCAAGCCGTGTAATTCTGCTCTGACTCGTTACAGGAAAAATTAATATTTAAGCAAACATCTTGACTTATGATGTGTTTGTAAGTTAGGGATAAATACTCATCAGTCATTTGTCAACTCTTAACAATATGAAAAGGAACTATTATTTTCTTATCGTGCTGATAGTCTTAGCAGGATCGTTGACATCAACGGCCCAACTTCGCTATGGATTCAGACTTGGAGGAGCATTCGCGGCTGCTTCTCTTGGCGATGCTCCTGGAATTTCGATGAAAAACGGTAGTGGATTCAGCGGAGGTCTACTGCTGGAATATCAGATGGAAAACAATGGTTTTGCTCCCGATATTGCCGTTCTCTATACCAGATATAGTTCAAAACTCATGGATGAAGTGTCGGGCCCTGCAAAGATAGGGAGGGATTTCATAGAGGTCCCTCTTCACTTGAAGTATAAGTTTTACCTCTCTTCAACGAATAATCTGGTGGCTCCTATGATCTATACAGGGCCATCCCTCCTTTTCCGACTTGGGAAAGGGAATCCTGAGCAGATTTCCACCAAATCTGTGCAACCGGGATGGGATGTAGGCATAGGTCTTGATATCATCAACTTCATCCAGCTTTCAGCCGGCTACCGATTCGGACTTGGGAATGCCCTCAGCGAGAGTGCAGTGCCAGGAGTTTGCCTGCATACCAACGGATGGAATGTTTCTGCAAATATAATCTTTGATTTCTAAACTATGAATAAACAGATTCTTGATGGCTGCACAGCGGCTGCACATGTGGCNTACGCCATGAGCGAAATAGCCACAATTTATCCCATTACTCCTATAGCTTCGATGGGTGACACGGCAAAGAAATGGGGAATGAAAGGGCGACTCAATCTCTTTGGGCAGAAACTTGAAGTGAGAGAGATGGAAAGTGAACTTGGAGCAGCTGGTGCGGTACATGGTGCAGCTGCCGGAGGAGCTTTGTCTACAACCTTCACTGCCTCGCAGGGGCTGATGCTGATGATCCCAAATATGTATAAGATTGCCGGCGAACTGTTGCCAGTGGTTTTTCATGTGGGATGCCGTTCGCTTGCCAACCATGCNCTCTCCATCTTCGGCGACCATCAAGACGTGATGGAATGTCGCGCTACGGGCTTCACAATGCTGGTCTCTGCTTCTGTGCAAGAGACCATGGATTTAGCAGTGGTGGCTCACATAGCAGCGATCAAGGGTTCGCTGCCAGTGCTTCATTTCTTTGATGGCTGGCGCACAAGCTCCGAGATGGACACAATCGACGTGATAGACTACGACAGCATAGCCAAGATAATGCCATATGATGATGTTGTGGCATTCCGAAATCGCGCCATGAATCCTGAGCATCCNGATACGCGAGGAACAGCTCAGAATGCTGATGTATACTTCCAAAACAGTGAGGCTACCAACCGATATTATGATGCTTTCCCCTCAATAGTGCAGAATGCAATGGATGCGGTAGCAGGCATAACGGGAAGGCAGTATCATTTGGTAGACTATGTCGGAGCACCAGATGCTGACAGGGTGATTGTCATAATGGCATCNGGAGCTGAAGTGGCGGCTGAGACTTCTGAATGGCTTAATAAGGAAAAAGGCTATAAGACAGGGGTAATAAAAGTGCGTCTATACCGGCCGTTTCCTACTGAGGCTTTCTTGAAGGCACTCCCTCCTACAGTGAAATCAATAGCCGTTCTTGATAGGACTAAAGAACCTGGATCGGTTCATGAGCCATTGTGTCAAGATGTAATCACGACCCTTTTTGAGGCTGGAAGAAGTGATATAAAGGTGATAGGAGGAAGATATGGCCTTTCAAGCAAAGAATTTGATCCATCGATGGTCAAGGCCGTATTCGATGAGCTCGCCGCAGAGCAACCCAAGCGAATATTTACTGTGGGTATCAATGATGATGTCACACATTTGTCGCTTGCTCCTCAGGAAAGTATCAATACTTTGGCNTCTTCCGACTGTTTCCAAGCCATTCTTTATGCTATCGGCAACGACGGCACAGTGGGGGGCACAAAGCAAGCCGCATCAGTGCTTGCCGACGATCCTAATCTCTATGCACAGGCTTATTTCAGCTACTCCGCAAAGAAATCGGGTGGCTATACTATCTCTCAGCTTCGTGTAGGACATTCCCCTGTCACTTCTGCTTATGCTATTATAGGGGCTGATTACGTAGGATGCCACAAGACTTCTTACGTCCATCGATTTGATATGCTCGACAAGATTCGTGAGGGAGGCACCTTCGTGCTTAATTCCCCTTGGACAGCTGAGCAAATGGTAAAGTTTCTTCCTCAGAAGATGCGCCAGCAGATAGCTGATAAAAAATTGAAATTCTATAATATTGATGCTGACTCGATTGCTGCAAAGGTTGGGCTTGCTCCCCGCATCAATATGCCAATGGAAACGGTGATGCTGGCTTTATCGGGAATCATGCCATTTGAAAAAGCATATCAAGCATTGCAACAGTCGATCAAGACCACTTATATTCATGAAGGTGGGGAAGTGGTAGACCGTAATTTGAAAGCAATTTCAATGGCNATGGATGCTCTCCATGAAATCGATTATCAGAATATTGAAGGATGGTCGTCTACTCCGGAGCAACCTTCCAACAGACCGGCTCCAATTTATCCAAATGCATCGATCAAGAATTTCGTGGAAAAAATCCACAATGTCTGCATGCATGGGAAGGGAGATTCAATTCCAGTCTCGGCTTTATCGCCTGATGGGGTAATTCCTAATGGCTCCACTGCTTATGAACATCGGAGAATTGCTACGCGTGTACCAGTGTGGGATGCTGAGAAGTGTGTGGAATGCACAGAGTGTTCTCTGGTATGTCCTCATGCAGCTATCCGTCCTTTCGTCATCTCAGAATCTGAAGCTGCCTCTATGCCTTCCGATATTGCAACAAAGGAAGCCAAAGGNTCTCCAAGACTTTCCGGATATCGCTTTAGGATTCAAAATTATCCAGAGGATTGTCTGGGCTGCTCATCCTGCTCGCTGATATGTCCGGGACATGCTCTTACGATGACTCCACTAAACGAGGTGCTCGATCGTGAGATGAAAAATCTCGAATGGCTTAAGACCCATGTCGAGCCAAAACCTTGGCTCTTGCCGGCTGCGACTGTCAATGGCAGTCAGCTTCGTATCCCTGGTTTGCAGTTCTCCGGGGCTTGTGCCGGGTGTGGCGAGACTCCTTATGTCAAACTTCTTACTCAGCTATTCGGCAATCGTCTGCTTATTGCGAATGCTACCGGTTGCAGTTCCATCTGGGGTGCTGATTATCCTTCATCGTCTTATTGTGCTACAGACCCTTCAGGAAAAGGTCCGGCTTGGGCAAATTCGCTCTTTGAGGATAATGCAGAGTTTGGGTATGGTATTTTGCTCGCTATGCTTCATCGACGTCGCAGAGTGGAAAAGAGTGTGAAGGAATTGATAGAATCATCTGAGACTCCAGCTTTCCTTAAGGCTCCTCTTGAAGCTTGGCTTAATAGTAAAGACGATGCTGAGGTATCAGCCGCAACTGCAGAACAGCTGATTACGATGCTTGCTCCGATGGCTAAGGAAAAACCTGAGTTAAAGTCATTGCTTGAGCAAAGTGACATGTTGGCTTCGAAGACTGTCTGGGCTATCGGAGGCGATGGATGGGCTTATGATATTGGTTTTGCTGGTCTTGACCATGTGCTTGCTTCTGGCGAACCGATCAAGATATTGGTAATGGATACTGAGTGCTATTCCAATACNGGTGGGCAACTTTCGAAAGCCACTCCTCGGGCAGCTGTTGCCAAGTATGCTCCTGATGGGAANTCGACCCCAAAGAAGAATTTGGGAAGAATGATGATGACCTATGGCAATGTATATGTGGCTTCGATAGCATTAGGAGCAAATTATCAGCAGGCTATTGATGCTCTGACGGANGCTGAACGCTATCCTGGTCCTGCTATTGTGATAGCATATTGTCCTTGCTTGAATCATGGTATTCGTCCTGGACTCGGACATTCGATAATAGAGGAGCGTCGCGCAGTAGAAGCCGGTTATTGGCCGCTCTATCGCTACAATCCCGCTAATCAGGAGTCGCCGCTGACAATAGACAGTTATATTCCAGGTCCTGACAACAGTGGACATAATGGATCATCACCGGTCACTACTTCGCCTGCATATCCAGGTGGACCCGAACCACTCGATGATGTTCACGGCTTCATCATCGGAGATGACCGCTATATGGACTTGCAGATGGTAGATCCTCGCAGAGCTGGAATCCTTCGCCCNCGTCTTGCANGANGANTGCAANCTNGAAAACGNAGCACTAAAGAAACTTAGNAANTAATANTNGGCTNAAGGCAGTTANAAACCGNCCTACCATTAAAGNTTAAGTTTATTGAGGAGGANGTTNGTGAACTGGTAGTTTTTGAGACCCCATTTGGGGGCGATTACCATATCNGGAGGTGAAGAAGCAAGGAAGCGCTCNATGCATATGTGTCGGGGCGCTTCCTTTACTATTTTTATGCATAGCTCAATGTAATCATCAAGGGAAAGCGGCTCTACTTCAATCTCACCAGATTGCCATTTATCCAATAGGGGTGTCCCCTTTACAATCTGAAGCTGATGCATTTTTATGGAATCGATTGGAAGTTTACAAGCTTTCCTTACAGTCTCCAATACATCATCATCAGTTTCGCCAGGCAATCCTGCTATGAGATGAATACCGGTGCGGATGCCCCTTTCATGAAGCCTCCTGACTGCATCTTCCACTTGATTCCATGTATGATTGCGATTGATAAGACGCAAAGTGTTGTCGAACGAAGTTTCTGCACCAATTTCAACGATAATCGGTTTCTGACGGTTNAGNTCTGCAAGACCATCGAGAAGATTTTCTGGNAGACAGTCTGGTCTCGTGCCGATGATGACTCCCATAACATCTTCACTTTCCGAGGCTTTGCGATACATTTCCAAGAGTGACTCTGCACTGCGTCCGAAAGTATTTGTATAGCTTTGGAAATATGCCAAATATTTCATATCTGGATATTTCCTTCTGAAGAATTCTTTACCTTTCTCTATTTGAACATTTACAGGGTCTTTCGGCGAACAATAGCCGGGTGTGAAGGATGCATTGTTGCAATAGAGGCATCCTCCTATTCCGATACTTCCGTCACGGTTAGGACATGTGAAGCCGGCATCAATGGATAGCTTTTGCACCTTGATGCCGGGAAACACTTCTTGCATATATTCGCTAAAGTCCTTGTAGTAAGGGTTCATNTAAGTTGTAAGAATTAAGTTATAAGAGATAAGTTGTAAGATTTAAGTTGTAAGTCATAAGCAGATTTATTTTACTTACGGCTTATTCTNTATTGCCTTTTGCTTATAACTTATATCTTATGTCTTTAATAGATTGTCAGCTATTACAAGGACTGCCATAGCTTCCACTACTGGGACTGCGCGGAGAGCTACGCATGGGTCGTGGCGTCCTTTCCCTTTCAATATTTTTTCATTTCCGTCTTTGTCGACGGTCTCAATATCGCGAAGCAAGGTCGGGGTGGGCTTGAATGCTACTCGGAATATTATCGGCATGCCATTNGAAATNCCTCCCTGAATGCCGCCACTATGATTGGTCTTAGTAGTGATATGTCCGTCNTGACTTGTGAATATATCGGCGTGTTGAGTGCCATACATTGAAGCGGCTGCGAAGCCATCGCCATATTCAAAACCCTTTGCTGCATTTATGCTCATCATGGCTTGTGCAAGTTGGGCATGAAGTTTTCCAAAAACTGGATTCCCAATTCCAGCCGGAACACCCTCAATTGTGCATTCCACTACACCTCCAACGGAGTCACCACGCTTCATTGCTTCCTCTACAACGGCAGCCAGTTCTTCAGCCGTACCTTTGACCCCACCGATGGAAATAACTTTTGCATTCACTGAAATTCCCTGCATGCAAGGAAGCTGACGGGCAATGGCCCCTCCGATAACCCAGTTGAGAGTTTCTCGGGCAGATGCCCTTCCTCCTCCGCGAGCTTCATGCAGACCATAGCGCATATCATAAGTGTAATCAGCATGGTTNGGGCGATAGAGAGCTGCCATCTCTCCATAATCGCCGCTACGCTGGTCAGTATTGCGCACGATAAATCCTATCGGGGTGCCAAGAGTGACCATATCATCAGTAAGACCTGAAAGAAGCTCTGGGATATCCTTCTCATTACGGGCGGTTACAAGGTGGCTTTGGCCTGGACGCCGTCTTGCAGTCTCACGCAAGATCACGTCCATATCAATTTTTACTCCACCGGGCATCCCGTCGAGTATTCCTCCCATTGCTTTCCCATGACTTTCGCCGAAAGTGGTAAGGCGAAGATTTTTGCCGAATGTATTCATGATTCCGGATCGTCTGTGATTTTTGCAAATGTGGCTTGTGCGGCTTTCGCAAGGTCGAGAGGGGAGAGCTTCAGCTGAAGTCCACGCTGCCCGGCACTTACATATACAATTTCAAAGTTTTGCATTTCCTCACTGAAGAAAGTGGGGTAATGCTTCTTCATACCGATGGAAGTGCAACCTCCACGGATATAGCCGGTATTAGGCAAAAGCTCCTTCAGAGGAAGCATTTCTGCTTTCTTATTGCCGGAGGCTTTTGCTGCAAGTTTGAGGTCAACTTCACGGTTGCCTGCCACTACGCACACGAAGAGGCCGGTTTTGTCGCCACGGAGCACAAGGGTCTTGAAGACTTGTTCGATAGGTTCGCCAAGTTCTTCAGCCACATGCTCAGCAGCCAAATCTTCGGGGTCAAACGCATAGGGCACAAGCTCATAGCTTATGCCCATCTTATCAAGTAGCCTTGCGGCGTTGGTTTTCTGTATCTTCAATTTAAAAATAATTCTAAATTATACTTCACTCTTGACTCTTCACTCTTAATCCTTAAACTTACTTGTCCATAGTGACGAGCAACTCCTCGTTGGTGCGAGTGAGCTCCATGCGCTTACGGATGAATTCCATTGCTTCAGTAGAAGTCATGTCGCTAAGGAAGTTGCGGAGCACCCACATGCGGTTGAGTACTTCATCGCTGAGCAGCAGATCGTCGCGTCGGGTAGANGATGCGATGATATCTACAGCAGGGAAAATACGCTTATTGCTGAGTTTGCGGTCGAGCTGGAGCTCCATGTTGCCTGTGCCCTTAAACTCTTCGAAGATCACTTCATCCATCTTGCTTGATGTCTCGGTAAGAGCAGTTGCGATGATGGTCAATGAGCCACCATGCTCGATATTGCGTGCTGCACCAAAGAAGCGTTTTGGCTTCTGAAGGGCATTGGCATCCACACCGCCTGAAAGAATCTTGCCACTCGCGGGGCTTACAGTATTGTAGGCGCGTGCGAGGCGGGTGATGGAGTCGAGCATGATNACCACATCATGTCCGCTTTCTACAAGACGCTTAGCTTTCTCAAGCACTATGCCGGCAATCTTCACATGGCGCTCTGCAGGCTCATCAAAGGTAGAGGCAATCACCTCAGCATTGACGCTGCGAGCCATATCGGTCACTTCCTCAGGACGCTCGTCGATGAGGAGCATGATGATATATGTCTCAGGATGGTTTTCTGCAATTGCATTTGCAATATCCTTCAGAAGAATAGTCTTACCAGTCTTAGGTGGAGCTACAATCAAGGCACGTTGTCCTTTACCGATGGGGGCGAACATATCCACCACGCGAGTAGAAATATTAGTGGTGCGTCCTCCCGTAAGATTAAATTTCTCATCCGGGAATAAAGGCACGAGATGCTCGAATGGAATGCGATCGCGCACCACTTCTGGTGCAAGTCCGTTGATGCTCAATACCTTGCAAAGAGGATAATATTTTTCGCCTTCACGAGGCGGACGAATGGCGCATTCTACTACGTCGCCCGATTTCAGACCATACTCCTTAATTTGAATCTGAGATACGTATACGTCGTCGGGAGAAGCAAGGTAGTTGTAATCGCTCGANCGGAGGAATCCAAAACCTTCCGGCATTATTTCGAGCACACCGTATGCATTAAGGATGCCATCGAAGTCAAACATTGTCTCAGCCTGCATCATCTGCCTGCGCTGTTGCTGCATCTGCTTGCGCTCCATCGCGCGCTGGCGTTTGCTCATATGCTTATTGCCTTGGTTGCCATAACCCATAGGCATTAGATTGGCTTTTGTAAACTGTGAATTGGCTCCTGGCTCTGCTATGATGATTGGAGCTTGGGGCTCCATGATATTTTGGCGTATTTCTTGCTGTTCCGGTTCTTGATGAGCTTCAGGAGCTGGTTCGGGAGCTACTGGCTGGTCAAAAAGATTTGGCTCCTGATGGTCTTGCGCATTGCGTGGCTTGAAGGTGCGTCCCTTAGAATTGCCGAAGAAAGAATCGAAGCCGTCGCTCTTGTGATTTTGGAAATCGCGACGCTTCTGTTGTGGCTGCTGTTTTGGCTGTTGATCTTGATTATTGGTGGGAGATGCGGCAGGTTTTTCTTCAGTTTTTGCGTGTATGTTTTCCATGCGGATAGCCTCTTGAGAAGCTGGCTTTATCTCAGCGGGAAGGTTGGTAGGCTGGTCTACTACGGCTGGAAGATTAGTCTCCTGCTTTGCATTTTTCTTTGACCCCGGTTTTCTGCCCCTTTTCTTAGGTT
>WFLX010160548.1_pt1 | contig 13636 bp, 16 predicted proteins | sample 4967041 | NCBI WGS metagenome assembly WFLX01 (sample SAMN12857096, study PRJNA449069) | gut metagenome | isolation source: stool from male and female vole | host: Microtus ochrogaster | place: USA:Florida | collected 2017
GTATTTTGCTCTTGAATCCATAGAATCTTTGGCCAAAAGCAATGCAGTGACAAGAAATGCCATTCAGATTCGCCTTTCGAGAATGCGGAAAAATCTGAAAGAAAATCTTGAAAAGGGAGGAATTTTTATATGAGCATGACGAGAAAAGAACAATTGTTGGATGCTATAGGGGATATTGATGAAATTTACATTCAAGAATATATACATGGGCAGAAAAAAGCGCATGGGTTTGGACGCAAAAAAATGCACCTTGGCTTTATATTAGCCGCCGCCATGGTAATGTGCTTCGGTATGGCCACCCTTGCGGCAGTGGGCCCTGCAATCGGTCATTTTTTGACAAATATTACAGCGGAAAACAAGAGTGTCATACAGAATTTTAACGAGATTGAAGCAAACTATGGAATCCATATAGGCGATACGCAGGAATGCGATGGAGTAATCGCTACACTGAACAGCGCCGTTGTGGAGGATCACTATCTGCTGTTGAGTTATACCTTTGATTACAGTGGTCTTGAAGAGGCTCAAAACGGCTTTTTCCACACATACTTCCTGCCCTGGTTCTTTTACATTACAGAAGGGGACACTGTCATTTGTCAGTCAGAATATACGGAAGGCCTGCACTCGCAGCTTTATTTGGAAAATGAGGACGAAGATTCCATGACCACCACCAATATCTATTGTATCGACTTGGGAAATATGACGGGAAAAGAATTGCTGGGCAAAGAGCTGACCGTCCGGCTGCTCTATGCAAAGGATGGGGATGGTTTTGTCAGCACCTTCACTCCGAAAACTTGTTTTACCGGTAAAAGCTGGAAGATTGACAAGAGTTATGAATGGGGAGAACACAAAATCCGGTTAAACAGCATTCAGGAATCCGCCCTTTATGTGACAATGTTCATCGACTGCGATACCATCGGGCATGTCGGGAATGAATATGGGTTTATCCTGTCAGATGAATTGGGCAATGATTATACGGTTTATCCCTATGAAGACCATGATGCGAAAGGTTATTGGTTCACCAAGCCGGCAGTTATGGGCACACAACTGACACTGAAAGTAATTCGCAGCGGCTTGGAAGCAGACCCCTATGGCAACATCACCGATGACAGTTATGAAGTTCTCTATGAGATTCCCATTGAACNGAAAACTTCTTTTTGGAAAAAATAGNACACCTTTTGAAAGCTGCCTCTAGACCGANGNAGCTTTTTTGCATTTTAACATTTTGCAAACAAAAGTCAAACATTACATAAATAAAAGGATGGTACTCTTTTGTCATCAAAGAAATACAAAAAGTCTATAAAAAAGGAGAATTAAGAACATGGCAAAATCAAAGTTAGTAGAAGCAAATGAAAAAATTGCGGAAGGAGTAGTTCAAGGCTACAAAAAAATAGAAGAAGGGGTGGTGGATGGCTACAAGAAAATTGAGCAGGGCGCAGTGGATGGATTTAACAAAGTGGCAGATAAGTTTGTTGACAGCTTTTTGACTAAGGAAGGCGAGACTGTGGAGGAAGCCAAAGAGCGGCTGAATGCAGAACAAAAAGCCAGAGAAGAAGCAAGTAGGAAAAACTAATAAAATAACAAAAAGAAAGGACGGTATTTAAGATGAAAAAGAGTACATTTGTAGCAATGATTTTAGGAACAATTGGAGGAATTTTATTTGCGCTGGGAATGTGTATGGGGCTAATAGAAGAATGGAATGCACGCAATGAAGGCATTGTTATGGGAGTAGCCGGAATGATTGTACTGCTCATCATGGTGCTTGTATGGAGAAAGATGGAAGATAAGGCTCCCATCAAGCTGTCAGGAAAGGCAATCGGTGCAACGTTGATTGGAATTGTCGGGGCTTTGCTTTTAGGTGTTGGTATGTGCTTGTCAATGGTTTGGAGCGGTTACATGGTGGTCGGCATCATAGTCGGGATTATAGGAATTGTTGTTCTCCTTTGCCTGATTCCGTTTATTAAGGGACTGAAGTAGGTATTAGTAGGTGAATTTGCATTTGTTCACAAATTGGACACAAATTGCAAACAAAACTTAAACAATAATAGGATATAATGCATAAGGTATGAAAAGTGAGATATACAAGGAGAGCATGGGTAAGGTATGGATGTACAGCGGATAATGGAAATTTTAAAAAAGGTATTTAAGCTGTCTCCAATACCTACCCTGTTTATAGCAATACCATCATTTGCTTTGGTGATTTATGTACTTTCTAATGGAATGGAAGGAGCTATTTCGTATATTGCGTATATTTTGTCTGCTTATGCTCTGATTATTTCTATTATAGGAATAGTGGACATTGTCAAATGGGTAAGGCGTGGAATAGAGAATCACGCAATAGTTAAAAAGGCATTGAGCATTCCTGTTTTGAAAAGATATATGACAGAAGCGGCATTTCGAACAGAAGCCTCTTTGTATCAGGGATTGTTTATTAATTTGCTGTATGTGGCAGTAAAGTTCTTTTCCGGAGTATATTATCGGTCATTGTGGTTTGGAGAACTTGCAGTATATTATCTTTTACTTGCGGTAATGAGATTTTCTCTGCTTCGTCATGTAAGAAGGCACAAGGAAAATAAGATTGCAGAGTGGAGAAAATACCGACTTTGCGGGATTCTGCTGCTATTTATGAATTGGGCGCTGGCGGCTATCATAGCCATTGCCATAAGGGAAAATAAGGGATTTGAGTATGCAGGAGTATTGATTTATGTCATGGCATTATATGCCTTTTATACCATAATTATAGCAGTCATCAATGTCTATAAGTTCAGAAAATATGGAAGTCCGGTTCTGTCAGCAGCGAAAGTTATTAATTTAACAACAGCGATGGTATCTATTTTTGCATTGGAGACAGCCATGTTGACACAGTTTGGCGGGGATGATGCAGACTTTCGGCAGATTATGACGTCTGCAACGGGTACAGGAGTATGTGTAATTGTACTTGGAATGGCGGTATTTATGATTATCCGGTCAACCAAGGTATTAAAAAATGCTGCCGGACAGAATCCAGAGATAGAATTTTTGAATGGGGGTAATGGTACATGATTAACATACTTGTGGTGGAAGATGATGCAAAACTGAACCAAATCGTCTGTACCTATTTAAATGACAGTGGCTTTCAGGCAAAAGGGTGTCTGAATGCAAACGATGCTTATGATGAAATGTACAATAATCTATATGAACTGATTATTTCAGATATCATGATGCCGGAGATTGATGGGTTTGAGTTTGCCCGGACTGTGAGGCAGGTGAATAAGACGATTCCCATTTTGTTTATGTCGGCAAAGGATGATCTGCCTTCCAAGCAAAAAGGCTTCCAGCTTGGAATTGATGATTATATGGTAAAGCCCATTGAGCTGGATGAACTGCTGCTTCGTGTCAGGGCATTGCTGCGCAGGGCAAATATTGAAATGGAGCGAAAGATTACAGTGGGAAATCTGGTGCTGGATGCAGATGGGATGAGTGCAGAAATTGATGGTGAGGAAATCGCCCTTACCACAAGAGAATTTAATATTCTCTATAAGTTGTTATCCTATCCGAAAAAGACTTTTTCCAGAGCGCAGCTTATGGATGAATTTTGGGGTGTGGACAGCGAAACCAGCCTGCGGGCAGTGGATGTGTATGTGACGAAGCTGCGGGATAAATTGTCGGAATGTGACGGATTTAAGATTGTGACAGTCAGAGGACTAGGCTACAAGGTGGTACTGCAATGAAAAAAAGCTATGACAGGCATGATGAAAAAATAAAACAGGACCGCTTTCCGGCATCTCTTTTTGTAATTTACCTATGTGTGCTGCTTCTGATGTCAGGCATCCATATAGGGCTTATTGTTTTTATGGGGACCATGCAATGGAATTCAGTGGTACAATCCATCATTCCTATATTGTATTGGGCATTGATTGCGCTGGGGCTTACTTTATATGCGAAGCAAAAGATGCNANANGTCTATGANGAGCCCATGCATNAGCTGGCANAGGNTACCACAAAGGTGGNNCAGGGAGATTNTTNGGTNTANGTNCCCACCATTCATACAGCAGATANGCNGGATTATCNGGATGTGATGATTCTGGATTTTAATAAAATGGTGGAAGAATTGGGAAGCATTGAAACCATCAAAACGGATTTTGTATCCAATGTTTCCCATGAAATGAAAACACCGATTGCTATCATCAAAAATTACGCAGAGCTTTTACAGATGGATGGAGTGTCTGAGGAGCAGCGCAGGGAATATGCCGCTTCCATTGAAAATGCCGCTCTCAGGCTTTCCAATCTGATCACAAATATCTTAAAATTAAACAAGCTGGAAAATCAGAAGCTTATGCCGGAGATGACAACCTATGATGTATGTCGGCAGCTTTGTGAATGTATCCTTCAATTTGAAGAGGCATGGGATGAAAAGGAAATTGAGTTGGAAACGCAGATAGAAGATAGGGCAATGGTCAGGGCAGATGCCAATTTGCTTGAGCTGGTATGGAATAATCTGCTTTCCAATGCCATAAAATTTACGCAGCCTGGAGGAACTGTTGCTGTCAGCCAGACATCGGATGAGAAGTATGTAAGAGTGTCCGTATCTGATACAGGTTGCGGCATAAGTAAAAAAAGCATAAATCATATTTTTGACAAGTTTTATCAGGGCGATACTTCCCATTCAAAAGAGGGAAACGGGTTGGGACTAGCATTAGTCAAGCGAGTGCTTGAGCTGATGGATGGCGATATTCAAGTTTCCAGCAAGGAAGGAGAAGGCAGCACTTTTACCGTAACGCTGCCCATAGCCTTGGCGGATGTGGAAGGGGAGGAGAAATGAAATGGATGATACAGGAAAACAGCAGAGAAATTTTGTGGGATATGAATATAAAGAAATCACTGCCGAGGGCAGCAGGGCATCTTTTTTGCTGGATGGGTATGAGAGTTTTGGATGGGAAGTAGACGAGAATATTCCCGGCAGCAGCGTTCCATCTCATGCATCTGCTTATGCACCTGCACAAAAGAAGGTAGCCCTGCACCTGAAGAGAAATCGAAAGATTATCAATAAAATGGAACTTACAAGGCTTCAGAGAAATTTTGAGGCGTGTGTGGATGAAATTGATGCATTGGAAAGAGCGAAAACCTCCAAGGCAGTTATGTATGCGCTGATAGTGGCGGTTATTGGCACAGCATTTATGGCGGGGTCTACCTTTNCGGTTACNGCTCNGGNGCCGAATTACATTTTAATGGTTGTNCTTGCCATTCCCGGNTTCCTTNGATGGATNCNTCCCTNTTTTTTATATAAAAAGATTGTAAATAGGCAGACGAAAAAGCTGACACCACTAATAGNAGCNAAATNTGATGAAATTTATGAGATATGTGAAAAGGGAAATAAATTGCTGCACTAATGGGGCAGATTGAAAGTATAGTCCTTCGCCGTAAGGCGGAGGGCTTTTAAATTATATGTGACCAACTCCCTTTTGTTGGTGTCTATATAAACAGAGAACCGAAAACGCGTTTAACCTTCTCTCAATAAATGTAAGGAGGTCTGCCAAAGAAAAAACAAGGCGGCACAAAAGGCGCCGCCTTGTTTATCAATACAGTCGTATGTCTTGTGACAGAAGCTGTGTTTTATTTCCGCTCGTTCGCTTGAACCGCAGTCCGAGTCGGTTTACCCCGCCGATATCCGCGCTTATGTCAACAATCCCGCTGTCGGCATTTATGTCCGTTGAAGCGAGCACTTCGCCCGAAACTTCATTGGTGACCGACACCGTGANCGTGCCGTTAAACTCTTNTACGTATGGCAAGACCGAGAANTCTANGNAACTGTAAGCCCCGCCTATTTCGAATACGGCGAACGCCTCTTTCTCATCTGGGCTGAACACGAGCGCCGAATCCCATATATAGCCCTCACAGAGATATGTTCTCCCGAGTTTCGATCCGATACGTTCCTGCATAGCGGGATCGACATCTCTCAAAGATATCCCACCCTGTTCGGACACGATATTTTCTTCGGAAGTGGTAATGCTTACGTTTTTCATAAGAAGATATCCGCTGTTCCCCTGTGTCGTATAAGCGTAGAACATCAGCTTGCGTATCCCCGAAATATCTGCCGAAAAGCTGCTGTTGTACTTGGTTTTGTCGATAGTGAACGAAGTCACTATACGCTTCGTATCTCCGTCCGCAATAACGAGCTCGGTCACCGCGTCGTCGTCAAAACCGTCTCCCAAACGAGGGGTAAGTTCGAACTCTATGCGCTCGCCTTTGCCTTGAATATCGTAGATCGCCCAAGCCGCGCCAGAACCGCCGCGCGTGTTCAGCTCAAAGGCATTGTCCCAACTTACCCCGTCGTATGTATAGGTCAATTCCGTCGAGGTGCCTCCGTGTTCGTGAAAGTGGTTGCTTGCCTCGGGACGCATCTCACCGAGATCCACGGCGCGGTTTGTCGGCAGAATAAGATTCCCCGCGCTGTCGTGCGATTCGTAGTATTCTACCAGATATCCTGCCTCTGTCGATAAATATCTTGCTGCCGTGAACCATAAGACAGTCGCGACCCCAATATAAGCGATCGTTTTTATTCGTGCTATCAAGTCGCTCTCGGGATTTGGATATACGCCATCCTTATTGGTCACAAGCGATTTTCCGAAAATCCATTTGAACAGATCCATCAGGAAAAGCGCCCACCCGCAAACGGTTACAAATCCCACATATACGATCACCCAAATGAGCCAGCCTATTATCGGTATTATCGCCATAAGGACCATAATGGGGCTGCGCCTTATCCCCTCCGCGTGAGAAATACCCGAAGGATAACCCGCGAACGGCAACAATATAACAAACGCCATATACGCATTTTTATACGATCCGTCTATTCTCGCGCCTGCCGGCACCAGCACAGCTCCGAGCGCAAGTATCATAAGCCCGAAGATCACCATAAGCCGCCGTCTGCGGTGAAGCCGCTGTTCTGAGCCGTCTAGCTCATTGAATTTCGCCCTTGTCATCGTTCATCTCCTTTATTTCATGCCGTTATTTACGAAATTTTCCAAGCCGTTGAGGAACATTTTCGCAAATGCCTCGTCCTCAGCCTGGATTTGGGAGTAGCACAGCTGCCAATATGGTCTGCAGTCTTTGTCCTCGAATAACATATCGTAAACATAATCTGAGGTCCTGTATCCGTACGGATAGAGTTCGAACTCTATGCCGAAAGGCGCAACGGAAAACTCCTTTGATATATACGATGGAAAAAACGGCAGAGTTCCGGCCTTCGCGGTCTCGATCAATTCCAAAAAGCTTTTGAGATCGATGCTGCCGCGTACGGAGTTTTCTTTTTGCACAAAATTTTTCAGATCCTTTGCCTCCATTATCGGGTATTGCAGATTGGGGCAAAGACCGCTTAAATAGTCTATTACCATCTCCTTGTTGTTCGCTTTGGTCTTGCCGGCGGAAAACAGGTTCAGACTCTCTTTTTCGATATAATCGCTGATAACAAAACCGATAGCCGGAGCAAACGGATCGTTCGTCATCAGCATGCTTATGTAAGTTCCGCCAATATCGATAATGCCCGGCACAACCGAAGAGCAAGGCACAATCGTTGCACAAAAAACATCCTCGAAATCAACGACAATGCCGTCAAAAAGATGCGATATGGCAAACTGCTGATTATATATCGAGACTCCGAGATGTGCGGTCAGTGTGCATCTCAGAAATTTTCTGAGGAATTTTTTCGATTCCTCTATGTCGACTACACCCGCGTTTTCACACCCTTTGATTATTTCCTCTTCGGTGACCATATCGCTGCCGCGATATTTTTCAATTATCCGCGTGCGGTTTTGAGCCAATNCCTGCATATCANTAAAGGGGGCTCTTAATGCTTGCNGTAAATATGTTGAATAATTTTTGCAGCCGTTCTCCATCGCTCTTTTGGAATCGGCGGCGGAATCGATCTTGAGCTGTTCATATTCGCAATCTTTGCACAATTGTTTTCCCGAAAGCGAACTTACCTGAAACTCGCGCCCGCAATTCGCGCATTTCACCGTCTTTTCACCTACTACGCTGTTAAACAAGTCGCCAAACAATCCCATAAGAACCTCCTTGATAATTACTTCTCACATTAAGTGTATTTTACTGTCACAANAACATCATACCTCTGATAGCCGCTTGTATTTTCAGGTGAAGTTTACAAAACATAAAAGTCGCAAAGACCTATTTTTCACGATGGCGCATTGAGGAATATTTCCGCTGTAAAAAGCGGTTTTGCATTATAGATGGAGTATAATTATGAAAAAATAAAAACGGGTCTTTCACCCCGCACATTTTATATACTTTATTCGTTATACTTTATATAATTACAAAAAGGAGGTTTCGCAGTATGTCTGTTGATATGGAAGAACAGTATGACAAAATTNATCGATATTNCTTATTTTNAAAGTGCCAAACAGGCAGACGGCGGAAGATATTACGCAGGAAACCTTTCTTCGTTTTTGGGAAGCCTATCAGGGTAAACCCGCGGGTCAGGCTTTGAAATATTTATATACGATTGCCAGAAACCTTTGTGTGGACGAGTATCGGAGGCATTCCATGGAGTCCAAGAAAAATGAGAAAGAAGCATTGCAGAGTGCTTCCAAAGAAAATGGTTTCTGTGAAGAAGCAATCCTTACAAGCCTTGCAGTCAAAGCAGCATTGTCTGAACTAGAAAGGGAAGAGCAGGAGCTACTATTACTTCGGTATGTAAATGAAGTGCCTGTTTTTGTCATTGGAAAGGTGTGGGGAATTTCCAGATTTGCAGCATATCGCAAAATAAATGCAGCATCAAAAAAATTAAAAGANAAACTCNGNGANGAGGGATTTCAATGAATAAAATACTGAAGAGNGAGTTGNAAAATGCTTTTGAAGNCCCGGAGCCGCTTCACAAAAAAGAATTTTTAAAGAAAATGCCGCAGCCGGCGATAGGAATATTTTCCTTTATTTGTCTGCAGGCAAGATATATCCGCAAATGGGTCTGGGTGATGNCAGCGCTTATTTTTGCCATCTCGCTGTTNGGGTCGGNGNTGTTTTCCAAAGATATGTTGTGGACTATCGCGGCTTTTNCCCCNTTACTTGCACTAGCAATTCTTTACGGAAAGCGGGCGCTCAGAGAATTATGGAATGGCGGAGCTNGNAATGNNAACNCGGTTTTCTTTGAGAAGCATNNNTTTTGCCAGATTANGNATTCTTGGAATAGAGAANCTNTNGCTATTTGNATTGCTACTGNCTTTGNGNTTATGGAATAATCTGTTAAAACCAATACAGGCAGGCATTTATATTATAATGCCGTATTTGCTGACAGCATGGGCCGGATTGTGGATTGTCCGTAAATACAGAAACAGGGAGGCAGTGTATTTTTGCGGCGGCATTGCAGTCTGCATCAGCTTTTTGACTATTTTTTCCCATGATAGTTTTCCGCTGATTTATTATGAAAATTATTTAGGGTGGTGGTGCCTTGGAACAGTGGTATTTAGCATTGGGATAGCAAAGCAACTGATTGATATGATAAACCGAACGGAGGAATTAGCATGGAACTTATAATAGACCGCATCTCAAAACAATATAAAAGCCGCATTGCGGTAGACAGAATTTCTGTCAAATTGCAAAAGGGCGTATATGGATTGCTGGGTGCAAATGGCGCCGGAAAAACTACCCTGATGAGAGTAATCTGCGGTATTTTAAAACCTACCAGCGGCACAGTTACCTTTGACGGAATGGATGTAAGTGAGGAATCTTATCGCGCCATTCTCGGATATTTACCCCAGGATTTTGGATATTATCCGGAATTTAATGCCATGGATTTTCTGTTGTATATGGCAGCGTTAAAGGGAATCCCCAAGGTGCAGGCAAAGCGTAAGGCAAAGGAATTATTGGCAGCNTGGTATCCCTGCAGGATGTGAGCCGCAAAAAGATAAAAACCTTTTCGGGAGGAATGAAACAAAGGCTTGGGATTGCTCAGGCATTGTTGAACGACCCGAAACTGTTGATTCTGGATGAACCCACCGCAGGGTTGGACCCCAAGGAAAGGGTGCGGNTCCGGAACTTANTTGAAAGTNTCNNNAAAGACAGCATCGTTATACTGTCNACCCACANTNNTTCAGATGTGGAGCATATTGCCGATGAGATATTGCTGATGAAAAGCGGACAGTTGATTTATCAAGGAAAATGGGATAATGAAAAAGGGGATTTGGAGGAATTTTACCTGAAGCAGTTTGAGGAGGATACAAAATGAATCAGTTAGGAATTCTTTATCAATATGAAATGAAAAAAATTATGAAGAGAAAGCTGGTGTGGATTACACTGCTCGTCTGCATGGTGGTTTTGGGTTTTTCCGTATTATCTGTTCTGATGGGNANTTATTGGGTGNACGGAAAAGAAGTGGNNACTCATNATCANATGTATCAGGTAGATCAGGGATATCNNAAGGCGTTGTCCGNCAGGGTGGTGAATCAGGAATTATTGGAGGAAACCATGGAAGCATATGGGAAAATCCCGGCAGAAGAAGACCGGTATACCATAACAGAGGAATACCAGACTTACGCTCGTCCATACAGTGAAATTTTTAATTTAATCCGAGAGTGGATAGGTGCCAGAAGCTCAGATGCAAGGGGCTGGAGCCCTAGTGAGGAAGATTTTTATTCCACAAGATTAAAAAGGCTGGAAGCAGATTGGAAATCCCAGCAGCTATCAAATGCAGAGAAAGAATTTTGGAGGGAAAAGGAGGCGCAAATCAAGAAACCCATTACTTATTTTTATCATGATGGATATATACATTCTTTGTTTACATTGGGTGCAGCGGGTATTTTCATGCTTTTATTTGTTGCCATTGCTCTGTCAAGCGTATTTACGGAAGAGCATACACGCAGGACTGACCAGATGATACTTTGCAGTGCCAAAGGGAAAACACTTGCTTATCTGGCAAAAATTTTGGCCGGAGTCAGCGTGGCAGTCATTGGTTCCACTTTAATGACAGCGCTTATTATAGGGCTTGCTTTGGGAGTTTTTGGGGCAGCAGGCTTTCAAACGGTTTTACAAATTTCTTACAGTGATTACTCTTATCCTTTGACGATTGGGCAGGCATGTTTGATTGCTTATGGCATTTTAATTCTTACATCGATTGTGGAGGCTGTGTTTGTAATGGTCTTGTCGGAGATACTGCACAGCAACTTGGCTACGTTGGCAGTTTCATCGGCCCTTATTATTGCGGGAATGATAGTTAATATTCCGGAGCAGTACCGTGTTGTCTCGCAAATCTGGAATTCCCTGCCCATAACTTACTTATCTTTGTGGAATATTTTTGATGTAAGAATGGTGCCCATCTTCGGACATTGCTTTGTCTCATGGCAGATTGTTCCGGTTATTTACATGATTTGCAGTATCGGAATGGCGGTGCTGGGAAAAAAGGTCTATCAGGGGTATCAGGTTTCGGGGAGGTGAAATAGATATTTGAATTCGTTTGGGACTTGTGCGGTTAAAAAATGTGTGTTATGATTGACCGGTGTCAAAAAACAGATTGCAAAAGATTGCCTGCTTTGGCAGGCAGATGGGAGCAACAATGGAAAATCGCACAAAATGGAAAAAAACGGAAATTCTTATTTTGGCGCTGCTTGCTGTGATAGGTATTGTGGCAATCATCAAGCTGGGCAGTATGTTACTTGAGTACATGGGTGGAGATTCCACTTATAAATCATTGCAAGAGTATGTATTTTTACCGGAGGAAGATCCGACACCTTGGGCGGGGGCAGCAGGGCAGAACCCAAAGCCAAGTCAAAATGGAGAGGCAGCGGGGCAGAGTTCAACGCCAAGTCAAAATGCAGAGCCGGCTTCGGGGGAAGCGGCGTGGCAGAATGGTTATGTGTATTACGGAGAAGCGCCGCAGGTAAATTTTGAAGAATTAAGAACCATAAACAGCAATCTGGCAGGTTGGATTTATGCACCGGGCACGACAATCAATTATCCCATAGCGCAGGGGAATGACAACAGCTATTATCTCACCCATATGTTTGATGGGAAGAAAAATAAATGTGGCAGTATTTTCATGGACTGTCTGAACGCAAGGGATTTTTCTAGTACAAACAGTATTCTTCACGGGCATAATATGAAAAACGGCAGTATGTTCGCTGATCTGTCAAAATACTCTTCCCCAGCTTATTATGAAACTCATCCGGTGATGTGGCTTGTCACTCCTGAAAAGACATACAGGGTAGAAATTTTTACAGGATTTGTGGCGGATAACGAAGGTGATGTATGGAAGATTGAATTTGCAAATACAGAGGCTTACGGAGAATGGCTTGACAACATGAAAGCAAGCAGTGTTTTTCAAAGTGATGTAACCCCCGGAACGGATGACCAAATCCTTACCCTTGCCACCTGCAGTTATGAGTATGAAACTGCCCGATTTGTGGTGATGGGGGTCTTGCGGGAAGTATAACAGAATATTATAAAACGGGACAGTCGGATTACAATCGAGCGTGCATTGTAATCCGACTGTCGTTTTATGACATTTCAAGGTCGATTCATGCAGATGTAACAAATTCTGATAAATTATCCTGTATACTGTTGACAAGTATATTTTAGGAGGTATAGCCATGAAACGGAAAAATACAGACGGCGCCAGAAGAATGGCAGCCGTACTATGCATGTTCGGCATGCTGTTCCTGTCATGCCAGACGGCACTGACAGTAAAGGCACAGGGTGATGCAGAGCTTGCAGCATCTGCCGTCACGGCAGAAAGAAACAGCACGGCAGAGGTCACTGTCACGCTGAAAGAAAACCCCGGGGTCTGGGGGCTGAAGTGCAAGGCAGGTTATGACCATTCCGCCCTGACCCTTCAGGGCGCGGCAAACGGCAGTGTCTTTGAAGAAAGTGACATTGTCCTGCCGGGGAGCCTTGACAGGGAACAGTTTGTCTTCGCTGCGGCCCGGGAAGAGCTGGAAGACATTGCTGCCGACGGAAACATCATCACACTGAGCTTCTTAGTGAGAGAAGATGCGGCAGAAGGAACCTATCCCATTACATTGGAACTGACACAGGCCATCAACGCGGCAGGTGAAGACATAAAGATGACCGTCATAGACGGAAGCATCACGATAAACGCAGATGATACAGATGACGGGGACGACACAGACGACGGGGAACCAGAGAAACAGGCAGCAGAGGTAAAGACAGCGGGCACCAAGACGGGCGATGACAGCAATCCGGTTCTCTGGATCGTGGTACTTGTGGCTGCATTGGCCGGCGGCGGAACCTTCTGCGTGCTGCATCTGCGCAGAAAAAACAGGGAGCGCTGAGAAAAGGAGAGAAGAAAATGTGGAAGATGTGGAAGAGAATAACCTGCAGCATTCTGATCACGGCCATGCTCCTGGCAGAACTGCCCATGAATGCAATGGCCGTGTCCAACGCCGCAAATACTGAGACCGAGCCCCGTGCCTTCGGCGATGCGGACGGCAACGGCGAACTGAATGCAGCGGACATAGAACTGATACTGCGGTACATAGTGGAGGACAATCCGTCGGGATTTTATCATGCAAATGCAGATGTCACAGGCGACGGCGCTGTGGATTTAAAGGACCTGCTGGCAATAAGAAAGGCCATGGCGGGGGACGGCACCACCACCACCGCCTATTACCAGGTGACCTTTGCGCTGGGAAACGGG
>WFLX010056544.1_pt1 | contig 13633 bp, 10 predicted proteins | sample 4967041 | NCBI WGS metagenome assembly WFLX01 (sample SAMN12857096, study PRJNA449069) | gut metagenome | isolation source: stool from male and female vole | host: Microtus ochrogaster | place: USA:Florida | collected 2017
ATAATCCGGAGCTTCAAAAGTCAAAGTAGAATATTGAGCGAGAGATAGCGGGGGGGTCTCAGTGGCCAGTCTTTCAGGATAACCGAGAGCGTATCTTATAGGCAAGTGCATATCAGGGACACCAAGCTGAGCTTTAATAGAACCGTCGATGAACTCTACCATTGAATGGACTATACTCTGTGGATGAACCACTATTTCAATATTCTTAGGTGGACAACCAAAAAGCCATTTGGCTTCAATCATTTCAAATCCCTTATTCATCATAGATGCTGAATCAATGGTGACTTTAGCTCCCATATTCCAGTTGGGGTGCTTGAGGGCATCTTTAACTGTAACCTTCATTAGCTGTTCGGCATCAAGTTTACGGAAAGGGCCTCCACTCGCTGTCAGAAGTATTTTACGTGCCTGCGACTTCTTTTCGCCCACAAGACATTGGAAAATAGCCGAATGTTCACTGTCGACGGGAATTATCTTAGATTTGGACTCCCGTAACATTCCTGTGATAAGTTCGCCTGCTACGACCAGAGTTTCCTTATTTGCCAAAGCAATAGTTTTTCCGGCTTTTATTGCTTCAATCGTTGGTAAAAGGCCACTGTAACCAACCATTGCAGTAACGACAACGTCCACTTCGGGTAAACTGACGACCTCAGCGATAGCCTCAGAACCATATTCAACTTTTATGGGTAAATCTGCAAGACTAGCCTTTAAATTAGTATAACCTACCTCGTCACATATTACAACTGTGTGAGGTAAAAATTTACGAGCCTGTTCAGCTAACAGAGGCCAATTTTTACGTGCGGTCAATACAGTAGCCCGAAATCTGTCCGGGTATTCCGCGATTATATCAAGAGTCTGAGTGCCGATACTTCCCGTGCTGCCTAAAACAGCAATATTTTTTATTTGGATACTCACGATAATTCAAAATATTAATTTATAAGATATTTACTGGTTGATTTTATGGGGTATGATCATTTTCCTGAGCTTTAGTGTAATAAAGCTCAGGAGCTTTGTTACCAATATACTCGTAAGGAGTCAATTGATCTCCATTATGCCACATTTCGAGAGAAATGATCTCTCCTCTTCTCGCATTTCCATTATTACTCAGAGCAATTATCTGGCCCCCGGTTACAACATCACCCGGTTCTACAAGAACATGTCCGAGTCGACTCAATCTGCTGAGAAATCCTTTAGGATGTTGAATGATAACAGCAGTTCCGCCGTCACGAATGGATTGGCTGACAGCAATCACCGTGCCGTCAGCAATGGCAGCAACTGCCGATCCGGAGGCAAGAATTATGTCAGCTTTTTTTTCAGAATGAGTAGCTGCAGAAACCACTGATTCCTCATTTACCGGATTAAACATCATGCTTTCAGCAGCCAATGGTGCCACTACCGAGACATTATATTTCTCACGTTCCTTCATAAGATTTGCAAATCGGATTTCTTCAGGAGACGAAGGCAGCACCGAGTCAGCGGAAAGAGGTCCCGAAATAGAGGTAGCCTGCATAAAATAGTTATCATGAGCGGTGGGCTGCAGAACAAAGCGTAAATTATCAATGAAAGCAGCATTGGTCTCATAAGCCATACGCAGAGAATCAAGACGCATAAGTTGCATAACGGTAGCTGTGCGTTCGCTGTCTTTTAGATAACCCGGCAAGAATTGACGAGCAGGGGTGAGGAAAGCGATAAGCGCTCCAATCACCATAAACAAAAACAATAAACCGACAACTGCCACGAACCATTTCAGGGCAGTTGCGGAGACTACAATAATATTTTCGAGTCTCCCTTCATCTTCAATAATGAGGCGGAAGCGCGAAGGGGTTTTCATTACGGATAAAGAAGAGGAGTAAGAAAAGACTCATAAATTTATGCGAAGTTAGTGAAAAAAGTAGAAAAAACAAAATTGGTTTATAATCAATAAATTGAAGGAGTGCAAAAGAAAAAAATAGAAATATTAGGAAAGAAATGTATAAAAAAGAAGAAAGAAATATCAAAAAGGGNATAAAACAAAAGGTGTNTGTGGTAAAAATAGTTNAATTTTTATGTTTAAAAACATATTATAAATTTTGGTAAGAATAAAAATTGATTGTACTTTTGCAACGTAAATAANCTGTCAAGCCCATATAAATTGAATAAAGGTGTGGCAAGTTGTGTGAAAAATAAACAAATTACTTTCAATATGTAAAGTAATGGAATAACAAAAACCAAAAAATTAAAATCGAAAAGACATGAACATCTCTGAGATTATGGCAGGCCTTGAGGCTAAGCATCCGGGAGAGAAAGAGTATCTTCAGGCAGTGAAAGAAGTGCTTCTCTCGGTAGAAGATGTCTACAATCAGCATCCGGAATTTGAAAAGGCAAAGATCATTGAACGTATGGTTGAGCCGGATCGTATTTTTACTTTCCGTGTGACATGGGTTGACGATAAGGGAGAAGTTCAAAATAACATAGGCTATAGGGTGCAGTTCAATAACGCGATCGGTCCTTACAAAGGAGGTATCCGTTTCCATGCATCTGTCAATCTCTCAATATTGAAATTCCTTGGTTTTGAGCAGACATTCAAGAATGCGCTGACAACACTTCCTATGGGAGGTGGAAAAGGAGGTTCCGATTTCAGCCCGAGAGGAAAAAGCGACGCAGAAATCATGCGTTTCTGTCAGGCCTTTATATTGGAATTATGGCGTAATCTTGGTCCCGACCGTGATGTTCCGGCAGGTGATATAGGTGTCGGTGGCCGTGAAGTAGGCTACATGTACGGTATGTATAAGAAATTAGCTCGTGAGAATACAGGCACATTTACAGGAAAAGGCTTGAGCTTCGGAGGTTCAAGAATTCGTCCTGAAGCTACCGGCTATGGTGCTTTATATTTCGTACAGGATGTCCTCAAAGAGATGGGTCAGGATATAAAAGGTAAGACTATCGGTGTTTNCGNTTTCGNTAANGNNNCNNGGGGNGCAGCTAAGAAAGCNACGGAATTGGNTGCCAAAGTCATTACAATTTCAGGTCCCGACGGTTATATTCTTGATCCGGAAGGCCTCAATGATGAGAAGATCGAGTATATGCTTGAGCTTCGCGCAACAGGCAACGATATAGTTGAACCTTATGCAGAACGTTTCCCCGGTTCAACCTTCTTCCCCGGAAAGAAGCCTTGGGAACAGAAAATGGATATCGCCCTTCCTTGTGCTACTCAAAATGAGCTTGATGGAGAGGATGCTAAACAACTTATTGCCAACAATGTAATGCTTTGTGCAGAAGTTAGCAACATGGGTTGTACTCCTGAGGCTATTGATGAGTTTATTTCAAATCGTACTATTTATTGTCCCGGCAAGGCAGTTAATGCGGGTGGCGTAGCAACCAGCGGTCTCGAAATGACCCAGGATGCAGAGCATCTTCAGTGGAGCGCTGCTGAGGTAGACAAGAAACTTCATGAGATCATGAGTTCTATTCATGAGGCATGTGTTGAATATGGCAAGCAGCCTGATGGCTATATCAACTACATGAAAGGCGCTAATATCGCCGGTTTCATGAAAGTTGCTGATGCAATGATGGGTCAGGGCGTGATCTAAACAAGTTTGAATATGATAATGACAGTATGGTTATTTCCATACTAAGATATTGAAAAGAAGCAACTAAATAAGAGTAATTGAAATGTTTCATCATCTGAGCGGTAGCCCGGGAGGGTTGCCGCTCTTTTTTCAAGAAATATTCAGGAAGTAAATGTTCAAAATCTGTTGAATTTTTATGAGGATTTATTTTTTTTTATTAACTTTGCAGAAAGAATAGAGGGGGTCATTGACCTCAAATTTCATTAAGCCGCAATAGCTCAGTCGGTAGAGCATTTCATTCGTAACGAAAAGGTCGCGGGTTCGAGCCCCGCTCGCGGCTCAAAGGAGTGGTAGAGTTATCACTCCTTTTTTATCGTTCTTTAGCCCTGTAATGTTACTTTACCCCTGTTTTTGTTACACTTCACAAACGATATTTTTAGTTATTTATAACATTTTTGAACCTAAAATAAGAATAATTTGTTATTCTAAAAATTATATAAACTTACGGACTTACCTCCGGAACAAATATCTGATACTATGGCATATAAAATTGATGAGATTGAAGGCATCGGAAAGGTTTACGCAGAAAAACTTGAGGCTGTGGGAGTGAAAACAACAGATGATTTACTCGATAAAGCCGCCTCCAAAAAGGGTCGTGTGGAATTAGCTGAGGAAACAGGAATATCAGAGAAACTTATCCTTAAATGGGCTAACCACGCAGATTTATTCCGAATTAAAGGTGTTGCGGGTCAGTTTGCAGAGCTCCTTGAGGCCGGTGGCGTGGACACAGTAAAGGAATTGCGTCATCGTGTTCCGGCAAATCTTCACGCTAAGCTTGTAGAGATTAATGAGGTTCGCAATTTATGCAATAGAGTTCCCTCGGAGTCAGAGATTGCAAAGATGATTGATCAAGCCAAAGAACTTGAGCCACGTATGACATATTGAAAGAACATTTATAGAAACAATATATAATATAAGTCGTAGATTTTTATCTACGACTTTTTTTGAATATATACAGAAGGTGAATATTTAATATTTAATATGATAAATACAAGATGGGTTACCTCTTTGAACTGAAGCGGTAACTTTTGCTGATACCGGATGTTGAAATACGTATGAAAACATCTTTTCCGCAAAGCCTTCTGAGCAATAACATAAAGCAGGAAAGAGTTTTCCAGTATTATTTTTTAATAATGGGCATACGCAAAATGGTTTGTTTTCATCTACGATCAACAATCGGTCAATTTTGTTGTCCTGTACTTTCCACCCCCAGGCTTTCTCTAAGAAACTTATGAATTCATCGGGCTTCCCGATATAAGGTTTTACCATTTCAGGCACATCTAACAGATTATGATGTGCTTCTGCGGTTTTCTTTACGATACTTCTTAATTGAGAATCTGATAATTTGTTGTCTTCTAAAGATTCAAGTAAATTCATTATCCATTGCAAGGCAAAAGCTTCATTTTTCTCAGCCTGTGAAATGTCTTGGTTAGTGGATGAAGAAATAGCGGCCTCTGAGTTTTCTTCTGCTGCCAGTTTAAATACTGAGCTGAATCCACATAAACAGGCTGCACATGCAATTGATTTTAAAAAACTCCGTCTATCTGTCGTTTTCATAAATCAAAGAGAATATTAGACCNATGTAAAATTATAGTTAAGATTANTNTAGCTTAAATTTTATTAANCCTACAATTGCAAAATTACATATAATATTCCGTTTTAAAAAGATTTTTTTCATTAGGCAATTCATAATATGATTTTAAGCGAAAAGCTCCAGTTTGCAATAATTAAAGATTTTAATTATTTTTGCAGTGATAAAAAACTAATATAATGAAAAAAGAACTTAATTCAAAAGCGGCCCCGGGCGCGATCGGTCCTTATAGTCAGGCTGTACAGACGGGGAATCTTATCTTTGTGTCAGGTCAACTACCTATCAATTCAGAAACCGGGCTGATGCCGGCAGATATCAAAGCACAAACTGCACAAAGCATAGAAAATATAAAATCTATTCTTGCAGAAGCAGGTGCTACTCTTGATAACGTTGTCAAGACAACAGTTCTCTTGGCAGACATGAGTCTTTTTGGTGAGATGAATGAAGTTTATGCAGAGTATTTTCAAGCAGTATATCCTGCACGTGCCGCATTCGCAGTGAAAGAACTTCCGAAACAAGCACTCGTTGAAATTGAGGCTATAGCCGCTATTTAATGATTTGAGATGATAAGCTACCTGCAGATAGAGAAACTGACAAAGTCTTTTGGAGACAGAGTCTTGTTTTCAGACGTAACGTTAGGCATTTATCAAGGTGATAAAATTGGTCTTATTGCTGCCAATGGTGCCGGTAAAACAACTTTTTTGAATATTATAGCCGGTGTTGAAGATTATGACAGTGGTAACGTCGTGTTCAAAAATGATCTGCGGGTAGGCTATCTTCCCCAGCTTCCGTCATTTGACACTGAACAAACAGCTTTGGAGTATGCAACCCCGGAACCAATCCGAGCAGATGATTACACTTGTGAGGACCGGGCGAGACAAATGTTGTATCAGTTNCGTATAACAGATTTAAATCAGAAGATGGGTACAATGTCCGGTGGTCAGATCAAGAGGGTTGCTCTTGCAAAAGTCTTGTTATCAGAACCGGATCTATTAATTCTTGATGAGCCTACTAACCACCTTGACATAGAGATGGTGGAATGGCTTGAGAATTTTCTAACCCGTCAGAGGATAACCTTGTTAATGGTGACTCATGACCGTTATTTTCTTGNCAAGGTTTGTAATAAGATAATNGNAATAGACAGANAAGAAATTTTNTCTTATGATGGAAATTATNATNATTANNTTGAGAANCGNCAGGAACGTTATGATGCACTTAATTCAGAATTAGCAAAAGTTAAGAATCTTTTGCGTACAGAACTTGACTGGATGCGCCGTCAACCCCAGGCGAGAGGATCAAAGGCAAAATACCGAATTGAAAATTTTCATCAGCTTGAAGAAAAAAGTAAGATTAATCTTAGAAACAGAGAACTTAATTTAGGTAACGGCTCAACCTACATAGGATCAAAAATATTTGAGGCCCATGATGTTTCAAAATCTTTTGATACTATAAAAATTCTTGATAAATGGAACTATGTTTTTTCCAGATTTGAGAAAGTAGGAATTGTAGGTGAAAATGGGGTAGGGAAATCAACATTCATTAAACTTCTTCTTGGAGAACTATCACCTGACAGTGGTCACTTCGATATCGGTGAAACGGTTAGATGGGGCTATTACAGTCAGGAGGGTATGATTGACTTTGATGAAAAGAAAAAAGTGATCGATGCAGTAAGAGAAATAGCCGAAGAGGTGAGGATCGATGACAAAACACGTCTTACAGCATCGCAATTTTTATCACGGTTTTTGTTTACACCGGATACTCAGCAAAAATATATTTTTAAATTAAGCGGAGGAGAGCGTAGACGTCTTTATTTAGCCACTGTGCTCATGAAAAGTCCTAATTTCTTAATTCTTGATGAGCCAACGAATGATCTTGATATTCTTACTCTTACCGTTTTAGAAGATTATCTTGCTAATTTTAAAGGATGTGCCATTATTGTAAGCCATGACCGATTTTTTCTCGACAGGATTGTTGATCATCTATTCGTGTTTAAGGGGAATGGGGTGATTAAAGATTTTCCGGGAGACTATTCCAGTTATCGTCATTGTGTGCAGGAGGAGGCAAAGGAATTGCGTGCACTGGAAGATGAAAAAAATAAGAAAACTATTGTCGCACCAAAGCCTCGGCAGGAAAAGAAAATAAAACTCACATTTAAAGAGAAACGAGAACTCGAGGAATTAACCGTGAAGTTAGAAAAATTAGAAGCCGAAAAAGCAACTCTTGAGGAGTCGATGTCTTCAGGGGAGATGGATGTAGCTTCAATTACTTCAGCTGCACACAGAATGGAGGAATTGCTTAAGGAAATTGATGAATCGGAGTTTCGGATTCTTGAATTAATGGAAAAAGAGGGATGAGNAGAAAATAGTATTAAACCTAAGATTTGAGATTTATGAAAAGAAAAAAAATATCTATCCTACTGACTTTGCTATTTATTGCCGGGTCTTTAAATGTATATCCCGGTGTTCCAAAATTATTATATCCTTCAAGTGCGGAGCAGAAGCAAATGCTTAATGAAGCAGATGACTTTATCGATGAGATGGTAGATGGACAACAGGATAGACAGGCAGATGCCATTTACCATGCAATGAGGGGCGTTAACGGTGAATTGGCAGCTTTACGTAAATCACGTAATAAGGCAAATTTGACATCTGAGGGTGTAGAAAGGATAGAAATAGATGGTGATGGAAGTGCAAGAGGAATAAAGATGCGTCTTTATAAGCCAAAGATAAATAAAAAAGAGAAGTTACCATTGTTGGTCTATTTCCATGGGGGTGGTTGGACAATCGGAGGAATAGAAAGTTGTGCGCAATTTTGTGATGCCCTTGCTTCTACAGGGACAATGATTGTTCTTGCGGTTGATTATCGTTTAGCACCGGAAAATCCTTTTCCTGCCGGTTTTAATGATTGTGAAAGCAGCTTAGAGTACGCTTTAATTCATGCTGAAGAATTGGGTTCAGCATNTGATCTTGNTAGTGTGNGNGGGGATAGTGCCGGAGGAAATTTAGNATTGGCTGCAACTATGGCTCTTTCTCAAAGAGAGGAATTGTCAGGAAAATTGCGCTCAATGGTTTTGATCTATCCTGTAGTTAAAGCTTACAATGATAAATCGGCTTCATGGAAAAAGTTTTCTCGCGGCTACGGTCTTGATGGAAGATTAATGGAGGCATTTAATGAGGCGTATTTATTTGGTTATTCAGATAATACTACCTCAAAGAATCCAAATATTTCACCGGCTCATGCTTCAGATGCTGATTTGAAGAATTTACCTCCTATACTTATAATTTCTGCTGAAAGAGATATTCTCTATGATCAGGGTAAAGAATTTGCTTTACGACTCAGTAAACTTGGAAAAGAAGCAGAACACATTAATTTCCCGGGAGCAGTTCATACATTTGCAACGGTGAAAGGTCAGCCCACGGCATTTAAAAAGGCTGTGGCAATCACAAGCGCATTTTTGCGTAAGTGAAAGGCACAGCCTTGATTTTTTGTTAAAAATCAATTTACTGTTGGTAAGGTACTAATGCTAAACCAAGTTGGAAATCATTAGTTTGTTCTATAGCTTGTGGAATTAATTGCATTGCTTTATTAATTTGAGGTAATAAAGGTTTTAGGTCGGGGTCGTTCTCTATATATTCCACAATAGCTTTGATTGTTTCCGAGTCAGATAAAAGAGGAGTGATAATTGTCTGTAAAAGATAAGTTGCCATATCCGTATCGATATATAGATAGAGGTGGTTATCTTTTTCAGTAATTGCAACCGGTATTCCTTGGGCACACTGTGGAAGAAGGACGGAAAGAGTGGTTTTAGCTATTTTTTTAAATACCTCAGATTGCAGTAGATTTTCGAATTCACCAGGAGAGGAAGAAGTGTTACCGGAAGGATACATACCGTTACCAATAATTTTAATATCGTCAGCCGGTGTGCCCGTAGAGGTCGNCACNAGAATCATACCGAATAAANCAGTANGGTTGATATAAAGTTTTATCTCTTCNGGNGATTGTANCGTATACATATANCTGTTTGGGAGAGTCTGAGCTAACCGAGCTGCTNCACCNGTAGATGAGATATATNAAATAATTATGTTGCCATCGTCTTTAAACGCCACGCTTTGAACCAACAGAGATACTGCTTGACTGATTGACATATATGCAGTATTGTTATATACGGGAATAATTGGCAGAGTAGCCAAAGCTTCCAAGTAGGGCGATAGGTTAAAATCTACATTTGGGATAGGATCATATTGCCAATTAATATAGAAAGGAAGGGAGGTGTAATTACCGCCACTCATTGTAATGGGGGCGGGTTTCCAAATTTCAGGTGTTATACCCGGTGATTTGAGCTTAACATCTGAAAGGAAAATAGCCAGCTTATCATTATTTACGTAGCCTGCATAATTGAAAGTACATGTTTCATTAATCCCATTACCGGAAAAGTTCCAATATTCGGTATCCGGTTTCATATCAAGATTAAGTGTAGAAGTTACTTCTCCGGGGAACACTCCCGGTCCTTCAATTTCTCCCGAAAGTCCCAGAGCTGATAGCTGACTCAGATCAAACTGTGAGAAAAATTTAGCAGTGGCCTGGTTACCGTTCTGATTGAGGGTAACAGATTTATTAGGCATTTGTACGCCATTATAATAAAGAATCAGATTTTCTCCTGAATAAGTTTTTTCTTTTATTGGTTGAAGATCCGGAGCATCATAGTGGCTACAGGCAGATAATGTTATCAGAGCGAGAAGGCCGGCGTTGATATATTTCATAGTTTATAGTTGACAAGAAGTTAATATAGTATTTTCAACGATAGGAAATATTAAGATATCCTAATATATTAAACACCGGAAGCAATAAAAAGATGAGGACGATTAAAAAAACCGTCCTCATCAATCAGGTTTAAGTTTAGGTGTTAAACTTCCGATAAAGGAAAGTGGGCCTGATCCTTGNCGGAGTAAATATTTAGCATCTGAACTAAACAGTATAATCCACACAAGCTCGTGACTCTTTAAAAGGAGCAATAATCTTTACGGCCGCTACGTGAGCCGGATGGGCAGAATATTTGGCCACATCTTCTAAAGAATCAGCAGTTGCAGTGAGAACAAGATCCCACGTTTCAGCGGGATTCTCATTTATGCCAACTTCGATGCTTTTTAACTCATCAATTTGAGAAGGGAGTGACCGAAGTGCTTCTGCAAATTTAGATGCACATTCACGACGCTCTGCATCTGTTCCTTTAAACTTAAATGTAACAACNTGTTTAACNATGAGAGNCAATTTTTAGGGNAGAGANGTTNGCGGGCGGAAGCAACTTTTTCATCGGTAATATAATCATCGTATTCCGTTCGCTTATCGATTATGCCGTTAGGTGTGAGCTCAATGATACGGTTACAGACAGTCTGTATAAACTCGTGGTCATGACTGGCCATAAGAATTACGCCTTTGAATGCTTGAAGAGTGTTGTTGAAAGCCTGGATAGATTCAAGATCAAGGTGGTTGGTAGGGGAGTCAAGCACGAGTGTATTGGCATCTGTAAGCATCATACGTGCAATCATGCATCGTATTTTTTCACCACCGGATAATACGCTTGCTTTTTTAAGGACTTCTTCACCACTAAAAAGCATTTTACCAAGGAATCCTTTGAGATAAATTTCAGATGAGTCACTTGAATACTGGCAAAGCCAATCCACCAGATTCAAGTCAGTATTGAAGAATGAGCTATTGTCAAGAGGAAGATATGCTGTTGTGATTGTCTGGCCCCATTCATAGCTTCCCTCGTCAGCTTTACGGTTGCCGTTGATAATTTCAAAAAGGGCAGTCATGGCTCGGGGATCACGGCTAAGGAAAGCCACTTTATCACCTTTTTCGATTTGGAAATTAACATCATTAAACAACACTTCGCCGTCAACAGTAGCTTTGAGGCCCTTAACTTCAAGAATTTTATTACCAACCTCTCTGTTTGGTGTAAATATTATACCCGGGTATCGACGAGAAGATGGTTGAATTTCTTCGACGTTAAGTTTTTCAAGCATCTTTTTGCGACTGGTGGTCTGTTTGCTTTTTGAAACATTGGCACTGAATCGCTGAATAAATTCAAGGAGCTCTTTGCGTTTCTCTTCAGCCTTTTTATTTGCCATTTGTTGCTGACGAAGGGCAAGCTGAGAAGACTGATACCAAAAGCTATAGTTTCCGGCAAAAAGAGATATTTTATTATAATCTATGTCGAGTGTATGAGTGCTGACGGCGTCCAGGAAGTGTCGGTCGTGACTGACAACGAGTACAGTATTCTCGAAGTTGGCAAGATAATTCTCAAGCCAGCTTACGGTTTCAAGGTCAAGGTCGTTAGTTGGCTCGTCAAGTAGAAGATTATCCGGATTTCCGAAAAGAGCTTTAGCCAGAAGGACACGCACTTTTTCATTAGCACTCATGTCTTTCATATACATATAATGCCTGTCTTCTTTAATGCCGAGGCCACTTAGAAGTGCAGCTGCATCACTTTCAGCGTTCCATCCTTCGAGTTCTGCAAACTTTTCTTCCAGTTCTGCAGCTTTAATGCCATCTTCATCTGTGAAATCAGGTTTGGCATAAATAGCATCTTTTTGTTGCATTATGTCCCAAAGAACCGTATGTCCACGAAGCACAGTTTCGATGACAGTACATTCATCGAACTCGAAGTGATCCTGACTTAAAACTGAAAGACGTTCTCCCGGACCGAATGTGACTGTGCCGTGGGTTGGTGACAATTGTCCGGAAAGGATGCGCATAAGTGTGGATTTGCCAGCTCCGTTAGCACCAATGATACCATAACAGTTGCCACGGTTAAAAGTAAGGTTTACGTCGGAGAATAGGGTACGTTTGCCGAACTGTATACCGAGATTATTTACTTGAATCATTTTTTGATTTATAAGTCATATTATGAGTGCAAAGTTAGTGAAAAAACATATAACCCCCAAATTATAAATCAGAGTGATATTTCCAAAATAAAACAAAAAGGACGTGAGTTAACACGTCCTTTTATATAGATCTTTATAAAGATTACATCAAGAGTTTAATACTTTGATTTAGATTCCTCGAGCATTTCTTCAACTGCTTTTGCAATCGCTGCATCACTTGAGTCAAGATCAGAGTCTTTTATCTCTACAGCAGGCATAATCCATACCTTGTGAAGGAAAGCACGAAGCTCATTCACTATGTTTTTGGAACCATCGCCTGCATGTACAACTACGGGCACAAATCTTTTCTCTGCAAAGTCATATTCATCAAGGAAAGTGAAGACACCCATCGGGAGAGAATCATACCAATTGGGCACAATCAGGAAAATATCTTTCACATCTTTCATACCGCTATACTTGCCAACAAGTTCGGGGCGAGAACGATGATCTTTTTCTGTTTTGGTAGCCAACTCGAAATTGGCGGGATCAGTGGGATATTCTTCTGTAGGTATGATTGCGAACTGATCGAATTTTATACCTTTCTCAGTAAGCACCTTACCAAGTTTGGCAGCAATTTTGGCAGTTGCAGCAGATTCTTCTTTTCCTTTGATTGCAAAATATGCCACAAGTGTAGCTTCTCTTTCTTTTTCCATAATATTCAGTAATTAAGATTTTTTATATTTACGAATTCTATTTTAATAACAAATATGGGTAAGGTTAGTTTAAACTGATGTCGTAGTCTTTTCTATCAAAACCTATTCTACGCACTTCAATAAGTGCTCCTAACATATTATTTATGACGTCTGGGCACACCAATATTATGTGTATCGAAAATCTTCTGAGCGCCACGTTCAAAGAGAAGCCAATGTGCTTTTTGTGATGTTGGAATTTCTTCCGGCATCCATGATGGAACAACCATATAATTAGATGAACCGCCAGACGGTTTTGCTGAAAAAAAAGTATCATAATCAGCATGGCTGAAGCGAGCTTTATTATCTTTATCTCTTACAATAAATGCTCTTACCAACGCTCCACCACGAGTATCGGCTGTTTTCATATTAGAAATAAAGTTGCCGAGTGAGTAAACCACAAGTACATCTTTATTTTCTTTTTCATTACGTAAGATTTTCATAGGTTGAACCACATGAGGATGACCACCGATAATCAGATCTACACCCTGATCAATAAGAAAATCAGTCAAATCTCTTTGTACGCCATTTTCTAACAGCACATATTCTATGCCCCAATGCATGGCAACTACAATAATTTCAGCTCCTGCTTCACGTGTGCGTTTAATTTCCTCTGCCATTTTTTCACGGTCGATTAAAGAAACTTCTACTCCCTCAACCGGAGGAATTCCATTAGTGCCATAGGTGTAATTAAGGAACCCAATTTTGAACCCATTTATATTTTTTATAAAAGGAATGAGAGAATCACGTTGCAATCGGTCTTGATAAGTGCCTATATGATCTATACCAAGACTGTCAAGAGCATTAAGAGTACGCCTGGCCGCT
>WFLX010069445.1_pt1 | contig 13631 bp, 7 predicted proteins | sample 4967041 | NCBI WGS metagenome assembly WFLX01 (sample SAMN12857096, study PRJNA449069) | gut metagenome | isolation source: stool from male and female vole | host: Microtus ochrogaster | place: USA:Florida | collected 2017
TTTCGACAGGACACTCAACGACCTTAGAGATTATTACGATGGATATCTTTTTACCCCCTATGGGTCAAAACTTTACAATCCATACAGTGTTCTGAGTGCTTTGGATTTAAAAGAAATTGATCCACATTGGTTTGATACCGGGACCCCGTCTTTCCTTGCAAGATGGGTCAAGGAGAATGGCATAGAGCCATGGGATTTGAACGGTGTGGAAGCAACGAAGAGAGACCTGATCTCCATGGGATTCAACCATGACAATCCAGTGCCTCTAATGTTCCAGACGGGGTATCTCTCCATAGAGTCCTATGACAGTGAGTCGAAACTGTATACCTTGCGTTTCCCCAATCATGAAGTCGAGATAGGGTTCTTTGAGTACCTGCTTCCTCTGTATGCATCTGACACCAATAAAATTGGAAGTCCGTTCAACTTCACTAAGTTCAAGGCAGATTTGACTAAAGGTCGAATAAATGATTTCATGACGCGCCTGCAAAACCTGCTGAAAGATTTGCCTGGACGTGACCACAATGAGTCCACCTACAGGGCAGTGACCTACCTGGTTGCTGTGTTGTGTGGAACAAGTAGCGTGGCCGAACATGACGGCTACAAAGGAATCAGCGACCTTGAGGTGGCCACCCGACGCTTCGTCTATGTATTCGAATTCAAGTATAATAAGAGCGTCAAGGAGGCTATGGACCAAATTCATGACCGAGACTATGCTGGAAGGTTTGCCATGGAGCACCGTCAAGTCTATCTCATAGGTGCCAATTTCAACGAAAATAAAGAGCATCGAGGTCTCGAGTTCGAAATAGAGAAGGCTTGACGTATGGAGTTCCGGCTTCCCAGCCGGGTTTACACTCAAATTTTGGAGAATTGGCAAAAAATCACTATATTTGCACAAAACTTGAGAATTATGAGCGAATTAAGATATCCCGTAGGAATCCAATCTTTCCCAAATATCATTGAGGATGGATATACATATGTTGATAAAACACAATATATCAAACCCTTGATAAGCCAAAGCAACTACATTTTTCTGAGCCGTCCACGGCGGTTTGGAAAGAGTCTTCTTATATCCACTCTGAAATCATATTTTGAGGGTAGACGTGACTTGTTCAAAGGTTTGGCAGCAGACTCCATGGACCTTGACTGGACACCATCTCCGGTGCTGAGATTCGATTTGAACGCGGAAGACTATTCCCGTGAAAATGGTCTTATCAGTTTGCTCAGCCGTCTTCTTAGGGAATATGAGAAGGAGTATGGCATGACGGAAGTAGCAGATACAATNGCNGGNAGATTCTCNCANCTCATNAGNNATGTNGCNGAAACCACNGGCCGNAAGGTTGTTATACTCGTAGACGAATACGACAAGCCTTTGCTTGACATTCAAGAATACAAGGATATCCTGGAGAAAAACCANAGGACATTGAAAAGTTTCTTCGGGAATCTCAAGTCTATGGATGACTATATTCGCTTCGCGTTTATCACTGGGGTGACTCGCTTTAGTAAGGTGAGCATCTTTAGCGACCTTAACAATCTGAAAGATATATCAATGGCTAATGAATATGCCGACATCTGCGGATGGACAGAGGCAGAGCTTCTTGGAAAATTTCGTCCCGGAATAGAGGCATTGGCAAAGGCGCGTGGTGATGATTTCGACAGGACACTCAACGACCTTAGAGATTATTACGATGGATATCTTTTTACCCCCTATGGGTCAAAACTTTACAATCCATACAGTGTTCTGAGTGCTTTGGATTTAAAAGAAATTGATTCACATTGGTTTGATACCGGGACCCCGTCTTTCCTTGCAAGATGGGTCAAGGAGAATGGCATAGAGCCACGGGATTTGAACGGTGTGGAAGCAACGAAGAGAGACCTGATCTCCATGGGATTCAACCATGACAATCCAGTGCCTCTAATGTTCCAGACGGGGTATCTGTCCATAGATTCCTATGACAGTGAGTCGAAACTGTATACCTTGCGTTTCCCCAATCATGAAGTTGAGATAGGCTTCTTTGAGTACCTTCTCCCTCTCTATGCATCTGACACCAATAAACTTGGCAGTCCGTTCAACTTCACTAAGTTCAAGGCAGATTTGACTAAAGGTCGGATAAATGATTTCATGACGCGTCTGCAAACCTTGCTGAAAGATTTGCCTGGACGTGACCACAATGAGTCCACCTACAGGGCGGTGACGTACCTGCTTGCTGTATTGTGTGGAACAAGTAGCGTGGCCGAACATGACGGCTACAAAGGAGTCAGCGACCTTGAGGTAGCCACCCGACGCTTCGTCTATGTATTCGAATTCAAGTACAATAAGAGCGTCAAGGAGGCTATGGACCAAATCCATGACCGTGACTATGCCGGTCGGTTTGCCATGGAGTCCCGCCAGGTCTATCTAATAGGAGCTAATTTCAACGATAAAAAGGAAAACCGAGGTCTCGAGTTCGAGATTGAGAAGCTTTGACACCGTCTCTCTGTCAGCCACATATTGCGTAGCTTTCTGAGATGCCTCTGTCGCTTCTGTGCTGTAAGATCTGAGCTTAATAACCTCGTTCGCGATGGATAATTGTAACGTGCTGCTCACGGACGCACGAACCGTGCGTCCCTACCAGACGGGTAAAAGTCGGGCCATAATTACTTGATGCCGGATCGGCGGAGGCGAGGACGCCTCCATTCCTGGCTACGCAGTAGGGTTTTCCCCATTTGTTTAGCAAAAATAACTTAAAGAAACGGGCATTTCGGTGTGTTTTTGAAAAAAATCACTAATCCACGAAAAAAAATAGTCGGAAAATTTGCATCGTACGTGGACTTTTATTAATTTTGCACCCGATTTAATTATCTCTTACGGAGAGATAATTAGAGACAACCACGATTTACCGACACAAAATAACACTATTCTTACACTTATTAAACTCAGTTGATGTTGCTATGAATACATTTTACTGTGTGCCCTCCTGCACAAACTATGCAATGACTGACAAGTGAAGCCGGCCTCCCCTGAGGCGGGCCGACGCTGCATATATAGGCGTAAGCAAAAGATTGATATAACTAACACTCAGGCATATACATATGACAAGACAACTCGGCAATATCAAGATCGCGCTGGTCATTGCTCTGCTCCTTCTCGCCGGCTCCTCGTTCGGGGCGTTCGCGCAGAAGGTGGCCCTGAAGACCAACCTCGTCAGCGACGCGCTTCTGAGCCCAAACCTCGCCCTTGAGGTGGGCCTTGCCCCCAAATGGACGCTCAACACGGCGGGCCAGCTCAACCTATGGAGCGTGGACGGCCACAAGTGGCGCCACTGGCTCGTGCAGCCCGAGGCCCGCTACTGGTTCTGCCGCCGCTTCCAGGGCCATTTCCTCGGGGTCCACGCCATCGGCGGTGAGTTCAACTTCGGCAACATCGACGTCAACGCCAACTTCCTCGGCAGCGACTTCCGCAAGCTCAAGGACCGCCGCTACGAGGGGTGGGGCATCGGGGCCGGCATCGGATACGGCTACGACTGGATCCTCTCGCGCCACTGGAACCTCGAGGCGGAGATCGGGATCGGCTGGATCCACGCCCGCTACGACGAGTACCCGTGCACAGTCTGCGGCAACAAGCTCGGCTCGGGACACCACAACTACTTCGGCCCAACGAAGGCCGCCCTCAACCTCGTCTATCTATTCTAACACCCTTTACAGCTCATGAACAAGACACTCATAGCCATGGCGGCAGCCCTGCTGCCCATGCTGGCCCCGGCGCAGACCAACACCGAGCGCCTGCACATCTCACAGATGAGCGTGAACAAGGGCGACACACTCATCACCGTCAACATGACCCTCTCCCCGAAGCAGTTCAAGCTCAAGGGGACCGACATAGTCAGCCTCACGCCCATGATGACCAACGGCAGCGACACCGTCTTGATGCCCGGGGTCCGCATCGCCGGACGCAGGGCATGGTATGACGAGGTGCGCAACGGCCGCGACAAGGACAAGTCACTCTCGCGCGCCGGCAAGGGGCTCCCCGTGGAATACTCGGCCACCGTCCCCTTCGACAAGCGCTTCAACTCCTCCAACATAGTCATCAAGGCCGACACCACCAACATCTGCCGCTGCAACGAGCGCTCCGGCATCACGCCCGTGGCCATAATGGACTTCGACCCCTTCAACCCGGCCGACCTCATCTTCAACTACGAGGCGCCGGCCGACACCGCCGAGAAGGTGTTCGACCTCTCGGGGCGCGCCAACATCATCTTCAAGGTCAACCGCACCGACATCGACTGGTCGTACTACTCCAACCAGGCCGAGCTCGACACCATCGTCAAGACCATCAAGGTGGTGAAGGACAATCCCTACGCGACAGTGGAGCGGATCCTGCTGACCGGCTACGCGTCGCCCGAGGGCCCCTACTCGAACAACGTCCGCCTGGCGAAGGGACGTACGGAGGTGGTCACCAAGTATGTCGAGGACCACTCCTCCTTTCCCCACTCCGTCTACCAGACGGCCTCCGTGCCCGAGGACTGGGAGGGTCTGCGCGCCTGGATCGCCGACTCGTCGATACCCAACAAGGAGGCCATGATAGCCTTCATCGACGACAAGTCGGTACCTATCCAAAAGAAGAACGACATGTTCATGGCCCGCTTCCCGCAGCAGTACCCCTACCTGCTCAAGAACGTCTACCCCGTGTTGCGACACACCGACTACAAGATCACCTACAAGGTCAAGAAGTTCTACGACCCCAAGGAGATAGAGAAGGTCTTCGACACCAACCCGAAGATGCTCTCGCTCAACGAGCTCTACATCCTGGCCAAGCAGTACACCCCTGGCTCGCCGGAGTATGAGAAGGTGTACGCCACCGCCGCCATCCTCTTCCCGGAGAGCGACGTGGCCAACCTTAACGCCGCCTCGGCGGCGATGAGCCTGGGCGACCTCCAGACCGCCCGCCAGTTCCTCGACAAGGTCAAGGCCGGCCCGCAGGCCGACTACGCGAGGGCCGTGCTCGCAGCCAAGGAGGGCGACTACGCCAAGGCACTCGTCCTCTTCAGGAAAGCCAGGCAGGGAGGCGTCAAGGAAGCCGACGGCCTCATCGAGAAGGTGGAGAAGGCCCTCGACGCCAACGGCAACGTCAAGATCCTCTGATCCCTACGACAAAATCAAAAAACAACAATTTAATAAAAACAAGTATGCTTAAAGTCAAACATTTCATTTGGACGCTTGCGGCTCTTCCGATGCTTGCTGCTTGCTCCCAGAACGATTTCCCCGACAATGGGAAAGTAATCGAGGTGAATGAGAACGACGGAGTCTACATGACAGTAAACTTCGCTCCCAACACCCAGAAAGGCACCCGTAGCTTCACCTCTGGCGACAATGCCAGCAACACTGGTGTTGAAGTAGGTACGGATGCTGAGAACACCATCAACCGTGTACTTCTTGTGCTTGCCAAGTCAAGTACTGATGCAAGTGAAGACAACACATTTATCACATTTGCAACAATCCAGAAAGCAGGGATTGCCAGCTCAAACAACAACACCATCTACCAGGCACACGCAAAATTCCAGAAGACTGACCTCGCAGATTTCTACTCCAATCTTCCTGTGAATCCATCTCTTACCGCTCCTGAGAATCCAAGAGTCAAGATTTTCCTCTTCTGCAATTATTCAAATGCAACTTTGAATTATTTCGAGGAAATCAAGGATTCTGAAACACCGGTAAACAATTGGGTTAATGAAGTGTATAAACTTGCATCAGCTACTGATGCAACTCTCTGGACTGCCGGCACAGAAACAGGTTTTGCCATGACCAATGTATCGATGGCTCCCCGTTTCTTCCCAAGCAGCCTTACAGAGTGGAACTACTATACAACTGAAAGCAATCCCTTCGACCTCTCAGGTATGAACAATGAAGGCACCGATGCTGAAGTTGATAACCTTGGCAACGAAAGATACCCCGGTGGTGCTATCGAGGTTCATCGTATGGCAGCCCGATTCGACTTTGCCGACGGTTCGCAGTGGGATGCTGACAATGCTCCTAACGGCAACGGTATCAAAAATGAACCTTTCACATACGCTATCATGACCAATGGCACGGATGATGCTGGCAAAGATAAAGTTCTTGTAAAAGGCACCATTATAAACCTCAGCCTCGTCAACCTTTTCAATAAGGAATACTATCTTGGGCGCGTTTCCAGCAACGGATTCAGCACAAACGCAACTCTTCTTGGTGCAGAAAGACCTTGGTTCACATCGCAGCCTTCTGACGCTCCTGCCGGTGGCAATTTTGTAGTATCTCCAGAGTCTACCTTCAAGAATAGTTTTAAAAATTCAGATATCACCAACATTGGGAAGTATTACTATTATCCCTTCTTCGATCCAACCACTGGCCGCGTTGCTGAAGGCGGTAAGGGATGGTACACCTCTTACGTAAGCGATATCATGAACGGCCTCGATGACGCAACTGAATCTTATAAGGTTTGGAGATACGTCACTGAAAATACTCTTCCAGGTGATGACAAACAGGTGAATGGCTTGTCAACAGGTGTTGTATTCAAAGTGAAACTCAAAGGTGGAGAAGAACTTATCANCAGTGGAGACAAATGGGANAAAGCTCTTTATGACGCTCTNAACAATACCGACGGAACTGGTCNCAATCCCAATACAGACCCCNTTCTCTATGCATTCTCTGGCAAGCTCTACTGCACATGGGAGCATGTACAGGTAGCTGCCCTTGCAGCTGCTGGTTACAATGAGACTCTTACTGGTGAAGACCATGACAAGCAGAAGCTCGACTATGCATCGACACTCTATCAGGCAGTATTCGGCAAGGGATGCCCGGGCACTCTTACAATAAACGGCAAAACTATTACGCTTTCTGATAAGGACTTCAATGACGGCCAAGTTGATGAATCTTGTGCAAACGTAGCATGGCAGAAGTGGGTTGCAGCTGGAAAACCCGGAACAGGAACTTCAGCAAACGCAGCATTTAAGCAGGCTGTAGTTAATGACGCAAAATTCACCATCTATCAGACTTCTCAAGATCAGAAAGAAGGCTGGGGCTACTATTGCTACTATTACTACTGGAACCGCCACAACGACAACGCCATCGAAGGTATGATGGCTCCTATGGAGTTCGCTACTGTCCGCAACAATGTCTACAAGCTCGCAGTAACACGTCTGAAGACTCTTGGTCACCCACGAGTTCCAAGCAACGACCCGGACGAACCTACTCCTGACACTCCGGACGAGAAGGGTGACATCTACCTCTCTGTCAGCGTGACAGTGAAGCCTTGGGTAGTTCGCTTCAATAACATTGAATTCTAACAAGCTCTGCGATTAGCAGAAATCATACAGGCTATGGAGGACTGAACCCCTCCATAGCCACCATAAAACAACAAAAAGACATGAATCCCGTATCTTTTTCCAAATCACTGAAGAAAATAATGGCCTTGGCTATTCTGATAGCCGCCACGCTCAACATCACCTCCTGCGACCGCCTGCATGAGGATCTGCAACCCTGTCCGCAGGGAGTGCGACTGCGTTTCGTATATGACTACAACATGGAGTTTGCCAACGCGTTCCCATCGCAGGTAGACTGCCTTACCGTCCTTATCTATGACAAGGACGGGAAATATGTAGGGACCCGCACAGCATTCCGCCCGGAGACCGCCGATGAGAATTGGCGCATGACAATCGACCTGGCCGCTGGAAAATACCATTTCGAGGCTTACGGCGGCATGGCGTGCGACAATGCATCGTTTGACTTCGTCACAGCTCCTGCACAGACAGCTCTCACTGACCTTAAGGTGCAGCTCGACGGATCACTGCTGACTTATCCTGATGGAAAGGCTCTCCACCATCTCTATTGGGGAGACCTCGAGATAGATGTACCGCAGGCTGGAAATGGTACGGACTACACTGAGGCGACCATCTATATGATGAAGGACACCAACGACATCCGTGTGCTTCTTGCCAACCTCAACAACACTCCTATCAATGAGGATGATTTTGAATTCCGCCTCATCACAGACAACACACTCCTCGATTATAAAAACGACATCATTCCGACCCAGGAAACCACTTACTGGCCATGGAGCAAAGGGAATCTCGGTGCCGGCGTTCTTCCGACCGGAGCCGAAGCGACCTTCGCCTATGCGGAGATATCGACATCCCGACTGGTGAAAGGGAACCCCACTACCCTACTCATCACCCGCAAGAAAGACGGCAAGGAAGTGGTGAAAATTCCTCTCATCAACCTTCTTCTGATGATGAAGAGTGACCGCTATCCCGATATGCAGGCACAAGAGTTCCTCGACAGAGAGAGCAGATGGAACGTAACGTTCCTCATCGCAGGCGACGACGTATGGATGCGCGCAACCATCGTGGTGAATGACTGGATTGTAAGATACAATAACGCTGAATTCTAATCATGAAATTGAAATCAATCATAACATATGCAGCCCTCATAGCGTCATGCCTGCTGCCGACGGCATGCCACATGGACGGGGAGCCTCCACTTCCGGAAGAAGAAGCTGGAATGGTCAACCTCGTCCTGAAGGTGAGCGTGAATTCGGGCGTATCGAGTGCAGCTTATGGACTTAGGAATATCTCTGCGCCTGTGGACACAAGAGCAGATGAAATAGATTATGAAGCTCCGACTGACACTTATGAAGGAGTCCGCACGCTTCGTATCTTGATCATTCGGCGGTTGTCAGATACTTCAGCAGAGTCTCAGCCGGGAGATAGTATAAATATTGTAGAATACAATGATTTGTTTAGTTATCCACTTCCAGAGAATGTTGAATGGTGGAAACATGACCGAGAATATAGGTACAAAGTAGCTGGAGGTGAAAGGAAACTCATCTATCTCTTTGCCAACGAAGCATCGGTAGGCGAAGATTTCGTAGCTGATCTTGAAGATATGACTGAAGAAAAGGAAGTCAATCTTTCGGTGCTTGACAATGCAATGCTTAAGACTAAAGATGGGGGACCTTTCATCAATAATTCCTCTTCTGATGGAAATAGGTTTATTCCAATGGCAGAATTGTTCAAAGCAGATATCCCGTTGCATGGTGTCAACAATGATCTGGAGTATAAATTGGAAAACGCATTGTTCCTTACGCGAGCTTTGTCAAAGTATACCTTTAATGTAAATGTTGAAGGGTCGGCTGCTGATTTTGGCATCAATGGATTGAAGATAACATCGATTAGCTTTACCGGAAAGGATGGCAAAGGCTGTTTCTCCGATATGGCATGGCTCATTCCTCATGGACTTGAAGGTGTCACCGAGGGAACGGTCGGCATCGCTGGCGGTGCGACTTACACTCCTGGCAAATACTTACCCTCTACCGAGAAACTTAATGGCAAGGCCATTACAGCCTTCACCACTCCGGGGGATGCGAAGACGTATGACTACACCTTCTCTCCGTCTGCTTTCGGCATACCGGGAACGANGNGTAACACCAATCTNAGCAGTCTCTNCGNTCCACTGGAGTACTTCCTCGNGAGCTCNGCAGNGGCCTTTTACGTGACACTCNCCGCTGAGAGNAACGGTCTCGAGCGCACCTACGGCCCGGTCCTCCTCCCCAACCTCCCCAAGCTGGCCCGGAACACCAACGTCAAGGTCCAGTTCTCCTTTAGTGGGGAGACACTTACCGTGGAGGCGATTGAGGCTCCATATAATACGGTAACCTTAAATCCTGGTTTTGGAGACATATACTATCCAGAATAAAAAATATATATACTCGATAGGTAGAAATGAATAAGAAAATAATATATAGGTTATTAACCACAGTCATATCATTTTTTTTCATAACATCCTGTGCAGACGATCAATATCTTATAGATAATGGCTACATAGGGGAAGGCGAAGCTGTGGTATCAGCAGAATTCATATTCAAAAATTTCACTCCAGCGTTAGAAACCAGAACCCCGGGAAATGCGCTGAATGGAATAGACAATCTTTATATATTTGTTTATACTACGGATGGCAAATTATTTAATAAACCATACGTATATAATACTTCTGATTTAAATATTGACAAGAATGCCGCAATTCCTTCAGATAGCGAAGGAGTTGATGATACAGACGGTAATGGCAATTTGAAGGATTCAGCAAAAACCGATAAAGCAAGCCTTAAGTCTGGATTTTCTTTGCCTTATGGAAAATATCATATATATGCTGCTGCCAATATAAGAGGAGAGTATGCCACAGCCTTAAGCGACCCGGAAGGCATAGCCAAAACAGAGGAGGGATTGAAGTCATACCAAGTTAGTTGGAATAAAGAGACTACAACGGATAATGATCAGATGTTTGGCTATTTCATGGTACTTGGAGCTGACGCAACAGTTCCGGCCACATCAAAAGGGTTTGGACCTGAAACGGTAATCGTCAATCAACCTAATATGCGCATAAGCGCATGGTTNCGTCGACNCGCCTCAAAAGTCACAGTAGCTTATGATGCTTNTGGTCTCAACGAAGGTGTGTGGATATATATTAAAAATGTGACCGTCCATGATATTGCAGCAAAATGCTATTTGGGACAAGAAAATAATGACATCAAAGAGGCAAACCAGGTGCTTAATAGAAGGACCGGAAATGCAAATCAGCCAGGAGTAAGTTATACNCCAANTGTAGCAAANACACGTNTAACATACCCTGGCACACCATCAGCAAATATTTATGACAAAAGCCAGACAGGTATAGAATTGTATAATGGTCTTGTCACTCCAACTGGGACCCCTATCATCAAAGGATCTCATACTTCTACCTCTGACGCATTGTTTTTCTATGAAAATATGCAGGGAAACTATAAAGACAATCCTGACTATGACAAGCGTCAACAAGGTACTGGAAATGACCAAGTAGGTGACAATATTCGAGACGAAAAAGATGGAAACGATTATAAAGACAGAGTATCATATGGTACTTATGTTGAAGTCGAGGCATACTATATCAGCGTAAATCCTGAAAATCCATCTCAAGGTCCAATCAAGTATAGATTTATGCTTGGTAAGGATATTCTCTATGACTATAATGTAGAGAGAAACTATCATTACAAATTAACACTTGGATTCAAAGGGTGGGCTAATCAGCCAGACTGGCACATTGATTATGAAACCCCAGACCCTAATTTGGAAGTACCACCAGTATATCGCGTGTCGTATCTCTATCAGCAAAAGTCTTCTCTTCCTGTAAAAGTGTCAAGTAACTGCAAAAGTCTTCGAGTTGATATCATTGAGAATAATTGGGCTCCATGCGACCCTAATACTCTTGCCACTCCGGCTAATCCAGTTACCTCAACCCCTGCTGAATATCAATTTTATTGGAACAAAGCAGCCTATGACAGCTATTATAGCAATCTTATTACTGTTCCAGGGATAGATGTCAAAGTAAATGATAAATATCCCTGGTTAGGGTTCCTTGCTCTTAATATGCCAAAGGCAAACAGTGCAAAAGAACTTCCCACGACAGTTCCAGAGAAAACTCCTGCCTCGGGAAATAAACCAGCAAATTATTGGAGTTTTAAAGACAGGGCAAATGGACAAAATGCTCTCCGGGATTTCTATAATACAAAATATGGTCAAGGGTCTCAAGGATATTCATTATTTACAGGAGATGACTTAAAAGTTGGAAGTCNTCCAAGTGATTGCCNTTTNAATTCTTGGACAGTTGATAATGTAGAGGATGGCACCGGAAAGAATAACAAAATAGTAATGGTACCCATGTGGACCAGAGCCAAGACCATGATAGAAGGATCTGGATTTTCTGGGAATAATCCTTATGAGTATTTCAACCGGAAAGCAACCTTGAAAGTTACAGCTACTTTCGATATGGGCGAAGGAGTACCTGATGAAACGCGCACAGAATATGTTACGGTACTTCAGGAGCCACGTGTAGTTAATCCCAAAGCTATATGGAGAAAGGGAGGCAGTGCAGCCAGCAATTTCCATGTAGTTTTAATGACAAGCAACAATAGCAACCAGCAAGCCAATTATTTACCAATAAGATCAGACGGTGAATGGACTGCCGAAGTCGAGGTAGGATCCAATGTGACTCTTTCAAAATCTGGGACAACAGTTGGAGAAGAAAAAGGGGGCAAAATTTTTGGCCGTACTGGAACTGAGGTTGACTTTAACATAGATATTAACGGAGATGGTTGTGCCATAGTTAACGTTCTATATCATAGTAATAACTGCACTCACAAGATTTTCGTAAGACAAGGATATGAGCAACCACAGCTTCTTGGCGGTAAATACTGGAGTAACTATACACTATATTCCGCTACAGCTGCTGGAACAACCAACACATACAATGCAGTTGAGACTCCTAATCCAATGATATTGGGTTCATTATTCAGAAGAGGAAGGATTACTGAAGGAATTTTAGAGACCAATAACACCCGCAATTATTTTAGAGCATTCCAAAATCCAGGAACAACAAGGACCTTTAACTTAACTGGCGGAGGGAGCAAAACGTGGGCCAATTTGGGATGTGAAGGTTCAAATACCAATCCTGCAGCTATGGGAACTTTTAGAATCAACGGACAGAATTATAAAGTGCCTGAGTTAGCTGATTATAATGCCCTAAAATCAAGTTGCGAATTTGCATTGGGTATCATTTATGGAGATGGAGCCACGGAGACAGCTACTTCTTTCACTACAGCCACTGGATTTTGCAGTACAGATCAAGACCCTAATAAAGGTGTAAGGTGTGTTATTGCATATGATGCTACATATGGCTATCAAGTTGTCTTTCCACTTGGTAAAGACGGATATGGAAGACGCAAGGATGTCTATTATAACAATCCATCTAATGTTGAGGCAAATGGAACTCTTATGTATNCGGATGTTTGNAGNCAGCTGACANGNTCATCTTCNACCTCTAACANCACGTTTAGGCCTATACCTTACANCCTCAAAATATCCCCTGGAATGGTACTTTGGCTCAATAATAGAGTAGCTGACGGCTTTTTAGGAGATGTAAATCCAGGACCAACTATGAGTTGGGATATCAACTATTTCAACTATGACTTCAATTCATTTGATAATGGCGACAATACGAATTATCGTGATGCATGCGCCATCAAATTAGTAAGACAATAATACGAGGAAGCGCTTTCGAAAGGAAGCGCTTCTTTTTTAAAATACATAAAATTTTTAGTTAAGGCAAATAAGGAAATACCCGGACATTTACAGCATCAGCCAATAGTGGCGCTGGATTACGAATTGATAGACCAACAGGCTGGCGGAGTTTATGCTTTGCTTTTGTGCTGAAAGATCAGCACATACATGTGGATGAATGCGGCTCAGCTGGGGACAGACTGTGATGGGGAAATGTGCAGGGCGATAGTTACCGAATGTCGGCTCGAGGCGTTTGAAATTGGCTACGCCCAAGCTTACGCAAGTCGCTCCTCCCATTGACTATGCAATCTNCAATCTCACTCATGTGCATGGCCATAGTTAGGGGTAGANGGTTGAGCGGAGGCGAGGACGCCTCCATTCCACGGCTGCGCAGTATTGGGCCGGCTGGGAAGCCGGCGTTCCATGGGCTGTTAACGGGCTGCAAGGATGCTGGAGGGGGAGAAAACAGCCTGCTAAGAGGCTGATGACTTTTTATTGTGTCGGGCTATAAATGATTTGAAAGATACACTAATTCAG
>WFLX010042575.1_pt1 | contig 13629 bp, 12 predicted proteins | sample 4967041 | NCBI WGS metagenome assembly WFLX01 (sample SAMN12857096, study PRJNA449069) | gut metagenome | isolation source: stool from male and female vole | host: Microtus ochrogaster | place: USA:Florida | collected 2017
ATCATAATGGAAAAGGAAATAATAAGCAAGTCTTTTTAAAAAACAGAAGAGGAAAAGAATAATGGAGCGGAAAAAAAGTGAAGATTTAGTTGTCATTGCCTTGGGAATAGCACTGTGCTATTTTATTTATTTTGCAGTGATGAAGGAACTGCCGGATACTTATTCGGATTATAATGGACATACCTATGTTTATCTTCCTGTCTTTACAGGCGAGTCATGGCTGAAGGGATGGAGAACCATACCTTATTGTATGTGGCATATGTGTGTTCTGGCATTGAATTTTCTGCTGCATATTCCTTTAGAAGCATCCGCTGCTTATGTGAGCTGCTTTTTTCAACTGTTTGCTTATCTTGTCATTTATTGGATGATACGAAAATATACCAAAACGCAAGGGAATATGATGAGTTCGGCGGGAGCGGCAGTCATAGCAGCCGGATTATCCATCGTACAAGCGCTGTACTTTTCCTGGCTGGATGCGGGGGGACGTTTTTTGGGAGTATTCTCTATCAATCCCATCCACAATCCCACGCAGATGGCAGTCCGGCCGTTTATCCTTCTCAGCTTTGCTCTGGTTATTGATATTTGGGGAGCCCAGAGGGATAAAGAGTATCGCGGTATCTTTTTTAAGGTAGAAAACGGGTTAAAAAGATATTACATCTATCTGGCTGTGATTTTATTGCTGTCTGCTATGGCAAAGCCGGTTTTTGCGGCAATGTTTATTCCCTCTGTGGGACTGCTTATGTTGTGGGAATGGATTAGCTGTATCCTGCGAAAGGATGGAAGCGCAGCGGCATATTTTAAACAATGTCTGGCGGTGCTTTGGTGCGCAGTGCCAACTGTATTGTATGTTTTTTTGTCGGCGGCATCTTATTATATCTGGGGAGGAATTTATCAGGGAGACAGTTCTCTTGTTCTGACTAAGTGGATGGAAGTCTGGAAGATGTTTTCCGAGAATGTGATTCTCTCCATTGGGCTGGGCATGGCATTTCCGCTGTTTATGATATTGATTGACGGGCGTTTTTTTATAAAGGAGGTCATGGGAAGGCTTGCGTTGACAGGATATTTAATAGGTGTGCTAGAAGCGGCTGTGATGGGTGAAGAAGGAAAGTTGGGACATGCAGATTATATCTGGCCCATGATGTGCGGCATGCTTCTTTTGTGGGTAACAGCACTGCTGCGTCTCGTGGTGTTGGAGAGAACCCAAACAGACACAAAAGGAAAGAGAATTCTGGTAGATTCTGGGTGGTTTTTGTTCTGCGCCCATGTTCTGTGCGGAATTTTATATATCAAGGAAATGATTGGCGGCTGAAGATTGTCGAAATACCTCAAAATATTACGATGAAAAATCGTTCAAAAAACATGACAAATACGATATACTTNTAGATACAGAANAATAATTCTGGAAAAGGGGNTTTGTCATNTTTGAAATTTTTCGGNAAGAAAAAATCATTACGGTTTGCANTCTGTCATTNTTTGTNNTGAGNATCNGTATGCAATTTTTGCTGGGAATCCTTTATCAGAAGATGATACAGGAAGTGGAAAATATGGCGACCACAAACCACAAGATTCTAAAGCAATGCAAATTAAAATTTGCCAACTGTTATCAACTGAATAACGGGGTGCCGAATATCTCGGTTTTTGTGGACAAGTTTTTAAGCAGGCTGGCATTAGGCCCCATTTCTTTTGAGGGTATCTATCATCTGTCGGGACAGACCATGCTTTTGTCCGTGGTAAGCGCTGGAGCCGGCATCTGCAAAAGTATTATGAATGGACGCAGAACCGGGGAAATCCTGCCTTTTTACATAGTGAGCTTCTTGGGATTATATCTGTATTTTTCCATCAGCACCATGTTGGATGTAAAAGGGAGAAAGCGCAATCTAAAGGTGAGTCTGGTGGATTATCTGGAAAATCATTTGTCTTCCAGAATCAATGTCACGGAAGAAGATATGGAAATGCTGTATGGCAGAAGGCTTTATGAGCCCGGCAGAGGGCGCAGGGGAATGAACATCAAAAGCGGTATGAAGCGAACCGTGGAATTTACTCCTATCAGCAATAAAGCCGTGCTTTTGCAGGAAGAGACTTCTCTGGTAGAAGATTCGGAGCAGGAGAGAATGGCAATGGAGAGAGAATTGGAAGAATTACTACAGGAATTTCTTGCCACTTGACAAGAATGCCACCTGATTTGTCCAATTGCGAATTNTTCTTGAATTTATTCTGTAATTTTGCTACACTGTNACAAGGCATCAAGGCATTGAATGTTTGAGANGTCTTANNAAACAAAAGAAGACGGAAACATGTACATAAAAACTGAAGAGAGCATAGAAAAGATATGAACATTGTAGTATTGGAAAGAAACAGTGTGGGACCGGATATTTCCGTGGATTGCCTGCAGGAATTGGGAGATGTGACTTATTACAAAAACACCGTGACCATAGAGGAAGTGCGGGAACGGGTGAAGGATGCGGATATCATTGTGGCAAATAAATCCCCCATGAATGAGGAGAGTTTAAAAGACGCTTCCCATGTGAAGCTGATTTGTGAGTTTGCCACAGGCTATGATAACTGCGACTTGGCATATTGCAGCAAAAGAGGGATTAAGGTAACCAATGTGGTGAATTATTCTACGGATATGGTGGCGCAGCATACCTTTACCTTAGCCCTTGCCCTGAGCCAGAAGCTGGCATATTATGACACGTATGTCAAGTCCGGCGCATACAGTGCCCAAGACAGGTTTTCTAATTTTGATGTGCCCTTTTATGAACTGTGCGGCAAAACATGGGGTATCGTGGGCATGGGCAACATTGGAAGAAAGGTGTCGCAGATAGCCACTGCTTTTGGCTGTAAAGTGATTTTTTATTCTGTTACCGGAAAAAGCACTTGTAAAGAATATGTGCAGGTGGATAAAGAAACTTTGCTTGCTGAGAGCGATTTTCTTTCTCTGCACTGTCCCTTAAGCGATTTGTCCCGCAATTTTATTGACAGGGAAGCCCTGCGGAAAATGAAAAAGTCCGCTGTTCTGATTAATGTGGCAAGGGGTCCCGTAGTAAATAATACGGATTTGTACCATGCGCTATCAGAAGGAGAAATTGCGGCGGCCGGCTTGGATGTGCTGGAGAAGGAACCTTTGGAGCTGACTAATCCTTTGAGCAAATTGAAAGACAGCAATCAGCTGATTATTACGCCTCATCTGGCATGGGGCAGCGTGGAGGCCCGCATCAGGTGCGTGGAGGGCGTGTATCAAAATATAAAGGCTTTTCAGGAGGGCAGAGAGAGGAATTTAGTGAATCCTGCTTTCTAATTTGATTACTTTTCCGGCTTCAATGCACCATAAAAATAACTTGCTGTAGCACCGCCGTCAATCAGGAAATCGGCCCCGGTAATAAATGCTCCAGCCGGATTCATCAAAAGTTCTGCCACGTTTGCAACCTCATCTGCTGTACCCGGTCTGCCCGCAGGACATTTTGCAAACATATTTTTATAAAAATCTCCACGAGGTCCGTTAAATTCGTCGATAGCAAGAGGCGTCACAATAATTCCCGGAGAAATGGAATTTAGTCTTGCCCCTCTTTCGCCCCATTTTACGGATTCAGCCATGACACGCTTTTCGTTACAGCGTTTTGCTATTTGATAAGCATGAAGTGTGTCTTTAATATTCTCCGGCTGTAAAATTTCGAGATTTAGAAGGTTTTCCGTTGGCGTTATGGCAAGCTGCTCATCTTCCTCTGGTGTGAGCTGTTTCATCCGATGCCCCGACTGGCTTGAAATTGTTACGCCAACACCGCCTTCCGCAATCACTTTTCCGACTTCCTCTAATAATACCGCAGTACCATATAAATCCACTTTTAATATGGCTTCAATAGGTGCTTGGCTTGGAGATACCCCTGCGGCATTAACGAGCATTTTAATTTCTCCGTAGCTTAATGCCTTATCTATCAGTTGCAAAATAGATTCTCGTGACGATAAATCCATTTCCACAGGCTCTACATCAAAGCCCGCATTATTCATAATTCCTGCAATTGCTTTTGCATTTTCAAAGTTCTTATCACCCATGACAATCTTTTTTCCATATCCCATACGTCTTGCGATTGCCATGCCAATCTGTCCTGCCCCTGTCAAAATCATAACGTCTTTTTTCATTTCACCACATCCTTTCTTTTACCAATACTGTGTTTTATCATCTACTGCCATATCACATTACTCTTCCAGCCATTTTTTTAAAACAGCATCACATCTGCCCACGCTGCTTCCCTGTATTGCCAGACCTTTTTTGATGACCGCACCTGGACAGCATTTCTTCAGGTCCGCTTCACTTTTTCCCATTCCGCTGCCCTCATGGGTACATACNGGACGGACNGTTTTTCCCTCAAAATTAATCTGTTCAAGGACTGTAAACATATGCATTGGCATTGTCCCCCAATAATTCGGGTACATGACTGTCACTAAATCATACTGCGACNTATTCTCCGGCATTGCCGCAACTTCAGGGCGCACACCGCTTTGTAAATCTTTTTTTGCCTGTTCAATACAGGTATTGTAATCTGCGGAATATGGCTTTACGGGCTCAACCTTGAATAAGTCTGCGCCTGTGAGGGCAGCCGCTTTTTCCGCCACAACTTCGGTGTTGCCTTTATCAATGTATTTCAGGCTTCCTCCAAAATAATTTTCATCTGCCCTTGAAAAATATAAAATAAGTTCTTTCATTGTGTTCCTCCCATTAGATATCTATTTTTTGTTACACTTACATTCTAACCAGAATAAGCTTATCAATCAATTCGATTTTTAGTAATATATAATAAGTTTTTCTTATATAAAAACAGAACCGTTTTAGGTCGATGACTTAAAACGGTTCTGTTTGATAATATATTTTTGTATAATTTTTATACTTTAAACTTAGTTCTTAAAATTCCTGCAAATTCTTCTGACAGCTGTTTGGTATTTTCCTTTTTCCAAAAAGCGCAATAATTTCGCTTAATCGGCTCATCTCCACGATACAACGGAATTCTAACAATATTTGTTCTAAGGCTGCCCGCTATGGGTGTTCCTTCACTTGGCATAAATCCTTTCCCGCTTATCACCAGCGTCCTCGCCTCTTCCATATTATCGGCAAATATTTTTTCTCCCTGCAAACCAATAATNGTATGGTAATATCCTGCTTCGGTTTCTTTTTCCGCTTCTGATGATACGAGGATACAAGGTATATTTTTTAATTCCTGCACTGTAACTTTATCCAGAGAAGACATCAGATTTCTTCTTGCAATCTCAATATGTGTCACTGAAGATGTGAGGATTATATTCATAAATTCATCCGAAAATGCCCTGCGCTGGTCATTAAATGCTAAATCTATTTCATTCTCTAAAAGCATATGATACAGTTCATCATGATTGCCATAGAAAACCTTCACCGGAATATCCGGATACTTTCCCGCAAATTCCTCCAATGCAAGATGAAATTCCTGTCCGCTGTAACAGCGTAAGAATCCCACTTTCAAACACTCCTGTTCCCCTCCTGCGAGTCTGCCAGCTTCCCGGACAATCTGCTCATAGTCGGCAACCAAAACAAGACTTTTTTTATAAAAAAACTCCCCTGCGGGCGTCAGTTCAAACTTACGTCCTTTTCGCTGAAGCAGAGGAAATCCCAGCTCTCTTTCCAATGCCTGTATTTGTTGGGATATAGCAGATTGCGAGATATTACATTCATGAGCGGCTTCTGAAAAATTATTTTTCCTTATAACAGCTTGAAAATATTGTATCTGTCTTAACAAAGAGTTCACCTCTAATCAATGTTCGTATTTTCTTTCATTATATTCAATTAGGTAAAGGCTTTCAATAACAGATTTTGCATCGGAGTTTCGATTGGCAGCACCAATCTTGAGCAGTGAACGCTAAGTTACAGACTTGACAAACCTCCCTTGGGCAGTATAATAAAATAAGTTTGTTTTATGAAAGATGGGAAGGGAGCAGAGATGATAGAAAAGGGAAAAGAACTCTGGCGTAAATATGAGGAGATTATTGCTTATTTAATTGTGGGTGGATTGACCACCGTGGTGGCCTTTGCCGCAAAGTTTGGCGCCAATGCAATATTGTATAATAATACCATGGATCCAACTCCGATGCAGAATTTTGTGTTGAGCGCCATTAATTGGACGGCAGGTGTTATATTTGCCTATTTTACCAATCGTAAATTTGTATTCAAAAGCCATGAGCCCATGTCGCAGGAGGCTCCGAAATTTGTGCTTTCCCGTGTGTCAACTCTGGTGCTTGATATGGTGGTTATGCAGGTATTGACATTGGGGCTGCATATGAATTTAGTGGTTGCCACAATAATATCGGCAGTTTTGGTAGTGATTGGAAATTATGTGTTCAGCAAGCTTTTTGTATTTAATGAGAAAAAGGAGTAAGACCTTCTTTATTTACCGTAAAGGTTTTCCTGTAAATATTTTTTATTGGCATCAAAGTCCACTTCCAGCACTGCCATTCCGCGGATATTGGCATTTTTGTAGGTTCCATTCAGGGGGATGCTGCTTTGTACCATTTCATAGCTCAGAAGCGTAGGCACGTAAAAGCTCAACTGATAGCATTCGTTTTGGGTGAGGTTGGTAGTTAAATTGGGCAAAAGGCCATCCATCAGTTCTTTGGAATTGGTGACAGCCGCCTTGGGAAGTTTTTTAATCACGGCGGAAAGAACTTTTCTTTGACGCTCCGTTCTGCCAAAATCTGTCCCCAGATATCGGTTTCTGGTGTAAGCAAGGGCTTGGGGACCATTTAAATGAAGCATACCGCTTAAGGAGGTATCCATATAATCGGTGCCCTCCGGGCGATTGGTCAAAATATTATATTCATTGAGATAACCATTGACATATGCGACTTCTTCACTGCTCAGTTCTAGCTCTACGCCGTTCACAGCCTCCACCAGATTGGCAAATGCCTCAAAATTCACCAACATACAGCGGTTTACGGGAATATCCAGGTTTTGTTCAATGGTTTTCATAAGAAGCTCAGCCCCGCCATAGGCATACGCCGCATTCAGGCGGTTTCCGTCATGTCCCGGAATCTCCACATACATATCCCGAAGCAGGGAAGTCATGTAAACTTTTTTGGTTTTGGTGCTGATGGATAGGAGAATCATGGCATCGGAGCGCCCGTCCTCTCCGTTTTGGCGGGAATCGTTGCCAATCAGCAGGATATTAATTACGCCATCCTCCTTAAGGGGGGCATTGGCAATAGATTCGTTTTCTATAGCTTTGTAATTCATTTTGCTGTAAACCGATGCCACCAGACAATAGTGCACAAGTCCCAGCAACGCAATAAGCAGCACAACAGTAATCAGGAATCGTTTAAACCGCATGCTCCGTTGTTTCTTGCCAGAGACATTTTTATTTTTGGGAGCGGCGGCACCCGAATTGTGCTTCCTGCCGGCAGATTTATCCCAATTTTCTGTATAATCATCCGGTAATGTTTTCGATGGTTTTCTGCGTTTGGTATTTCTTGTATCTGCCATGTTGCTTTCCTCTGGGTTATGTGTTGTTTCCGCCATCGTCTGACGGTTGGTGTGTTGTGCTGTGTTGTGGATGGTCCGGCCGTGGTTAGAAGTTGGTGTGTGGGCTTGTGTATTTGATATATCTTGAAGTTCCTGCTCCAGAAACCGTTCAAGCCCTTCTTCAATCTGTATCATTTCCTGATATTCTTTTGTGCGGCGTAACCTTTCCTCGTCACTCATCATCAGGTCTCCTTTTATATGTTTTCAGCACATTTTTATAGATATTATAACATTCTGTCAAATAATTACAAGAATGGGAAGCAAAAAGGTGATAAAATGTAAAAAGCTACAAAATTCAAAGAAAGGGATTTGCTATAAATGAGTTCAGGCAAAAAATATAATCAGGAACTGATTTTGAACGGGAGCCTTTGGAGGGCGGTTTTGTCTCTGGCGATTCCTGTGGTGTTAAACAGTTTTCTGCAGACCATGTACAATTTAACAGATACTTATTGGCTGGGGCAGCTGGGGACGAATCAGCTTGCGGCTATCAATTTGGTAACTCCTGTGCAGAATATTATACTGAATTTCGGCAATGGAATCACGGTGGCAGGCTCTGTTTTGATTGCGCAGTATATTGGCGCAGGGGAAAAAGAAAACGCTAAGGGAATGGCAAATCAGATTTTTATATGTGCCATGTGCTTTGCGCTGGGATGCTCACTAATCTGCTTTCTGGCGACACCGGGGATTGTGAAGTGGCTGGGAGCGGACAGCGATATTTATAATCATGCGGTGACTTATCTGTGTATTGTGATATGGGATATGATATTTTTGTTTATGGTCAATCTGTTTTCTGCAGTTCATCAGGCACAGGGGGATACGGTAAGCCCATTGTTTTTGAATCTGGGCGGCATTGCGCTGAATATGATTCTGGACCCGCTTCTGATGGTATGGCTGGATTTCGGCGTGGCAGGCGCAGCGCTGGCTACGGTGACGGCAAAAGCGGTTCCAGCGATGGTAGCATTAGTTCTGTTGTTGAATAAAAGGGAAGACATCTTTTTAGATTTGCGGGATATGCGCTTTCAGGCGGAGAAAATTAAGCTGATTTTGAAAATCGGTCTGCCTACTGCCCTTGGGGGAAGCACTATGCAGCTGGGATTTTTGCTGATGAGCAGAAATGTGTTTGCCTATGGCAGTGCCGCTATGGCGGCTTACGGTATCGGCAATAAGGTCAACAGTCTGATTACGCTGCCCTCCAATGCTGTGGGTTCTGCTACGGCTACCATTGTGGGGCAGAATATCGGTGCATCCAAAGTGGAGAGGGCTGAGAAGGGATACCGCATTTCCATGGGGATTTCAGTGGTATTTTTATTTGTGGGCGGCATGATTTTGTGCCAGAATGTGATTTCTCAGGCGATAGTCAGCATTTTTTCCGATGACAGCCAGACTATTGCCATGGCGGCGGATTTCCTGAGCATTATGGCATTCTGGTGTTTTACCAACGGCGTTTATAATGCTACATCAGGACTGTTTCAGGGAACGGGGCACACGGAGGTGACCATGGTGGTGGATGTGACCAGACTGTGGGGATTCCGCTTTTTGACACTGTGGTTTTGCGAGAGTATTTTACAGATGGGCGTGCGCAGCGTCTGGTATTCCGTAGTGGTCAGCAACGGGATTTCCGCCCTGTTTTTGTATATTCTTTACAGAAGCGGCATTTGGAAAAAGCCTAAGATTAAGATGAAGGCCGTTGATGAATTGGTGCAGTAAGGCGATAAAAAATCTTGACGTTCAGAAAAATTTTGTGATATTCTTTATATGGTAAAGCAAAATGATGACACATGTTGTGCCTTGCACGTAAATCTGCTCACGGAACATTTGCAGTTGGATGTGCTTGTTGGCACAGCAGGTGTATTTTTTTGCGTAAAAAAGGAGGAGAGAGAAATGCCACAAAATCAATTTCAAAGAATAGTATTTGCGTTTATTACGGTTGTAATTACTGTACATGCTTATGTTTTTTACAGTTTATATGTAATAAACGGTAATNTACTAATGCAGATCAACGGNACAAANAGCGTCATTGCGGCGCTGAATAAGCAGGGCGGAGTGAATATGNTCGGTACATATNTGCCGATATGGGCTTGTNTACTGATTGAATTCTGNNTNGCGTTTGTGCTTGAAAACGTTATGGGGAGTCCCCTGTCATTTAAGCTNGCATGCANGGTATTTAATCCGTCTGAAAATCATCCGATGATGTTTGAGACTGCNATCATCTGNGCAACGGTNGGCCTTATGTGNCCNGCNATGAGTTTTATAGCGGCATGGCTGTATTACCCGTATTATGCAGGCTTTAATATTTTTACACTGCTCGCGAACTGGTTAAAGCTGGTGTGCCTGAATTTTCCGTTTGCATATTTTACACAGCTGTTCTTTATCCAGCCCGCTGTTCGCGTAATCTTTAAAGCATTGTTCTGCAAGAATATTGAAGCGAGGAAACAGCTAGATGCAAACGCCTGTAAAGGGGCGTAAAAGGTACAAGAAGAGGTCAGGCGCAAGAAATATCCCCAATCAGACGCGAGTAGATCACATAGGAGATTATCACATTGATAATGTCTGCTGTCAACTGCGTCCACACGATGCCGCTCATACCGAAAAACATATTCATGAGGAACAGGATCGGAATATTCAGGCAGAGCTGCCGGATCACTGCAAGCTGGAAGGAAACCTTCCCCCTGTCCACCGCCTGCATGAAATGCACCATGTGAAAACTCAGGAACATAAAGGGCGTGGCAAAGCAGCGCGATTGGAGGAATTGTGTCCCGAACCGCACCGTGTCTGCATCTTCGATAAAGGCACCTATAATGTACGGCGCGCAGATTCTGTAGAACACCACGCAGAGAATCGAGACAATCAGCCCCGCCAGCCGAGCTGTCCGGAAGAACTCTTTCATTCGAGTATGATTTTTCGATGCATAATTGTACGCCACCAGCGGCGTCATCCCAAGACAGATTCCNATNCCGATATTCAACGGGAGACGTTCCNCCTTCAGNACAATTCCGATGGCCGCAAGCTCGATATCTCCGTGNCCCGACGCCANNCGATTGATNACGATATTGCACAGGTCAAAGAGAAGCAGGCTCATAGCCGCGGGGATTCCCACGGAAAAGAGGGATGCCATAGACTCCCGCCGTATTTTCTCTATGCTGCGAGGCAGAGTGAGCACGGTTTCTCCTGCTAGTTTTTTGTACACGAAAATAAAATAAATGAGCGTGATAATATTAGAGAGCATGGTCGCCACAGCAGCTCCCACCACTTGATAGCCGTCCGGGAAAACCACGAACATGAAGATTGGGTCCAATATCACATTCAGGACACCNCCCATTCCCAGGCCGAATCCCGCCTCTCTGGAATAGCCAATNTTGCGCACCATGGAACTCATGGTATTNGCCAGAACCGTCGGAANACAGCCNATCACCACCACGAACATCAGGTATTGNCTGGCAAACCCNATNGTATTGTCGCTGGCGCCCANAAGGCGCAGCAGNGGATTCATAAAAATAANNCANAGAATGGAAAAGACAAGNGANGNGGCGGCTGCCATTACCANACTCAGAGAAGCCACCTTCTNCGCCTCCTCCCCGTCGTTTCTGCCCAGCAGCCGGACCACCAGGCTCCCGCCGCCCACTCCGAACAGATTGGCGATGCTTGTCGTCATCAGGAAGACAGTCAACACCAAGGAGGATGCCGCCACCATGTAGGGATTATTGGTCTGTCCAATGAACCAAGTGTCCGCTATATTATAGACCAGAGTAATGAGCTGGCTTACAATGGTCGGAATTGCCATCTTCGCCAACGCACGGGGGACCGGCCTAGTCTCAAAAATCTCTCTTGTCTCTTCATTTACATTTGCAGTTTTCATATGTTTTCGTATTGTTCCTTTTCTGTAAGTTCTCATATGCCATCACAGAAACAGTATGAACCCTACCAGAAAAAAATACAAGACCTTTCATCAGGAACTAAAAAGAAACATAAAAAACAGGGCGTCTCCCTCATGGGGATAGCCCTGTTTCTGTTTCATATATCCGGCAATTCCGATTAAGGTCTCTGACCCATGCCGCCTTCCAAGGTGAGGGTTTCGCCTGTCATATACTTGAAGTCGGGGGAAGCGAGCTGAACGCATACCCGTCCGATTTCCAATTCCACATCGCCATAATGTCCGGCAGGGGGCATCTTTACATTTGCCTTGAAAGCATCTGGATATTGAGTGGAGAAGTTTTCAAGCTGTGCCGTCCATGCCAGAGGGCAGATGATATTGACATTTACGCCGTCCTTTGCCCATTCGGTGGCAGCCACACGGGTCAATCCGCGGATACCTTCTTTGGCAGCAGCATAAGCGCACTGTCCGAAGTTGCCGAACAGTCCGGCACCGGAAGCAAAGTTGATAACGGTACCCTTGGTCTCTACCAGATGGGGATAGCAAGCCTGCATGTAATAAAAGGTTGCATAAAGTCCGGAATATATAGCCAAGTCGAACTGCTCCGTGGTATGGTCGCAAAGAGTTACGCCGGAAGCGGATGCCTGTGCATTGTTAATCAGCACATCAATTCTTCCGAATTTATCCATGGTCTGGCGGATTACATCCTGCACCACAGCCTGATTGTCTGCGCCCGCATTCACATCAGCCGCTACGGGAAGTACCTGAATATTGTATAAACGCTCTAATTCTTCTTTTGCATCTTCCAACTTCTTAACATTTCGTCCAGTAATTACGATATTAGCTCCTTCTTTTGCATAAGCGGTTGCGATACCGTAGCCGATGGAGCCGCAGCGCCCATCACTTAAAACCGCACGTCCTGCACCTGTAATAATTGCTGTCTTTCCTGACAGAAAACCCATAAAAATCCCTCCTTAATATGGAAAATTAGAATGTATCATTCTATCCACAAATGTAGCATANTTGGGGGGGNTTGNCAAATGANACACACTNTGATTTCTAGTCTACAGACACAGCCAATTATACAAAAATAAAGGTATGTCAGATTGCTCTGACATACCCCTAAAAAATTGAATTTATGATATTTTATTTAACTAAAGTACCTCTTTAACAGACCCTCAAATGCTTTGCCATGTCTTGCCTCGTCACGAGCCATCTCATGAACAGGGCATAGGGATTTGCGCTAATAGACTTGCCATAAATATAGCATTTACTGGGCTTCAAGTCAAGAGCAAAGGACAACATTTAGGACACAACTAACAACAACTATAAATAACCTCTTTAGAAGTTCGGACAACAAAAGGACAATTTCTAAGGAGGTTTTATCATGGCAGAACAACAGGCAGCAGGAGTATATCAGTTAGAGAATGGGTATTGGGGGTATCGGTTTGTACTTACAGTAAATGGAAAGAAGAAAGCACAAAAGAGGGTAAAAGACGAATTAGGCAATCCCTACAAGACGCAAAAACAGGCGGCAAAAGCAAGAAGCATAGCATTAGCGCAAGAGCAAGCTAAAATACAGTTGCCGCCACAAAAGAAGATTACAAGGCAGACAGTAGCAGAAGTATATCAAGAATACTGTGAAAAGGGCAGGAGCGGAAAAGCCTATGCAACTATCAAGAAACAGGATTCTTTATGGAATAATCATCTTAAAGAGCGGTTCGGAAAAAGATACATAGATGAAATTACAGTAGCGGAGATTCAAGACTATCTGGAAGAATTGTATTATACAGACAATAGAGCCTATTCCTATACAGAATCCTTTTTGAAAATGTTCTATCTGATATTCGGACAGTCATATTCCAGAAATTATATTGATGTAGATTCCTACAACAAATTATGCGTAAATAAAGATACTAAAATACNTATGCNGAANCTGAAAATTGATGATGANTTAGACATTGTTTCTTTTGATGATAGGGAGATAGAGCGNTTAGACAGTTATTTCNGCGGTANAAATGNCNAAACAGCCTATATGTTGGNGAGATATTGTNGCTTGNGTATAAATGAATGTTATGGTTTGAAGTGGTCTAATGTGGATTTGAAAAGCGGCATTATCACAATAGACAGGCAAATGCAGTATCAAGAGGGATTGATAAAATTAGTATCTCTGAAAACCAGAAACGCAAAGAGAAAAATCTATATGTGCAGCAAATTAAAG
>WFLX010052229.1_pt1 | contig 13624 bp, 11 predicted proteins | sample 4967041 | NCBI WGS metagenome assembly WFLX01 (sample SAMN12857096, study PRJNA449069) | gut metagenome | isolation source: stool from male and female vole | host: Microtus ochrogaster | place: USA:Florida | collected 2017
AAGAAATGGCAAAGGATTTTCCTTGTATCAAATTGCATGAACTTTCTGATTTCAATATCGATATGGAACTTCAGACAAGTCTGCCGGTTTCATTGTTCGTGATTAATGAAGAAGTGCCGCATTATACGTTGCGCCATGATTTGGCTGAACATATATCACATGAATATAAAGGATTAGCGATGTATGCAAAATATCCTTATTGGGAGGTTTATCAGACAAGCAATGAGGAATGCCCTAATGTGTTGTTTTTTAACAGCAGCTACTACAATACCAGAAATCGGTTTTATCATGATCGTTTTTGTAGAGTGGCGGCTATCCATTGCTATCAGAACTTTCTGAATTTCGATTATTATTTCAATGTTTTCAAACCGGATTATGCGGTGCTTGAAACAGGGGAATATGCCGTGCATGCCGGTTATTTCAGCAAAGAAGTGTTACGGACCAAAAAACTGAACCCTCCATACGATTCGGTGGCCCGGATGCCCCATGTGCGGTTTTCGGTTTCCGATTTGCAAGACTACCGCGAAGAAGACCAAGACAGATTGGTCAAGATTTCGTTCGACGTTCCCCAAGATATGGCTTTCGGTTATCTGTTTGTCGGAAAAACGGAATACGATCTGCAGTTGGAGGGGTCTACGGCCTCCGTATCTTTGTTGAAAACAGACTATGCCAAAGATGCCGCTTCGGTGGCCCTCTTTCCTGCCCGATAAGAAATCGTATCGGGAAAGTTGGAAAAAAAGGTTAAATTTGCGGTTCGACCTTCGGGTTGATAGGTTCCACTGCCGGCAACAACGGAGAATCCCGGCNTTCCGATTTGTTTAATATATACACTGTGAATAAATTATGGAAATTAAAAAATGTAGAGCAAGACATACCCGAGGACCTGCATACTAATCCCGTCATCGCCAGGTTGCTTTTCCAGCGCGGCATCTGTACACCCGGGGAGGTGGAGAAGTTCTTCAANCCCANNCTCGAAGACGTGCACNATCCGTTCTTGATGAAAGACATGGACAAGGCCGTGGAGAGGCTGCACAGGGCGGTGGAAAACAAAGAGCGCATCTGCGTTTACGGTGATTATGATGTGGACGGTATCACGGCGGTATCGTTGGTTTACATTTTTTTAGAAAAACTTTTGTCGGATTCCGACAATCTCGGTTTTTTCATTCCCGACCGTTACATAGACGGTTACGGTCTGTCGAAAAGGGGCATCGACTACGCCTACGAAAACAACGTGAGCCTGATGATTGTGCTCGACTGCGGCATCAAGGCGGTGGAGGAGGTTCTCTATGCCAAGGAGAAGGGCATCGATGTGATTGTGTGCGACCATCACCTGGCCGAAGGCAAGATTCCGCAGGCTTATGCGGTGCTCGACCCCAAACGGGAAGACTGCCCTTATCCCTGCAAGCATCTTTCGGGCTGCGGCGTGGGGTTGAAACTGGTGTGGGCCTACAGTATCGCCCATCACCTCAACGAGCGCGAATACATCTATCCCCTGCTCGATCTGGCGGCATTGAGCATCGCTTCGGACATCGTGCCCGTGGTGGACGAAAACCGCATTCTGTCGTACTACGGCCTGATGTTGGTGAACACCCGCCCCCGTCCGGGCTTTGAAACGCTTTTCCGCTACGCCAATATCAAGGCCTATCGTCCCGAAAACCATAGATTNATGCCTGCTCCGCCCGCGCGGGGCACCCATGCGTCGCGCTACTACGACAAGGAAATCTCGAACAGCGATCTGGTGTTTTCCTTGGGGCCTCGGCTCAATGCCGCAGGGAGGGTGCGTGACGGCAAGGATGCGGTGCGGCTGATGATAAGCAAGCGGATGGACGAGGCCGAGCAGATAGCCCGTCTCATCAACAATATCAATACAGAACGGAAGAACCTCGACCACACGGCCTATCAGGAGGCTTTGGGGATGATTGACGAAGCCGACGAAAGCCGTGCCTCTACGGTGGTTTTNGACGCGGCCTGGAGCCAGGGTATCGTGGGCATCGTGGCCTCGCGCCTCACCGAGACGTTCTACCGCCCCACTATCGTGTTCACCACCGCCGACGCCGACAAAAACACCCTGGTGGGTTCGGCGCGCTCGGTAAAGGGNTTCAATATCTACGAAGCCATCTCCGCCTGCGCCGACATGGGGCTGATCGACCATTTCGGCGGNCACAAATATGCGGCGGGGCTCACCATCCGTCTGGAGAATTACGAGAAATTCAAGGATACCTTCGAGAAGATCGTGCTCGAAAACTTCAACGGCGAGGAACCGCAGCAGGAAATCGAAATCGACGACGTGCTTTCTTTCGAACAGATTACGCCCGAATTGGTGGCGGCGGTCAAGGAGTTCGCGCCTTTCGGCCCCAAGAACCTCAACCCGTTGTTCGTGACCAAGGGCGTGTTGACCGAGAAAATTTCCTGTATCAAGGAAAAGCACCTCAAACTACTGCTGTATCAGCAGGATTCACGCGCAAAACGTTTCGAGAGCATCGCTTTCAAGCAGAGCGACGCCTTTGAACGGATTGCACGGAACAAGCCGTTCGACGTGTGCTATCACCTGGAAGAAAATTCTTTCAACGGAAACACCAATATCCAGCTCAACGTGCAGGACATGCACTTTTCTGAATAATCATCGTTGCAGTTGCGACGCGATATTCTGACATTGCCGGGCGGCGGCGGTTTCGCCTGCCGACTGGTATATCTGCGCCATAAGCTGATAGGCGGGGGCGTAGGCCTGGAGCTTGACCAAAGCCTGCAAGCGGTTGAGCGCCATTTGCATACCTTGTTGCGTGTTCTGCCGCAGATAGGCGTGCGCCGCCAGCCAATAGCCGCTTATATCGTCGGGATAGAGCTTGATGAGGCGCTCGGCCACGGCGAGGGCGTCGGAAATGTCGTTCTTCTGGAAATACACGTTGGCCAGCATATTCAGGGCCGTTTGGTTGGAGGGCACGTTGTCGGCCCAACGGGAGGCGTAAATCCACGCGCTGTCGGGCTGGTTGCGGTTGAGATAGATTTCGCCGAGGTTTTCCAGAACCTGCTCGTTGTAGGGATTGGCCTGCAAAGCCGCCTTATAGAAGATTATGGCGCTGTCGGTCTTGCCGGCGCGCATGGCGCGGTAGCCGTACAAGTCGTTGCGGTCGGTGCGCTGCAACACAATACAGATGGGATAGCCGTCCACTTCTTCCACATGCACCGTGTTGACGGGAGGAAATACCTCGCTGTTCGTAATCCAATCGGGATTCATGCCCGTGACGGTGAAAACGGCGTAGTCCCAGTCGTTGTTTCCCATTTGATAGATGCGCGAGAACGAGGGGCGGAAATGCACGCTGTCGAGCAGATTGATGTAATAGCCNACCGAGGCGGTATGCCAGGTGGCCACGGTATATTTCTGACCGGGGCGCAGGGCCGCCGTGTCGGCATGTGCAAGCACCCATTCGGTGGCTTTGCGCGTAGAGTGGTAGTAGTAGTCTAATTCGTATTTTCCGTAGGCGTTCCTGATGCCGCCCGCCAGTTCGTTGAAGTAGACGTATTCGTAGGGATGATTGGCCACACAATGACGGATGGGGCCAATCAAAAGCACCAAGGGAAGGGCCACCCCGAAACCGTAGCGGAGAACCGGACGGCGGAACTTTTCGTAGAGCGAGTAAAATCCGAGCCCCGCCAGCGCCACCAAAGGCGAATAGCAGAACATGGAATGCCGCCACCCGCCGTATACATTGGCTCCCGTGTAGGCAATCCAGAATACGGGAAAGGCGAAACAGAACAAGAGGAAAAAGGTGCCGAACGCGCGGTCTTTTCTCCAGCCTGTGACAAGCGAAATCAACGCCCCTATCATCACCGCCACGGGAATGGTCATAAAGATGAATTTGGGCGTGTAATACCACGGAAGCGTGCTGCTCCATTGCATACGGCCCTCGAACAGCTGCTTGATGTTGACGCTGAAAGCGCTCATTTCGGAGAAGGTGCCCATTACGTTCTTTACGGGCGACACCAACGCATACGGCCACAGGAGAACGCCCAGGACATAGCCGCCCAGACTTACCGCGATGCCGTAGAACAAGAGTTTCCGAAAGGCCTTGCCCTTGCTCCACGTGCCGAAACCCTCGCCTCTGCACAAGACGATATAGCGTATCAACGCGAAGAAACCGAGATAGGCTATCATCAACAAACCTCCCACCCTGACAGCTGTCGCCAGGCCTATGCTCACGGCCAGCATCACCATCGTAGACACCTTCACCTTGGGAAAATCCTCGCAGAACACCCAGATGTAGAACGTTCCCATAGTCATGAACGTGAGGAAGCTTATATCCTTTACATCGTTGAACGAATGGCCTAAAAAGCGGGGCGAGAAGAAGAAAAGCACGAAGGTGAGGATAGCGGGCAGATACTTGCGTTTGGCGATGCGGAACACGAGCAGCGATGCGAACACAATCGTGAGCCAACCGCAGAAGGCGTTGGTGATATGGCGCACGAGCATGATGTCGCGGATGTCCAAAGCACGGCAGAACAGATAGGTGAGGTTGTCCACCACCTGTCCGTAGAGAGGCAGGTTGTTGTCGGAAGTGACCGTGACGGCGGCATCGTCCTTGCCGAGCGTCTTATAGAAATCGTAGACGTGCTCGGCCTGCGGAATATGGAAATGTTCGTCGCCCGACATACCGGCACCCACACTGCCCGCAATCATAAAGACCAATCCCAGCGTGCAAAGAATATAGAAAACCAATTTGGTTCTGTCTTTCTTAAAACTTTCCAAAAAACTTTCGCTCTTGGCCTGCATATTGTCTTGTTTTTCTTGTGAACGTTCGAACACGAAGAGTTTGTTGAGCGCGAAGCCTAAGAATCCCACGGGGATGCTCATGACGGCCGCATTCGCATAGTCGCTGATCTCGAAGAAATGGTCGAGCACCGCCATACCGCTGATGTTGGCGAAATACATAATCACATACACGCCTATGAAACGGGGCAGGAGGTAGTATTTGCCGTTCTTGAAGACGATGCTGCCGTAGGTCTTGAAGTTGAAGAGGATGCCGATAATCTGCCCGATGAGCGCGGCGATGTTGCGGTTGTCGGTGACCAAAAGACGGAGCAGGGAAAACACGCACCAGCCGAAAAGCGTGTTGAGGGCGGCCACCATGAGGAAGCGCACGAACTTGATGTCGGCGAAATTGAAAAAAAGACGACCCAACGAAAAACGTTCCAGATACAGCCTTACCTTGGTCTTCTTCTCGGGAACCACGCGCTTGAAAGACTCTCCGGTGAATATCGGTCTTTTTTCCATATCAATACTCGGTTTGCGGGGTGACATAGGTGAAACGGGNGGGCAGGGGCATCTCCAGCTTCACGGCCCTTTCCTGCATGGGATGCGGAAAACGGATGGAATAGGCATACAGGCGCACCTGACGGTTCACCTTGGGGTCGGCGCCGTATTTGCGGTCACCCACGATAGGGCAGCCCATATCGGAAAGGTGGACGCGTATCTGGTTCTTGCGGCCTGTCTCGAGCCTTACGTCGAGCAGGGTGAACAAGGCCTCCTGTCGGGTGCTTTTCCCGCCTTGCCAGCCGTAATAATCCAACACCTTGTAGTGGGTGACCGCCCATTTGGAATCCGGCTCCTCCTCGGGCACGGAATAGACCACCTGACGGGCGTTTTCTTTGAGGAAAGACTGCAAGGTGGCCCTTTCTTTCTTAGGGGTGTCGTGCACCAGGGCGTAGTAGTGTTTCTCCACGTCCTGCCAGGAGTCCTGCAAGTTGTATTTGGCCTCTTCGGTCTTGGCGAAAAGCAGGATGCCGCTCACCTCGCGGTCGAGGCGGTGCACGGTGTAGGCGCGTTCCCTGCCCCGGCTTTTCTGTTGGAGATAGTGGTTGACCATGCCGAACATGGAACGTATCTTTTCGGTGGTGCGGCCGCTGGAAAGGATGCCGGCGGGCTTTATCACCGCCAGCATGTAGTCGTCTTCGTAGAGAATCTTGAAGGGCGCGGGGCGGCGCGAGGTCTCGCGCGAATGGTAGTTTCTGAACTCTATCTGCGTGCCTGCCGGCAGGAGGATTTCGGGACGGCGCAGGACGTTGTTGTCTTGCAGGACACAGCCGTAACGTATCGCTTTCTTGAGGTGCGTGCGGTTGCTGTCGGGAAACTGCCTTTCCAGAGCATCAAGAAGGGTGATATTTTCGGTGACGGTGATTTTCATTGTCCTGCGCTAAGAATCCCTACAACTTGATTTCTTCCCCGTTCCTGTCCAAAAACTTGTATTCCAGAAACCCTAACGAATTGCTTTCGTCGAGGCGAATCCAACGGCGGTAGAGTTTCCACCATTTACGCTGGTATTTCCTCCAGCCGCGCACCATATAGGCGTGGACGTACGGACTCAGCAGAACCGAGAAATCGCGGGCGTTGGTNTCCTTTATCAGAAACTCCACATCGCGCTCGATGTCGTCCACCACACACACGCTGGGGCGGATCTGTCCCGTGCCGCCGCAGGCCGGACACACTTCCAGCACATCCACCTGCGTTTGGGGACGCACCCGCTGGCGTGTAATCTGTATCAAGCCGAATTTGGTGGGGGGCAATACCGTATGGCGCGAAGGGTCGTTGGCCATAGCCTTCACCATAGCGTCGAAGAGAATCTTGCGGTTCTGCGCCTCGCGCTGGTCGATGAAATCCACAATCACAATGCCTCCCATATCGCGCAGACGCACCTGGCGGGCGATTTCGGCGGCCGCCTCGAGGTTCACCGTCAACGAGTTGGCTTCCTGGCTTTGCTCGGCGTTGACCCTGTGGCCGCTGTTCACGTCGATGACGTGCATGGCCTCGGTATGTTCTATCACCAGATACGCCCCGCCCCGGCGGATGTTCACCACCTTGCCAAAAGAGGCCTTTATCTGCTTGGAAATGCCGAAATGGTCGAAGATGGGCTCGCGGTCCTTGTAGAGTTTGACGATGCCTTTCTTTTGGGGCGCGATAGTGCCCACATAGGAGCGGATTTCTTCGTAGATATCCTCGTTGTTGGTGACGATCTGGTCGAAATCGTTGCTCAGGAAATCGCGCAGGATGCTCACCGCCTTGTCCATCTCGCTGCACACCTTGACGGGAGGTTTGGCGTTGAGAAGATGCGTGCGCACCTGCTCCCACTTGTGCAGGAGCGAATCGAGGTCGGCATGGAGTTCGGCCGCGCTCTTTCCCTCGGCCACGGTGCGGATGATGACGCCGAAATTGCGCGGCCGCACGCTCTGCATGAGGTTGCGCAGGCGGGAACGTTCTTCCGCGCCCTTTATCTTTTGCGAAATGGAGATTTTATTCGAGAAGGGAATCAACACCACATAGCGCCCGGCGAACGAAATCTCGGAGGTGAGGCGCGGCCCTTTGGTGGAAATGGGTTCTTTGGTCACCTGCACCAGAATGGGCTGGTTCTGCCGCAATACCGACGATATTTTCTCGGTCTTGGCAAGGTCTTCCTTGAGTTTTTCGCCGGATATGTCCAGATGCGCCGCATCGCCTTTCATGCCCGCTTCGGTGAAGCGTTGCATGGAGTGGAACTGCGGACCCAGATCGAGGAAATGCAGGAAGCCTTCTTTCTCGGAACCCACGTCCACGAAGGCGGCGTTGAGCCCCGGCATCACTTTCTTGACACGCCCCAAAAACACATCNCCCACCGCATGTTTGTTGTTGTTCTTNTCGCGGTGCAGCTCCACCAAAGTCTTGTCTTCCAACAAGGCTATCACGACTTCTTCGGGGGCAAAATTTACTATAAGTTCTTTATTCACAACTGTATCGTTAAAAACGACAAACAGAGGTCTCGCCTATGGCGAAGCCTCTGTGTCGCACGGGCCTTGGGCCCTGAAAGTAGATGTGCTTCCGTATTATTTTACAGAAGTGCGCACGGCCACCATGAAAGGCTTGGCCGGCTTGAAAGCGGGGATGTTGTGGGCGGGTACCGTCATCGCCTTGCCCTTGGTGATGTTGCGGGCGGTCTTCTGGGCGCGGTGCTTGATGATGAAGCTACCGAAACCACGCAGGTACACGTTGTTGCCCTTGATCATGTTTTCCTTGACCACTTCCATCATCGTTTCGACGGTGGCCAGTACGGTTACCTTTTCGATACCGGTTCTGCTGGCGATTTCAGCCACTACTTCTGCTTTTGTCATATCTCTTTGCTTTTTTTAAATTAAACTTTTTTCTTTCCTCCTGCGGAAAAGGACTGTCCCCCTCCGCGCGAAGGCAGGCAAAGGTAATATTTTTTTTACATTTGCAATATTGTTAATACGATAATTGTGCCGTTCTCGTCCAAACTTTTGTTTTGGTACGGCGAAAACCGCCGCACACTACCTTGGAGGGGGATTTCCGACCCGTATAGAATCTGGCTTTCGGAAATTATCCTGCAACAGACCCGTATTGTGCAGGGTGAACCCTATTATCTTCGTTTTGTGGAACATTATCCCACGGTGAGGCATCTGGCCGACGCATCGGAAGAGGAGGTGTTGAAACTGTGGCAGGGGCTGGGCTATTATTCGCGGGCGCGGAACCTGCACAAGGCGGCGCAGGTGGTGCGGGACGAATACGGCGGTGTGTTTCCTTCCTCTTACGAGCGGATACGNGCCCTNCCCGGCGTGGGCGACTATACGGCGGCGGCCATCGCGTCGTTCGCGTTCAANCTCCCCTACCCTGTGGTGGACGGNAACGTGATCCGTTTCATGACGCGNNTGGAGGGGATTTTTGAGGAGGCCACGAGCCCCGCCTGCCGCAAGAAGATTTTAGAGGTTTTGAAAGAACGCATGGATGTGCGGCAGGCGGGGCTCTTCAATCAGGCGCTCATGGAGTTCGGCGCGCTGGCCTGCACGCCGCAGAACCCGCTGTGTCAGAAGGACCCCGAGGCCTGTCCCTTTGCCAAAGACTGCTATGCGTTGGCGCAGGGTGTGGTGAGCGGGCTGCCCGTCAAGAAGCGGCGCGAGGNGTTGCCCGTGGTGAACCTGCACTATCTCTATCTGGAAGAAAAAGGCTGTGTATGGGTGCATAAGCGCGGCTACGACGACCTGTGGCGGGGGATGTACGATTTTCCCGTGTGGGAGGATGTGACGCAGGCGGCGGAGGCTCAGCGGAATCCAAAGGCCTGCGGGGAGGCCGCGGAGCCCGTGCGGGGACTCAAGCTGCTCAAAGACTACAAACAGACGCTGAGCCACCGCCGCCTGCACGTGTTTTTCTACGAGGTGCAGCCGGGCAGCCCGCTCGCCCTCCATATCGGAAAGAGCGGGGACTATCGGAAAGTGGACAAAAAAACGCTTTCACAACTTGCTGTGCCCAAGAATATTGCAACTTTTTTTCGCGATTTTAACATTTTTTAACACNAAAAACTTCGATAAAAACGGAGTNCGNACGNTATAAGGGTGAATTTAAAAACCCAAAATTATGACAGGAGTAAACAAAGTCATCCTGGTGGGGAACCTCGGCAGAGATCCCGAGGTCTTCACCTTCGAGAACGGAAACAAGAAGGTGCGTCTGGCAATCGCCACCACCGAATTTTTCCACAACAAGAACGGAGAACGTTTTGAACACACCGAGTGGCACTGGGTGGTGCTTTACCGGGGTCTGGCCGAAGTGGCCGAAAAGTATCTCAAGAAAGGCAATCCGGTGTATGTGGAGGGTCGTCTGCGTCTGCGCTCGTGGAACGAGGGCTCGCACAAACGCTACGCCACCGAAATCGAGGCGCAGAACCTCAGCCTGCTCGGGGGCGGAAACGGGAAAAAGAACGAGAAACCCGCCGTTCTGCAAGGCACGGAGGCCATTCCGCAGGTGCCGGCGAAACTCGACGACGAGCCGGAATACAATCCGCAGGACGACAACCTGCCGTTCTAAAAAGCGAGGGTTATGAAGTAAAACCCAAAAGGAAAGGGTCCGGTGTTATACCGGACCCTTTCCTTTTCTGTCGGTCTGTGTACGTGTGTTTTGTCCAACTTTCAGGGGATGCTTCAATCTTGCAGATATAAAATATATTCCGTACCTTTATTGCCGTTAACCATTTGCTTTTCAGGAATAACCAATAAGCATACCTATAGCCTCATNGTTTCGGGCAAGGTGGTGGACAGCAAACGNATGGTGGTTACACAATANTTNANGGAGGTCAAGATGAAAACGAGAAAAATTTTTACAATTGCGCTTGCCTCTTTTGTGGTTATGATGGGGTATGCCCAGAAAGTACAGACATTCGGACAACGTTGGTTTGAAGATTTTAAACAAACCGGAACGGAATGGCAGGAGGAACGCAAGCAACGGAATTGCGCGGACAGTATTATACAGAAACATATAACGCGTTACAACACCGAACAGGATTATCAAGAAAAATGGTTCGCCTTGCGCGACTTGGGGGAGGTGTCTTGCCCAAAAACACAGGAATTCCTATTGCAGACGGCTCTTTCCGATACATCTTTGGAATTTCGGATGCTGGCACTTCAGTATTTGGTATGGGTGGATGCCAAGAATGCAATTCCTGCATTGTTGGAACGTGCCAAAGAAGACTTGCCCGATGAAGAGAAATTACGAATCGGAAGAACGATAATTTTGTTGGAAGATGAGCGAGCCGTACCCATCATCAACGAAGTATGCTATCGTTCCAAGGATGCCGATATATGTAACGAATGTCTTTTTAATGTATACGACCATACACCACGGAAAGAATCCATCAGATATTATCTGTTTCGTCTGAAAAACACGAACGATGACATAGAGAGAACAGAAATAGCCAATCGTTTAGCCATGAANGATTGCTATGGAAAAGCAATACCCATTTTAAGGAAGATGATACATTCCGGAGATTCCAACCTACGTGTCCACGCCGCATGGGGACTAGGCTTTATCGACAACAAGACCAGCTTAAACCTTTTGCAGGAATTAGCCCAAGATACCCTCAATAAAGAACTTGAACGACAGGTAAACACCTCGTATCAACGTATCGGTTATCATCAGAACTTAAAAATGGAGAAAAAGAAGTCTTATAAATACANTTCAATAACAAGGAGGTGAATCATGCATATCCATTCAAGAATACCCCAAGTCTTAATCCTGTTGTTTGCAACGGTTCTATTACAAGGTTGTAAGGAAGAAAAGGAATTTGAGTTAAAACCAAACGACACTTTCGGCATAAAGAACGGCTGTGGTACGGTATATTACCAAAGCAACATAGGAACAGATTTTTCCTCTGCGGTGGATTCCATAAAAAGACTTTATGAACGGACTCGCCCTTGGTTATGGGCTGATTCCATCGAAATCGATAGGTTGAATGTGGATTTCCCTTACGACAACCGTTTGTTTTGGGCTCTGAGTGCCAAGGAAAAGTATCTGCCTTCGCCTTTGCCCGTTTTCACTGGCGTCGATGTTGTGGATTCAAAAGGCAACTACTACTGTTTTTGGCCTTGCGATTAATTTTAGGTATGAGCAAAAAAGGGAACGCCGAAAGTTTTTATCAAACTTTCGGCGTTCCCTTTATATCCAAAACCGAAACTTCTACTTGTTGAAAGCGTCCAGGCCGGATTGCAGGTAGGCGATGAAAGCCTCCACATTGCCGTCGTAGCCGTAGCCCTTTTCCACCAAAGGCGTGCCGTCGGTGCCCAGCAGATGATAGTAAGGCAACGTGTTGGTCTTGAAGCGCGTCACCTGAAAATCGCTGTTCCTCTTGCCCATCGTCTTCTTCACCTTGCCGTCGACAACGGAGGTGACCCATTCGTTTTCGGGAAGCTCACCCTTGTCGTCGCAATACATCGCGATAATCACATATTTCTTGAGCAAGGCCTGCACGCGGGGATCCGACCACACTTCGTTCTCCATCTTCTTGCAGTTGGCGCACGCATGACCCTTGAAATCGATGAATACGGGCTTCTGCTGTTCTTTGGCGCAGGCAAGACCCTCTTCGTAGTCGAAATAGCCTTTCAGCTGGAAAGGCAGGTGCAGACGGTCGGCATAGCGCGGCGTGCCGCACAGCTCCTGGTCGGAGACCGTGTAGGTGTTGTCCGCGGCGGGAGCGGCCACTCCTCGGCTCAAATCGAACTGCTGCGTGGTGGTGGGAGGCAGCAGGGGCGAAATCATCTTTAACGGAGCGCCGAACAGACCGGGCAGCAGGTAGAGCACGAACGTGAACGAGATGATGACCAGAATAAGACGGAACACGCCTATATGGTCCACATCCGAGTCGTGCGCGAATTTGATCTTGCCCAACAGATAGAGACCCATGAGCATGAAAATCACCATCCAGATGGCGATGAACACCTCGCGGGTAAAGATGCCTATTTCGTAGACCTGGTCGATGTTGAGCAGGAACTTCATACCGAAAGCCAACAGGATGAAGGCGAACACCACTTTCACCGAGTTGAGCCAACCGCCGCTCTTGGGCATCTTGGCGAGCAGGGAGGGGAAGAGCGAGAGGATGAAGAACGGCAGACCCATAGCCAAGCCGAAGAAGAACATACCCAGCAGGGGTTTCAGCATCGAGGTTCCCATAGCGGCCTCCACCAGCAGGGTGGCCACGAAAGGACCCGTGCAGGAGAAAGATACGATGGACAGAACCGCCGCCATGAAGAAGGCCGAGATATAGCCGCCCTTGTCGGCTTTCGCGTCCATTTTGTTGGAAAGGCCCGTGGGCAGGGTGATTTCGAACAGACCGAAGAACGAGAAGGCGAAGGTGACGAACAGGAGGAAGAAAATGAGGTTGGGAATCCAGTGCGTGCTGAGCACGTTGGCGAAATCGGCGCTCTTGGTAAGCGCTACGATACCTCCTATCAACGTATAAATCAAAGTAATGGAGAGCGTGAAAATGGCGCCCTTGATAATGCCCGCCTTATGGCTGGTGCCTTCGTCGGTATCCATGAAGAACGACACCGTCATGGGTATCATGGGGAACACGCAGGGCGTGAACACCGCGGCCAGACCCGCCAGTATCGCCAGGATGAAGAAACCCCACAGGGATTCTTTTTCGGTAGCCGGTTCTTCGGCGGCCACCTCGGCCGCCACAACTGCGGCTTCTTCCTGCACCGTCTGCTGTGTTTCGGCAGGTGCGGGCGTTTCCACCTCGGCAACGGTTTCGGCCACGGCAACGGCCTTCTTGACGCCTTTCACCTTGAACTTGAGGTCTACATCGTTGAAAGGAATGCAGGTTTCATCGTTGCACACCTGATAATCCACCGTGGCGGCGATTTCGAAATCCTTTTCGGTCTCGATGGTTATCACCTGGCGGAACTCGGCGTTCTTGGCAAAGAAACGCACCAACGTTCCAAAAATCTCATCGGTTTCTTCAATCGGCTTGGGGCTTTCCGAAATCTTGCCCTTTACCTTGAAATCTCCCGTGGCGGGAAAATTGAAAACGGTGGGTTGAGGACCGCCCGCTTCCATAAACTGCGAGTAGAGGTGATACCCGCCGCCTACTTCGGCTTTCATGACCAATTCGGCTTGGTCACCGTCCAGATAGTTGACCGAACAGGTCCATTTCACGGGGTTTTCCTGCGCCATGCCGGTAAAGGCCAGCAGGAGCGAACCCCACAAAATCAACAGTACTTTTTTCATGGTTATAGATTATGATGATTATATCTTGATGAGCGAAAATTCATAGCTTTCCACAATGGGATTGTGCAGCATGTCGCGACAGGCCTTTTCCAC
>WFLX010003440.1_pt1 | contig 13621 bp, 8 predicted proteins | sample 4967041 | NCBI WGS metagenome assembly WFLX01 (sample SAMN12857096, study PRJNA449069) | gut metagenome | isolation source: stool from male and female vole | host: Microtus ochrogaster | place: USA:Florida | collected 2017
GCAACGATAGATACCGTAGATGATAAGAACTACGCCGAGGATGTAACGCATCACGGTAAACGAGCTATCCCACTGGAAAAAGTTGATGAGAAACAGGATACCGACGCCTACATAGACGATGACCATGAATATACCGAAACCGATAGCGACTGCCTTTTTTGGAGTGGGCACTACAGAGCGACCTTCTTCCTGCTCGGGATGCATTTTGCGACGATAGTCGTCGAAATCATTTGTGGGTTTGTTGTTAACGTCAGCCATAATTTTGAGTTTTAAATATTAATAGTTGTGAATCGTGCCAGGAGTTTTAATCCCTGTTTATTAATTTAACACTTCTATTTAATATTTGTTCATCGGTTTCGACCGCTAAGTTAGCAAAAATACATCAATAAATTACTAATAGTGGTAATAAAAAATATTAACGTGAATTTTGTCTTGTCGTTTCGGGCATCATCACGCATGAATAAAAACGCCCGGACCTATGAGGCCCGGGCGAAATATGTGTTGCAGGGATCAATATCAAATCCAGCGTGTAAACGCAAAGTCCTGACGGTGGGGCAGCTCGGGATTCTTGGGATAGAGACGGAATCCATAGCGGAATACACCGGCATCGTGAATGGTGGACTTGAGACGGTATGTGTTGATATAGCCTTCTGTCTTTACGATCTCGAAGTCTTGTTTCTTGCAGATTTTCTCTGCTCCGTTTTCGATGCGGAAGCCAACCAGCTCGAGGGCGAGGTCTTTGCCGATTCCGTTGGAGTTGACGGTTGCCTGNACTTNATATTCGTCNCCTGTCTCGCCCTGCTGGCCGAGGTCGCGGGTCTGGATGTCGATAACGGATACGCCGTCCCATTTCTGTGCCACTGATTCTTTCCATGCGGCGATTTCCTTGGCCAGCTTGTTGTCATCAGCGTGTAGACGGGCCGAGCGCTTGGCCTCGGGCTCGTAGAAGCGGCTGATGTAGTCATCGAGCTGACGCTTCATGGTGAAGTGGGGAGCGATGTCACCGATAGAACCCTTGATGTACTGAATCCNCTCGGGNGAATAGCCCTTAGAATTCTTNGCGAAGTAGAGGGGNATAATCTCNTTTTCGAGCATCGAGTAGATTGTGGCGGCATCGAGTTTGTCCTGCTGACCCTGGTCGGTGAATGTACGCTTGTCGGTGAGTGCCCAGCCGGCTTTCTCGTTGAAGCGGTAGCCTTCATACCACCATCCGTCGAGCACAGAGAAGTTGAGCACGCCGTTCATCTCGGCTTTCTCGCCGGATGTACCGGAGGCCTCGAGAGGACGGGTGGGGGTGTTGAGCCAGATGTCGACACCGGTAACGAGGCGTTTGGCCACGACCATGTTGTAGTCTTCAAGGAAGATGATCTTGCCGAGGAACTGGGGCATACGTGAAATCTCCATGATGCGCTTGATCAGGCCCTGGCCTGCGCCATCGGCGGGGTGTGCCTTGCCGGAGAATACAAACTGCACGGGGAACTGAGGATTGTTGACGATCTTGGCCAGACGGTCGAGGTCGGTGAAGAGNAGGTGTGCGCGCTTGTATGTGGCGAAGCGGCGTGCAAAACCGATNATGAGTGCGTCGGGGCTGATCTTGTCAAGNACGCTCATCACAGCCGANGGGTCACCCTGGTTGGCNAGCCATTTNTCCTTGAAGTCNCGNNNNACGAANTTGATGAATTTGTTCTTGAGGGTCATGCGCATGTTCCAGATCTCCTGATCAGAGCACTTGAAGATGCCTTTCCAAGCCTCGGGATCGCTCTGATGCTCGAATACCTGCTCGCCGAGTTTCTCTGCGTAGAATGCTTTCCATTCAGAGGCAGCCCATGTGGGCATGTGTACGCCGTTGGTCACATAGCCTACGTGGCTCTCATCCCAGCTGTAGCCTTTCCATACGCCGGCAAACATCTTCTTTGACACCTCACCGTGGAGCCAGCTCACACCATTTGCCTCCTGACAGGTATTGAGGGCAAACACACTCATAGAGAATTTCTCGTCGGTGTTGGGGTTTTCACGGCCCATATTCATGAGGTCGTTGAAGCTGATACCGAGCTTGGCGGGGTATTCGCACATGTATTTGCCGAAGAGACCTTCATCGAAGTAGTCGTGACCGGCGGGCACAGGAGTGTGTACAGTGTAGAGAGATGATGCGCGCACGAGCTCAAGAGCTACGTTGAAGCTGAGGCCGCTCTGCACGTAGTCGGTGAGACGCTGGAGGTTGAGGAGGGCTGCATGGCCTTCGTTTGCGTGGTAAATGTCGGTAGAGATGCCGAGTTTCTTGAGCATGAGGATACCGCCGATACCGAGCATGTATTCCTGCTTGATACGGTTCTCCCAGTCACCACCGTAGAGCTTGTGAGTGATCTGACGGTCGTATTCGCTGTTCATGTCGAAGTCTGTATCCATCAGATAGAGGCTCATGCGGCCTACGTTCACGCGCCAGATGTGGCTGTAAACGATACGGCCGGGGAAGGGAACCTCAAGGATCATTGGATTGCCGTTCTCGTCGAGCACGGGCTCGATAGGCAGCTGGTTGAAGTTCTGAGGCTCGTAGTTGGCGATCTGCTGGCCGTCAACACTGAGGCTCTGCGAAAAATATCCGTAACGGTAGAGGAAGCCGACAGCAGTCATGCGTACGCGGCTGTCAGAAGCCTCCTTGATATAGTCACCTGCGAGCACGCCCAGACCGCCGGAGTAAATCTTGAGAGCATTGCAAAGACCGTACTCCATTGAGAAATATGCAACAGAGGGGATGTCTTCGCGCATGGGCTTTGCAAGATAATCCTTGAAATCGTTGTAGGTCTTATCGATACGGCTCATGAGAGAGCGGTCTGCCATGATCTCTTTAAGGCGGTCAGAAGAAAGACGCTGGATCACCATCACCGGGTTTTCACCGGTTGAACGCCATAGGTCGGGGTTGAGGTCACGGAAAAGGTTCTTGCCTTCACTGTTCCATACCCACCATAGGTTTTTGGCCATTTCGCTGAGACGTTTGAGCTCGGCGGGAAGTTCTGCCGTAACTGTAATGTCGCGCCATACCGGGGCGTTGGTGTTACTTACTGGTAGTTTCATACTACTTGAATTTATTATAATAATATGTTGTTAATAATCTTGTATAGTGAGGAGGGAGGGAAAGTCAAGATCTTGCAATGCGTGCGGAGGCGGCTCGGAGCGCTATGTCGTAGGCCTTGGTGTAATACTCCATGAAATATGACCATGCGGCTTTTGATGCAGTGTCTTGAGCCGCCTTGTGTATTGACGCGATCTGGGTGCTGTCATCATTGATAAGAGCCAGCAGGTCGGCGGCTATCTCTTCTTTAACCTGATGGTAGTTGTTGTCACCGCGCTGCTCGACCCTTACACCGCAATTGCTGAATTCATTGCTGAATTCAGACAGGATCCATTGACCGAAGCCAGACAGGGTGGTGGTGATTGTGGGTACCCCGAATGCTATGCTCTCAAGCGGGGTATAGCCCCACGGCTCATAATACGAGGCGAATACGCTGGCATCAAGACCCGGTAACAGATCGTAGTATTCCATGTCGAAGATACCGTCGGCACCGTTGAGATAGCAAGGCACATAGATTACGGATACATTGCTTTCGGCATTGTTGGAGAATCCTATGCCATGTATACGGCACAGAATAGGATCGCTGTCGGGATTGTTAAGCTCGTGGGTGATAACCGGGTCGGGCAACGGCTTGATTTCGTTGTTGTCTATTGACAGCATGATATCGGTGCGCGGACATTTCATCCATGCGGGTACCATGACGAATGCCAGCACTTTTTTTCCGGGATCCATTCCGCCGAGCCATGCCAAGGCATCAAGATAGAGATCTATACCTTTGTTGTGGTATTCACATCTTCCGGATGTCGCCACGATGAATGTGTCTTCATCGTATGTCGTGCCTGTGAGAGCCGAGGCCACAGACAGCATCCTTTGTCTGGCTGCTTTGCGGGCAGCGGCGTATTTGTTTTTAGCCGGCACGAAGTTTTCTTCAAATCCGTTGGGAGTCACCACATCGGGGCGTCGCCCGAGCAACTGCTCACATTCGCGTGCGGTGATCTCGCTGACAGTGGTGAAGCAGTCGGCATGGTTGGCCGCTGTCTTTTCGAGCGAATGTTTGGCCTCCATGTTCAGTTCGCGAGCCATCTGGTCTCCGTCATATCCGGCCAGATAGTCGTAGAGGGGTTTGTTGTTGCCGCAGATGCTGCGGCCGATGCAAGTGGCATGGGTCGTGAATACGGTGGCCATCGACGGCAGGGTGTGCTTTACGTGGAGCAAACCCATACCTGTGGTCCACTCGTCGAAGTGGGCNATCATGCGCTTGCCNTTGTCAATGCCNAANTATNTNGCGAGATTCTCGATGACNATNGCNGCGGCATGAGAGAANGCGCAGGCCTCGGGGTAGTCGCCGTTGGCGTGNAGCGAGTCGACACGGAAGAANTCCCACATCTTGCCGAANAGCTCNTCGTTTTTGGCATACATNCCTNGNAATCCCACGAGCACCACCAATGGCTTGCCGGGGATGTCCCACCGCCCGGCCCTGACGGTCACTCCCTCGGGAAGCATGACCTGTGACAGCCACTTTTTGAGGGGCATGGGTGAGGGTTCGGTAATAAAATATGGAGAGGGGTTGTCGGCGGTCCAAACATCCGGACCGATGAATATCACTTTATCTTTGTATTCCTTCTGGAGTGTCTTTGCTTTCGTAGACAATACTGTGTATATACCGCCTACTTTGTTGCAGACCTCCCAACTGGTTTCAAACAGCAAATCAAAATCTGCTTTTGTGTTATGCATACTATATATTTTGTGAAATAACGGCTGCAAAGGTAGTGATTTATTTTATAATAAACAAATGGGCAGCGCCATGGAAGTCCTCAAAAGATGCCCCCGGTGTCAAACTTTAATATTTTTTGCACAGTGAGAGGGCGGATTAGCATAAATATCACTAATATATCATGCAAAGTGTTAACCGGGTTATTGAAAATCCCCTCAATGCTGACTGAGCCAGTGTCACCGGCTGAATGTATAATTTGAGCGGCATAGGATGACGGTGTCATAAAAAAACAGTATATTTGCATTGGAAAACCACAANAGCCNGANANNGNAAGATGAAAAGAATTGACCGGGAGACCGTGCAACGCATACTCGACACNGCCGATATCGTNGAGGTGGTGAGCGATTTTGTAAACCTNAAGAAGCGTGGAGCCAATTACATAGGCNTGTGCCCGTTTCATAACGAGCGCACGCCGTCNTTCTCNGTNTCCCGNTCNAAGGGTATATGCAAGTGNTTCAGNTGNGGNAANGGNGGNTCGCCTGTCAACTTCATCATGGAGCATGAGCAGATGTCTTTTAATGAAGCCCTGCGCTATCTCGCCCGAAAATATAATATTGAGATAAAGGAGCATGAAATGACAGAGGCCGAGCGCGAGGAGGCTACCGAGCGCGAGGCCCTGATGGCAGTCAATGATTTTGCCTTGGGCGAATTTGTCAGGAATCTGACATCAACAGACGATGGCCGTGATATAGGTCTGGCCTATTTCAGGGAGCGCGGCATCAATGAGCAGATGATAGAGCGTTTCAAGCTCGGATACTCTCTTGACCGTGGGGATGCTCTCTACAAAGAGGCGTTGGCCAAGGGATATGATGAGAAGCACCTCCTGACGGCGGGTCTCTGTGCCCGCAGCGAAAAGACAGGCACCGTCTACGACCGCTTCCGCGGCCGTGTGATGTATCCGGTGTTCTCGGTGTCCGGCAGAGTGGTGGCTTTTGGTGGCCGCACGCTGCGCAATGACAAGAGCGTGGCGAAATACGTCAACTCACCCGAATCTGTCATCTATCACAAGAGCCGCGAACTCTACGGGCTATACCAGGCCAAACAGTCGATAGTGCGGAATGATAAATGTATATTGGTGGAGGGATACATGGATGTGATATCCATGCATCAGGCAGGAATCGAGAATGTGGTCGCGTCATCCGGCACGTCCCTCACTGAGGGACAGATACGCCTGATACACCGCTTCACTGATAATGTCACTGTGATATATGACAGCGACGCGGCCGGAATCAAAGCCTCGCTGCGAGGCATCGACATGCTGCTCGCCGAAGGAATGAATATCAAGGTGCTTCTCCTGCCTGACGGTGATGACCCTGACTCGTTTGCCCAGCATCACTCATCGGCCGAGGTGATGGAGTATATCGAAGGGCACGAGACTGATTTCATACGGTTCAAGACCTCGATCCTGCTCGATGATGCCAAGAATGACCCTATCGGGCGGGCACGTGTCACCAACAATATCATCAGATCGATAGCAGTGATTCCTGACGCGGTGCTCCGTAACGAGTATATCCGCGAGTGCTCGCGGATGCTCGAGGTAGATGACAGGGTGCTCGTGTTGCAGATGCAGAAGGTGATGGCGGATAACGCCTCCAGACCTCAGAGACCCGCGGTCAACGATGATGATCCTCCCCGGGCTGACCCGATCCCGGCAAAGGGAGCTGCGGACACACCTCCGGATGGCCCCGGGCCTGATACACATGCCCATCCTCAGCCGTCAGTATCTGCCACTGTTTCGCTCTACGAACGCGAGTTGCTGAGATACATAGTGAAGTACGGCATGGTCACGCTCATCGAGGACGACGGTAATCCGGTGTCCGTGCTCGAATACGTGAGGGCTGAGCTCGATGCCGATGAAATCTTGTTTGCAACACCGCTGTATGCGACCATCTACCGGAAGGCTATGGCTATGATGGATGCGTCATGGAGCGCTGACAGTGTATCATGCCGTGAGAGACTTGACGAAATATATGCCGGGGAGATGAGAGAGGGACAGGAAGAGATACGCCTGCAGGCTACCGACCTCGCAGATATAGAGAACCGTGAGAAGTTGCTGAGAGAGCGGTGTGACGATAACTATCTGCGGCGGCTTGATGAGTTCGCCGTAAGATACCTGGAGTCACGGCTCATATCCGATCCTGATGACGGGGTGCGCCGCACGGCTACAGACCTTGTCGCCGAGAAGTATACCCTGAGCAAGGTACACACCCACTATGCACGGGTGGCAACCGAGCGTGAGCGTCTGGCCGANCTNGTGCCNCGTGCNGTGGCCGAGCTCAAGCTCGGNATNATCAACGACAGGATTTCNCANAATCATCTGCGCCTTAAGCANATNNCNGATGATGGCGAACTCATCTCCGNACTNATGGAGCAGAAAGAACTNTTNGAGTGCAGGGCNGCNCTNGCCAAGTANCTNGGCGAGCGNATCGTGGCGCCCCCNCACAGGTNNTGAGNCACNACAAATTTGCACANTTATGCACTAAAAACCTTAAAGTGTGTTAATANAGCAGTGGGAATGAAACAAAAAGTGTAAATTTGCAACTTGAAAATCTAAAAATATGAAATTATTACAAGAGAAACTGGCAAAATACACCGAGCCGCAGCAAGTGAAGGCCGCAGGTGTCTATCCATATTTCCGTGAGATTTCATCGGAACAAGATACCGAAGTGATGATTAACGGCAAGCGTGTGCTGATGTTCGGATCCAACTGCTATTCGGGTCTTGTCAGCGATCCCCGTATCAAGGAAGCCGCTATCGAAGCCACNAAGAAATATGGCACCGGNTGCGCCGGCTCGCCCTTTCTCAANGGCACTCTCGATATCCACAAGCAGCTTGAGGCCAAACTTGCCGAATATATAGGCAAGGAAGACGTTATGATNTACAGCACNGGNTTTGAGGTNAANCTCGGTGTCGTNTCCACTCTCACAGGCCGTGAGGATTACATCCTGTGGGATGAGCAGGATCACGCNTCGATTATNGAAGGNCGNCGCCTTTCNTTCTCCCAGGCCCTCAAGTACAANCACAACGATATGGCGTCTCTGGAGCAGCAGCTGCAGAAATGCGATCCTGATAAAGTGAAGCTCATCGTCACTGACGGTGTATTCTCGATGGAGGGTGATGTGGCCAATATCCCTGAGATCGTACGTCTGGCCAAGAAGTACAATGCCACCGTAATGGTAGACGAGGCCCACGGTATCGGTGTGTTCGGCAAGGGTGGCCGCGGCACGGTCAACCACTTCGGGCTCACCGACGATGTCGACCTGGTGATGGGTACATTCTCCAAATCATTTGCCTCTCTCGGTGGATTCATCGCTACGGACAAGGAAATCACCAACTTCCTCCGTCATCATTCACGATCATATATCTTCACCGCGAGCATTACTCCCGCCTCTACTGCCGCAGCCCTCAAGGCTATCGACATCATGATAGCAGAGCCAGAGCGTCAGGAGCATCTGTGGGAGATCACCCACTACGCCCTGGACGGATTCCGCAATATGGGATGCGAGATAGGTAATACATCCACACCGATTATCCCGCTCTTTATCCGAGACAATATCAAGACATTCACCGTGACCCACGATCTGCTCGAAGAGGGTATCTTTGTCAATCCTGTGGTGTCGCCTGCAGTAGCGCCGACTGATACTCTCATTCGTTTCAGCCTCATGGCCACACATACCAAGGATCAGGTCACCGAGGCGCTCGAAAAGATACAGAAGGTATTCCGGAAATACGATATAATCAAATAAAGAAGAATTTTTAGTTAAACAATATGTTAATGCGGCGGATGTCTGTGAAGATTTCCGCCGTCTCTTTTAAAAAAAATCCTCCCGCCGGGAGGATTTTTGGGTGTGGGTATGTCGACCGCGTCAGCGCTCCGCGCGCATAGGATTATTGAGGAAATCCTCGTATGCGAGACGGACACCGTCTTCAAGTTCGGTGCGGTAAGTCCAGCCGAGCTTCTTTGCCTTGCTGACATCGAGCAGCTTGCGCGGAGTGCCGTTGGGGCGCGTGGTATCCCATTCTATCTTGCCTTCATAGCCCACCACTTTAGCTACAAGCTCGGTGAGCTCCTTGATGGTAAGCTCTTTACCGGTGCCTGCGTTTACGGTCTCGTTGCCGCTGTAGTTATTCATGAGGAATACGCAGAGGTTGGCCAGATCATCTACATAGAGAAATTCGCGCAACGGGCTGCCGTCGCCCCAGCATGTCACTGTATCCAGACCAGCCTCCTTTGCCTCGTGAAAGCGGCGTATCAGAGCCGGAAGCACATGGCTGTGCTCCGGGTGATAGTTGTCGTTGGGGCCGTAGAGATTTGTAGGCATAACAGAAATGTAGTCAGTGCCGTACTGACGGTTGAGGTATTCGCAATACTTCAGACCCGATATCTTGGCCAGAGCGTAGGCCTCATTGGTCTGTTCGAGTGAAGATGTCAGCAGACAGGTCTCGGGCATAGGCTGGGGTGCGAGGCGAGGATAGATACATGACGAGCCTAAGAATTCCAGCTTCTTGCATCCGTTCTGCCATGCCGAGTGGGTGACATTCATCTCAAGAATCATGTTGTCGTACATGAAATCGGCGAGAGCCGACTGATTGGCGATGATACCGCCTACCTTGGCGGCTGCCAGAAACACGTATTCGGGTTTCTCCTCGGCAAAAAAACGTTCCACCTGATCCTGGCGGGTGAGGTCGAGCTCCTTGTGTGTGCGGGTCACGATGTTGTCGTATCCCTGGCGGCGGAGTTCGCGTACGATAGCCGATCCCACCATGCCACGGTGGCCGGCCACATATATCTTAGCATTCTTTTCCATAACTTGGGGTATGAGTGTGATCAGAAGCCGCGACGGCGAATTTTGACAGGGATGGCATCGGCTGGCACCTTGTCAAAGACAAGAGCCAGATAACCGCCGCCACCGGCTCCGCACATCTTCCAGGCGAGCGCGCCTCGCGATTTCCATTCTTCAATATATTCGTTGACACCCGGTTGTATCATTGCCGGGAACATAGCCACCTGTGCATCAAACGATGCGCGGTAGGCCTCGGCGAAGGCCTCGAGATCGTGCGCCAGAATAGCGTGCCAGCAGCGGTCGGCGGCCTCGGTGAGCGCTTTCACCTTTTCGGGTGTGATGTCCTTGCCTTCTACCACAGAGCAGCCGGGACGGCGCGGAAACATCGGCACCAGACACAGATGGCTCTCAAGCCANGACAGNGTGGCCTCGTCNTGGCACGACTCGATGCGGTCGGGCCAGTANCGGTTGTTGTAGTAATGGCGGTTNAGACCCGACATNCANATACCGATNGCATCCTGNGCNCCGCTCACNTGNCCTTTGTTCTCGGGGTCNTTCTCNAANCAGAAGAGCAGNCGGGCNAGCATCTCCTCGTTNTAGTTGGGCAGCTCNTAGGGCCATATCTTGCGNGCGGCGTTGCGTGTNGANGTNGACATGCCGCCNCTCTCCATAAATTCGATGGTAGGNTCGATNGANATNGTGATNGCCCATCCGGCNCCGTGNTCNGACACNTANGGCTGGTCGATCCANGTGCCGGCGAGGTCGATTCGGTAAGGCAGGTGTGAAGTCACCCCCTTGCGCAGCGATGTGGTGGAGCGGGCCTCGAGCCCCTCATCGGGCACACGCTCCAGCTCTACGTAGCGTATGCCGCGCTCCTCGCAGAATCGGCGTTTGTCTTCGCTGCCGCCATCGGTATTCACCACGAATATGTCGGGCTTCACCATATCGACGGTTTCTACGAAGTCCATAATGCCGCTGCCAGGATTGATGAATGCATCCGTGACGTATCTGATAGCCTTGACCATATACAGGCGTTCTTTCTNGGAGTATACGGTCTTGCGNTTTNNGTAATNTTCGATAGTCTTGTCACTGCCTATGCCCACATAGAGGTCGCCGTATTCGGCAGCTGCCCTGAAGAAGGCCACATGACCGCTGTGGAGCATATCATAGCATCCTGACACAAAGACCTTGGGCCTTTTGATGTTAGATTGTGAACTCATGTATGTTAATGTAGTATATGATTATTTCACAATACCTTTCTCGAGATATTCCGCCAGATTCATACGGGCGGCCTCTCCGGCGCGTTCTACCGCTACTTTCTCCATATCGGCATCTACCATTANGTTNACGAGCTCTTCAAACGATGTCTTTTTCGANGGNTCCCAGCCCAGNTTGGCNTTNGCCTTGGTNGGGTCNCCCCAGAGGTTGACNACATCNGTNGGACGGTAGAAATCGGGAGATACCTCGATCACTACCTTACCGGTGGCAGTGTCGATGCCTTTCTCGTCGGCACCTTCGCCCTCGAATCTCAGCTCTATGCCGGCACGCTTGAAGGCGAAATAGCAGAATTCGCGCACCGAGTGCTGCACACCGGTGGCAATGACATAGTCCTCGGGTTTGGGCTGCTGCAATATCAGCCACATGCACTCTACATAGTCCTTGGCATATCCCCAGTCGCGGAGGCTGGAGAGATTGCCGAGATACAGCTTCTCCTGCTTGCCCTGGGCGATACGTGCTGCGGCGAGAGTGATCTTGCGGGTCACGAATGTCTCGCCGCGACGCTCGCTCTCATGGTTGAATAGTATGCCTGAGCAGCAATACATATTATATGCCTCGCGGTATTCCTTTACGATCCAGAATCCATAGAGCTTTGCCACGGCGTAGGGGCTGTAGGGATGGAAGGGAGTGTTTTCGTTCTGGGGCACTTCCTCTACCTTGCCGTAGAGCTCAGAGGTAGAAGCCTGATAGATGCGGCAGGTGTCTGCCATGCCGCTGAGTCTTACGGCCTCAAGGATACGGAGCACACCGGTGGCATCCACGTCGGCCGTGAACTCTGGAGAGTCGAAGCTGACCTGCACATGGCTCTGGGCCGCGAGGTTGTAGATTTCATCGGGACGCACTTTCTGTACCACCTGCATTATCGACATAGAGTCACCGAGATCGGCGTAGTGCAGATGAAAGTTGGTATGACCCTCAAGGTGGGCGATACGTTCACGGTAGTCGACGCTGCTGCGACGGATGGTGCCATGTACGTCATAGCCCTTTTCGAGCAGAAATTCAGCCAGATACGAACCATCCTGGCCCGTAATTCCTGTTATTAAAGCAGTTTTCATATAAATAGGTTAAATCGGTTATTCCAAAGAATAATGCAAAGATACGAAAAAAAGAGTTGATTAATAGCATAATGGGACCGATTTTTACAAATTATGCAGAAATCAGTCCCATTATGCTATTTTGCCATCGCGTTATGATGGTCAGCGGTCTTTGTACATATCTTCGTAGTAGCGCTCGTANTCGCCNGANGTGATNTTGTCCATCCACNCCTGATTGTCGAGATACCAGCGCACGGTCTTCTCTATGCCTTCCTCGAATTGCAGCGAGGGCTCCCAGCCCAGNTCGCTCTGCAGCTTGCGGCTGTCGATGGCGTAGCGCATGTCGTGGCCCGGACGGTCGGTGACGTAGGTGATGAGCCTGTCGCTGTGGCCCTCCGGATTGCCGAGCATACGGTCCACCGTACGGATTATCACCTTGATGAGGTCGATGTTCTTCCACTCGTTGAATCCACCGATATTGTAGGTCTCGGCCACCTTTCCCTTGTGGAAGATGAGGTCGATCGCACGGGCATGATCCTCGACGAAGAGCCAGTCGCGCACGTTCTCTCCCTTACCGTATACAGGCAGCGGCTTGCCCTGGCGGATATTGTTGATGAACAGCGGTATGAGCTTCTCAGGAAACTGATACGGGCCGTAGTTGTTGCTGCAATTGGTCACGATGGTGGGCATCCCGTAGGTGTCGTGGTAGGCTCGCACGAAATGGTCGCTCGATGCCTTCGAGGCCGAATATGGCGAGTGGGGATTGTATTTGGTGGTCTCCACGAAAAACTCCGTGCCGTAGGCCATGTCATCCTCAGATGAGGCTTTTGTTGTGAACGGTGCGGGCACACCCTCGGGATGCGTCAGCTCAAGCGCCCCGTACACCTCGTCTGTAGAGATGTGATAAAAAAGTTTTCCTTTGTACTTATCAGCATCTTCTTCCCAATATTCCTTGGCGGCCTGTAGCAGGGCGAGGGTGCCCATCACGTTGGTGCGGGCGAAAGTGAACGGGTCTTTGATCGAACGGTCGACGTGGCTCTCGGCAGCGAGGTGTATGATGCCGTCGATCTCGTTGTCACGGATGATGCGGCGCATCCCGTCGAGGTCGGCGATGTCGGCCTTTATAAACTTGTAGTTGGGCTTGTCCTCGATGTCACGCAGGTTGGCGAGGTTGCCGGCGTAGGTGAGTTTGTCGAGGTTGACGATATTGTAGTCGGGATACTTGTTGACGAAGAGGCGCACGACATGTGAGCCTATGAATCCGGCACCGCCGGTGATGAGTATGTTGCGTTTCATGATGGTTGCTGTTGGAGGTTATGGATACATTTTTTCAGGGAGTCGGTCCAGTAAGGCACCTTGAGGCCGAAGGTCTCCTTGAACTTCGTCTTGTCGAGCACTGAGTAGGCCGGACGCACGACTCTGGACGGGAACTCGTCTGAATGGCAGGGCTGTATGTCGCAGCCGGTGTTCCCGGCCATCGCGGCTATGGCCTTTGTGAAGTCGTACCACGAGCACACCCCTTCGTTGGAGTAGTGATAGATACCCTCGTTACCCTCGAATTTACGGTTCTCGATGATGTTATGGATGGCATCGGCCAGATCCTGAGCGTAGGTGGGGGTGCCTGTCTGGTCGAACACCACATTGATAGCTGGCTTGGTGGAGGTGAGCGTCAACATAGTCT
>WFLX010006147.1_pt1 | contig 13619 bp, 9 predicted proteins | sample 4967041 | NCBI WGS metagenome assembly WFLX01 (sample SAMN12857096, study PRJNA449069) | gut metagenome | isolation source: stool from male and female vole | host: Microtus ochrogaster | place: USA:Florida | collected 2017
ATCGGCCCTAAAATCATCGGCAAAATCGATCTGAAGACCGGACGTCCCGTGGTCGACAACCCTCAGGAGAAACCTGTTGAAAAAACTCCTGAACAAAAACCTCAAACCAAACCGCAGGCTCCTCAACAACCCACTCAGCAATCTACACAGCAACCAAAACCTGCCGCTGAGCCTAAACCGGAAAAGAAAACTGAGGCAAAACCTGAAGTCAAAACAGAAGAAAAACCTCAACCACGTCAGGAAGAGAAANCAAAGCAGGCTCCAAAGGCAGATCAGAAACCTCAATCACAACCGGAAAAAAATACTGAGAGGAATAAGGAACAAAAAAGAAACGACCAGCCTAAGCGCAACAAGCCTGAGCTCGAAGAGACAGAAACAAATGGCGTTTTCCGCGTTAAGACTGTTGCGGAGGCTCCTAAAATCAAAGTGCTCGGGACTATCGACCTCGATACTCTCAACCAAAATACCCGTCCTAAAAAGAAGAGTAGAAACGAAAGAAATCGCGGCGGTAACGGTAGCCAAGGAGGGAATGCCGGTAATGGACAAGGCGGTTCCGGCAACGACCGCAAGCGTCGAAACCGTATCGGAAAGGAGAAGGTAGACATTGACAAGGCTGCTGCTCACGGCACTAACCAACGTCCGGAAAAACAGGGCAATAAGAACGGAAAGGGCGGAGGTCAACAAGGTGATTCCAACAAAGAAGGACGTAACCGCAATAAAAAAGGCAATGACCGTAATAAACAGCCGCAGCGTCAGGAAGTAAGTGCTGAAGACGTTCAGAAACAAGTAAAAGAAACTCTCGCACGCCTTACCAACAAACAGACTAAAAAGGCTGTCAAGTGGCGTAAGGAGAAACGCGATGAGTTCCACAACCGTGAAGAGGCAGCCGCAGCTGCCGCAGCAGCTGAAAGCAAGGTGCTGAAACTGACTGAATTCGTGACAGCTAACGACCTCGCTCAGATGATGGATGTCCCTGTCAATAACGTNATNGGTACNTGTATGAGCCTCGGCGTTATGGTATCTATCAATCAACGCCTGGATGCCGAGACAATCAATATNGTGGCAGAAGAATTCGGCTTTACAACTGAATACGTCAGCGCAGAAGTGACGAATGCCATCGCTACCGAAGAGGATAGCGAGGAGGATCTCGTCTCTCGTCCGCCGATCGTAACCGTTATGGGTCACGTCGACCATGGTAAAACTTCTCTCCTCGACTACATCCGCAATGCAAACGTAATTGCAGGCGAGGCCGGAGGTATCACTCAGCATATCGGTGCCTACAATGTTAAGCTCAGCGATGGACGCCGCATCACATTCCTTGATACCCCTGGTCATGAGGCATTTACGGCTATGCGTGCACGTGGCGCGAAGATCACCGACATTGCTATCATAATTGTGGCTGCCGACGACGACGTGATGCCTCAGACTGTCGAGGCAATCAACCATGCGACAGCTGCCGGCGTACCAATGGTATTCGCCATAAACAAGATCGATAAGCCAACCGCCAACCCCGACAATATCAAGCAGCAGCTCGCCAATATGAACTACCTCGTAGAAGAATGGGGTGGCAAATACCAAAGTCAAGATATATCCGCCAAGAAGGGTATCGGTGTCGACGAACTTATGGAAAAGGTTCTTCTTGAAGCTGAATTGCTCGATCTTAAAGCTAACCCTAACCGCAAGGCTATCGGCTCTATCATCGAGTCTTCTCTCGACAAGGGACGCGGTTATGTTGCTACTGTCATGGTTCAGAATGGTACCCTTCACGTTGGTGATGTACTTCTTGCTGGCACCCACCATGGCAAAATTAAGGCNATGTTCAACGAGCGCAACCAACGTGTTAAGGAAGCAGGTCCTTCAACTCCGGTACTCATCCTCGGTCTTAACGGCGCACCGGCTGCCGGAGACACATTCAACGTGCTTGACACCGAGCAGGAAGCTCGCGAAATTGCTGCCAAGCGCGAGCAATTGCAACGTGAACTTGGCCTCCGCACTACTAAGCGTCTCGGCCTTGAGGAACTCGGTCGACGCCGTGCCCTCAACGACTTCCATGAGCTCAACCTCGTGGTCAAAGGNGACGTCGATGGCTCTATCGAAGCACTCTCAGACTCTCTTATCAAACTCTCTACNCCGGAAATCCAAGTCAANGTGCTTCATAAGGGTGTAGGTGCCATCTCCGAGAGCGATGTCACTCTTGCCGCCGCATCTGATGCGATCATTATCGGCTTCCAAGTGCGTCCTTCCGGGGCTGCCCGCAAGGAAGCTGAGAAAGAAGGAGTGGAAATCCGTCTATACTCTGTCATCTACAAGGCTATCGAAGAAGTCAAGCAGGCAATGGAAGGTCTTCTTTCTCCGGAAATNAAGGAGGAGATCACCGGTACGGCCGAAGTGCTCCAAACTTACCACATTTCAAAGGTCGGCACTATCGCCGGTGCAATCGTGCGTGACGGACGTATCAAGAGCCGCAGCAAGATCCGCGTGATCCGCGACGGCATCGTGGTCTACACGGGAGAACTCGGTTCGCTCAAGCGATTCAAAGACGATGTCAAGGAAGTGGTCAGTGGATACGATTGCGGTCTATCTATAGCCGGATATAACGACATCCGTGAAGGCGACCTCATCGAAGGATACGAAGAAGTCGAAGTCAAGAAGAAGCTATGAAATATTATCTGAACCTCGGCAGCAACCTGGGCAATAGGTTGCTCCACCTCACNCGTGCCATGAAGGCAATAGGGGAGGAGTTCGGACCGTATGAGACAAGCCACAAGGTGGAGTCGGACCCATGGGGGTTCAACTCCACCAATCGTTTTGTCAACATCGGCCTGGCCATCGAAACCGATGATGAACCCGAAGAGATCTTAAAACGCCTACAAGCCATTGAAAAAAGCATCTCTCCACGTGGACACCGTAGATGGGATGGATCCTATAACGACCGAGAGATAGACATTGACATTATGGCTTGCGATGGCCCTGCTTACGACTCTAAAACCCTTCAAATTCCACATAAACACCTNCCTAAGCGCGACTTCTTTCTTCGTCCGCTTGCCGAACTTGCTCCCGAATGGATGCATCCTGCCTCAGGACTGACAGCCTCTGAAATGCTCGATACACTTACCAAAACTAATAACTGCGTTGCTCCGTGATACTCGCTTNGGTTTCTGTTTTTACTGGCAAACCAAGTAATAGAGCATGCTCCGCTTGCGTCCAAGCGTGTGTCAGGTGACTTTATTTTAACAAGTTAATTCTCTTTATTTAAATGCATAATATCTTACTTAAAGACGGATGCGTAGGTCTTTCCGGCAACAATTTCGCCAAATCTGAACAAGATGCCGAATGGATAGAATTGCGAGCATCTTGGCTACGCCTCGGTGACGAGAAATGGCAACAGGCTGCCCGCGCCCAGGAACTTGCCAACTTCCACAAAGCCCATAAATTTTGCGGATATTGTGGAGGACACATGATCACTTCAACCGAAATATCCCTGAAGTGTGAAGTTTGCGGACGCGAGATATGGCCTCAGCTGTCTCCTGCCATGGTTGTCTTAGTTACCCGTAACAATGGAGAGGAAGCCCTCCTTGTTCATGCTGCCAACTTCAAACATGCCGATGTCCACGCCCTCGTAGCTGGTTTTGTAGAAACCGGGGAAACACTTGAGCAATGCGTAGCCCGTGAGGTGAAGGAAGAGACTTCATTAGAAGTAGACCATATAAGCTACGTAGGCAGCCAAAGCTGGCCTTTCCCAGGCCAACTCATGGTTGGATTCACAGCTGAATACAAAGGTGGCGAAATCAAGCTCGCAGACGGCGAATTGACATCCGCTTCCTGGTTCACCCGCGACTGCCATCCCCCTTTGCCATCCCCACCATCTCTATCACGCCACATCATCGACCTCTGGCTCGACAACAAACTTTGATATAAGCAAATAGAAAATATTCCTATAGGAAGAATACATATTTTTTGTAAAAGCAAAGAATATATAGATAGCAAAAACGGTATAACTTCCAAAGTTATACCGTTTTTTATCCATTTGTCGGGGTGAGGCGACTCGAACGCCCGACCTCTACGTCCCGAACGTAGCGCGCTAACCAACTGTGCTACACCCCGAGTGCAATCTCCATGGGGCGGTTGCCCCTCAATTGCGAGTGCAAAATTAATCTATTTTTTTTTAATATGCAAATTTTTAGGGTAAAAAGTTTTGAATACGTTTTTACGTTTTACTTTTTACGTTTTGCGTTTTGCGAGTTCATAATAGGGGGGCGAAGTATTTGGGACACATCAGGAGTTAGGATTTATAAAGGGGATAGAGCCGATTGATGAATTTTGACCAAGAAAGTTGGGTCTCAAATCTTTTGCGAGCAGCTTCTCCTATAGACACACGCAATTCGCTTGATAGAGCGAGGCGTCGCATTTCCCAGGCAAGCCGCTCAGCATTTCTTGGAGGAATGAGAATGCCATCTTTACACTGCGTGATATATTCGGGCTGGGCCCCATTGTCGCTACAAATGATAGGTCTCCCTTCTTTCATGAATTCTATATTCGACATGCCGAAAGCCTCTGGAGCGGCCGATGGAAGGACTCCGAAATGAGACTTACGGATATAATCCTCTGTGTTTTCCTTATGTCTTGGCCAGTCGATCAGGTGCATCACTCCGGCTGTCAAAGCCTTTCTTCTCAGAGAGTCGACATAGTCCGGATGTCCTGTGCCGACTATCCTGAGACGAATTTTCATTGGCTTCAATATCAACAGTGCATCTATCAATTCCTCCAGACCCTTGTCGGGAGCCAGGCGCCCGAGATACATAGCCGTAATTGGGCCTTTAGCGGGTTCGGGAACTACTGGAGCCACCTCTATATTCAGACTGTTGTGGATGATTATGGCATTTATGTCGTCGGCTGCATAGCGGCCTTTCCAATGCCAGCCTGACATAAATTTTTCTTTAGCAATGTGGGAAACGAAAATCAGATGGTCTACATTTCTATAGACAAATCTATGAAAAGGAGACCTTCCTGCGCGACGTACATAATGGCGAGTAAGTATGACCCTGATATCATGGCGTCCCAAAAGGCGTCGGGCGGTAAGAGCAGAGAAGGCATCTCGCGTGCTATGGCAATGAATTGCAGTCTGCCCATTGCTTTCATTCAGCACATCGCATATTCCTTTTACAGCCGGATACGACAAGAAACCTCCCAAGGGAGCAAAACGCACCTCTATTTCTTTGCGGCGAAAAACATCATCTACGGCTCTGGCATCTCGAGTGATGACAAGCACCTCATCGCCATGATCCCGGCAATGACAACAAATGTCGAGTGCATATCGCTCCACTCCCGACCACATCACTGAAGAAAGGATATGGATAATCCTCATGCGTAGGTATCAATTTCGGGCTGCGAGCATGACGGAAAGGTCGGCCGATGGAAGGCCTGTGTAGGAACCTACAAGCTTATCAACGAGTTTGCCGTGATAGGTCACAATGCCCTGCTGGACACCTTCGTTGGTGGATATCATACTCTCGAAACTCTCTTTCAAGCGCATTTCCTCAAAGAAGTTGACCATGACATTACTCAGTGCCATCGCGACAGTACGCGGGACCGAAACAGATGGATGAGAATCTTTGAAGTCGAGAACGTATGCGCTGTCTTTCATCACTGCGGAAAGATTCTTTGGGAATTCGAATGGACGGGTGGTAGTGCCCAACAAAATCACATCAGCGGTCTTCACTTTATTATAAAGCACACGGGGATGAATCATAATTGTCTGTATCTGCTGACCGCATATTTCTCTTGCCACGGCAAGCATGGAGACATCGTTGTTGACAACTGTGACCTGTGCCCCCATATTAAGTGCAGCCTTGGCTGCTGAGTAGACATCAGTGCCATCTCCAATGATAAGCACTTCACAGGGATTGATTCCTGCGACGCTTGCGAGTAGCACTCCTTTGCCTCCACCCAAGTATGAGAGGTTTTCCTGCGCATACATGATTGCCGCCCTGCCATCGATCTCGTCTATGATATCTGCAAAGACAGGAGTGTCATTGTGGCTATACATATTGTCGAGACATCCCATCGTGATATTCATGTCAAGAAGGGCNTTTATTGAATCCTTGTCTATCAGTCCGGAAGCCATAGTGCAAAGCAAAGTGCTTCCTGGCTTCATGAGCATAATGTCTGCAGTACGAAGGGGAGTGAACGAAAGAACAATAGAAGCTCCCAATGCTTCTTCACGCGACACGATTTTTACTCCATACTCTTCATAAGCATCATCACTGAATGAAATATCGACACCGGCCCCTTCCTCCATTGCCAGTCTTAGGCCGGAAGATGTCAGGAGTCCACACGCCTCAGGCGTGAGGAGCATACGTGTCTCATCAGTATCTGGATAGTTTGCAAGTATTGCTATGTCGATACCATTCCCATTGCTCAGCATGTTGGCATGCATAAGGAGTGGCTCAAGCTCAATGGTAGCTGTCTCTTTCTGAATTGCTTCTTTGTTCATAGCTCAATTATTTTTTAGATAGTCCGGAACATTTGGAGCTCCACATCGCAAAATTAACAAATTAATCCAAATTCTCCAAATTGTGCAAATGATTTTTGATAAAGTCATCCACAGTCTCTGCAATTTGAGCTTTATTCTCAAGCCGGTCGCCAGAAATGATGATGGCTGCTTGGTCGTAGAATGGCTTGCGCACTTTCATGTGCATCTGTAAAGTTTCGATAATNTCCTCCCTTGATTTTCCTGCCATCAAGGGACGCTTGTTCCCGGCTTCTATGATTCTGTNGGCGATGACGTCATCTGATGCCTGGAGGCAAATTGTCAGTCCTCGGGAGTTCATGTAGTCAATGTTGTCTCCGAAACAAGGGGTTCCTCCACCACACGACACAATGACATCCGACATTTCACCTACCTCACGAAGCATAGCTGACTCTATGCGACGGAATTCCGCCTCCCCCTTCTTGGCGAATATATCGCGGACGGTAGAATGGAATCGTTGCTCAATGTAGAAATCAAGGTCGATATGCTGGAGTCCGGATTTTCGGGCGAGGGCGCGTCCGAAAGTGGTTTTGCCTGAGGCCATGTATCCGATGATGAAGAGGGTCATTTTTTGAATTGTTTATAATTGAGAATTGAGAATTGAGAATTTAGAATTAGGGGTTAGCGTGGGGGAGTTCGATGCGGAATGTTGTCCCTTGGCCTACTTCGGATTCTTTGACATAGATATGGCCATCGTGGTATTCTTCGATGATTCGTTTTACCAAGGTCAGTCCCAACCCCCATCCTCTTTCTTTGGTAGTGTAGCCCGGATTGAATACCTTGTTGAAGTTTTTGCGGGGTATGCCTTTGCCGGTGTCACGCACGTCAATCCATACATGGTCTTTGCCACGTCCGGTAGTAATATGGATCTCACCGACNCCGGCCATAGCATCTACAGCATTTTTCGTTAGGTNTTCCATGACCCATTCAANAAGACTGGTTGAGACCATCACTCCAANATCNTCTTCCCCAAAATGGAAATTNAGCGATACTTTTCCGGAAATTCTCCCTCTCATGTATTCCAATGAAGATTCAATTGTCTGATTGAGATATTCAAGTTCAAGGGAAGGGCGGGATCNAATTTTGNAGAATCTCTCTGCGATCTTGGNTAGGCNNTTGACGTCCTTATCTATTTCTGTAGTGACTTCCGGGTCGGTGCNGGAAGCTTCAAGATATTGGCNCCAGGCCATGAGCGAAGAAATTGGAGTGCNGAGTNGGTGNGCAGNTTCTTTTGACAGTCCCACCCAGNCTCTNTTCTGTNNTGCTTTCTTGGTGNAGACAACGGCGGAATATATTATAAGCACCAGCACAATCATCACTGCGAGCACAACGTATGGATAGAGGCTCAGCCGGCGAAGCAGGATTGAATCTTCATAATATATATATTGATTTATTCCTGGATATACCTCAACTTTTATAAAATGGGAATTTTCATTCTCAATGTTCTCAAGGCTACGGTTGCCGAGAGCCTTTTTGAGTCTTTTCTCAAGGAATTTTTGATTACGCTCGGTAAGATCAGAAAAAACCACGTGCTCCCCTTCGTCGACACGGTCGGGGAGCTCGTAGTTTCTATATTCGAGTATGTTTTTGTCAGCGTCTGCCACCATCACTGGAATAGAATTATTTTGGGCGATGATGTTGAGCAGGAACTCAAAGTCGGCATTTCCTTCTACCTGAGCCATTTTCTCTGTAGCGGAAGCCCAGATGTTCATTCTCTCCCTTTCCTGCATGGAAAGTTGCTTCACGAGATTTGTGGAAATAATTAGGAAAATAATCACAGAAATCGTGGAGCAGATCAGAAAGATAGTCTTTCCGTACTGGTCAGAAATAACGGAGAGTTTCATTTGAAATAAGAATCAGACGAATTTAATCCTTGCTTTCTTAGTGACGCGGCAAGTATTGTCTTTAAATTCAGCTTCCCCTGGCTGGAGAGTGATGATCTCCACAGCTATGTCGGCATCTTCAGGATTTTCAATTACGCACCCACCTTCCAGCCATTGGGCAGTATTGTCAAGAAGACGATCAAGTATATCGGGATCGTTCACGACACGGAAAAGTCCATGTTGGCCGTCAGGGATGTCCATACGGTAGACGGACGACTCCACATTGAGAGTGCGGGATGCCTTGACAAAAAGACCGCGTTGATTGACGTATCCAAGGAATACTACGGGAGGAAGACCGCCGGGACGCGCAGGAGAGACCTGTGGCTTTTGGTTGGCAGAAGCGGAGCGATGTTCTTGAGAGAGACCTTGTTCTTGAGCGGGACGTTGTTCTTGTGCTTGACGTTGATTGGCACGAGATTGGCGAGGAGCATCTACTTCATTTGCCGTATGACGTTCAGNATGAGTCTGCNGTAAAGCTGCNAGTTCTCTTTTTGCTGCATCGAGTTCTCGGCGNAAGGCATCNGCTTCCCTTTTNGNTGCCTCAGCNGCCTTTTCAAGCGACTCATTGTTAGCCTTGAGTTGCTTGATTTCGTCATTTTTGGAAGATAGGGAATTTGCATATTGCTCTCGCATCTTATTCTGTTCCTCCTTTGCAGCCTTTTTTGCTTCTCGAATCTCCTTCTCGCCTGCCTTATGGTCGGCAAGCGAAGCTCCAGTCTCCTTCATACTCTTAGAAGCATAAACTACGAGCCAAACTACGACACCTACTAAAACAATGAGGATAGCGATATACAGCCAAGTATTACTCGACTTCTTGGGTTGATCATCGGCAACTCCGGCATCAGCTTCCGCCTGAGCTACAGCTTGAACAATTTCTGCTTCATCGTCAGCTATCTCTTGATTCGTAGCTACATCAGAGGTTTTAGAGGGTTCCTGCTTAGTCGTCGTAGAAGTTGGCTTCGATTCATCAGCCTGGTTAGTTGGGGAAGCTGTAGTAGCAGGGTTGGCTTTATTCGCTGATTCAGTTGGTTTGGATTCAGAGGGTTGTGGAGTTGCAGAGGGAGCAGCNACGTTGATNTTATTTAGATTTTTNGCNAGGATGGAAAGACATTTTTTCCCATCATCCTTGAGACCCGGCGACTTGAAAAAAGTACTGCTCCAATACTCCACGAGTTTTTTCTTATCCCAAGAGGCATAGTCTTTAGGGACAGCGACGGCAGTGAAACTTTTGATATTTTCTTGCTCTTTTGCTTTCAGCGATTTGCTGAGTTCGCTTACACTGGAAGGGTTAATCTTGTCAAGATAATCAGAACCATTGTTAGCATAGCGCAGATAGTGTTTAGCAGCTATAGCGCGGGCTTGCTCCATCTCCTTGTCGGTGACGGCAAAAGACGGAATAGCGGTGACCACGGCCACCGCTATCAAAAATATTTTGAGGAAGTATTTCATCAGCGGAAAAGTGTTATTAATCTTCAGCTTCCTTCATGTTGTGGAAAACGTTTTGAACGTCATCGTCGTCCTCGAATCGGTCGAGAAGTTTTTCGATGCTTTCGCGCTGTTCGGGAGTGACATCCTTATAGTCGGTAGGGATTCTTTCGAACTCAGCGCTAACGATTTCCATTCCGGCACCTTCAAGATATTTCTGGATGTTATTGAATTGGTCGAAAGCGCCATATACGATGCATTCTTCATCGTCAGCTTCAAGTTCGGCATCGAGGTCCATCAGTTCCAGCTCGAAATCCTCGAGGCTCATTTCAGGATTTGGTTTTAAGTGGAAGACGCTCTTATGATCGAAAAGGAAAGAAAGGGAGCCCTGAGTGCCGAGGGAGCCTCCGTGCTTAGTGAAGTAGCTTCGAACGTTTGCCACAGTGCGTTGGTTGTTGTCGGTAGCAGTTTCCACCACGATAGCGATACCGAAAGGCCCGTATCCTTCGTATACGATTTCCTTGTAGTCGGAAGCGTCTTTGTCAGTAGCTTTCTTGATGGCACGTTCGATAGTGTCCTTAGGCATGTTGGCAGCCTTAGCATTGTGCATAAGCATACGAAGGCGAGGATTCATATCTGGATCAGGACCTCCAGCCTTGACGGCGATAGTGATTTCTTTGCCAATACGGGTGAATGTTCTTGACATATTGCCCCAGCGTTTGAGCTTACGGGCTTTACGGAATTCAAATGCTCTTCCCATGATATATTTCAGTTTTCAGTTTTCAGAATTTTCAGTTGTAAGATCTATTATAGATTTCAGAGATATCAGAGATATCAGAGATTTCAGACATCTCTTATTTTATCGTTGATAGTTGATAGTTTATCGTTAATCGTTGAAAGTCTATCGTTGATCGTTGATCGTTTATCGTTAATCGTTGATAGTCTATCGTTGATCGTTGATCGTTGATCGTTGATAGTTTATCGTTAATCGTTGATAGTTGATAGTTTATCGTTAATCGTTTATCGTTAATCGTTAATCGTTTATCGTTAATCGTTTATCGTTAATCGTTAATCGTTTATCGTTATCTGAGTGAGGCTCCGAGCTGCTGAGATAGGCTTTTTACGATTTTATCCATCACGCCGTCGATTTGCTTGTCTTTGAGAGTATTCTCGGGGTCTTGGATTGTAAATGCGACTGCGTATGATTTCTTGCCTGCGGGGAGATTCTTTCCTTCATAGACATCGAAAAGACGTATGTCGCGAAGGAGCTTGCCTCCGGCTTTACGGGCACAAATCTCGACAGCTTCGAAAGGAGTTGCCACATCGAGAAGGAGAGCGAGGTCACGGCGAACCGGCTGTGTCTTCTCGAGAGGAGCGTAAGTAGTCTGATACTTGGCGGCAAGTTTGCAAAGGTAGCTCCAGTCTATTGAAGCATAGCAAACTTCCTGGTGAATGTTAAGAGCCTTCAGGGTCTTGCGGCTGAGGATGCCGAGTACTGCAAGGGGTTTGCCACTACGATGGGCGATCTCAAGTTTTGCAGAGAAGGTAGCGTCGGAAGATTGAGTCATCTTAAGGCCTGTTTCAGCGACACCTACTTTTGCGAAAATATTGAGAACGGTTGCCTTAAGGTCGAAGACGGTTGCCTCGGCAGCTTGACGATTCCAAGAAGCAGTATGGAGGTTGCCTGTCATCCAGATAGCGAGCTCCGCATGCTCAGAATACTGGGCAAGTGGTTTTTCGTCCGTCTTTTCCTTTGAAGGGTCGAAGGCATATACATTACCGAACTCATAGAATTTCAGGTCGCTTGCCTTGCGGTTGACATTATGGGCGATGCTTTCAAGGCCACCGTAAAGGAGAGTCTGACGCATGACTCCAAGGTCGTTGCTGAGCGGATTAATCACCTTCACTGAGTGCTCCAATGGGAAATCTTCGTTTCCATCATAGTATTTCACAGCTGAAAGCGAATTGTTCATGATTTCGCGGAATCCTTGGCCAGAAAGATCGTTGCTGACCACCTGTTGTAGAGCGTAAGCCTCGTCGACAGCGGTACGCTTTGAGAGGTTAGCGTGCATTTCAGTGCCAAATTCCACGTTGTTGTAGCCGTAGATACGGAGGATTTCCTCAACTACGTCGCAAGGACGAGTCACATCGACTCTATAAGTAGGAACCTTAATAGAAAGTATATCGCTGTCAGCTGTCTCTTTCACTTCAAATTCGAGAGCACGGAGAATACCTATAATGATATGACGAGGTATTTCTTTCCCAATAAGATTGCAGCAATATTTGAGGGAGAAATCTATCTCAACTGGCAGTACAGGATTTGGATAGCAATCTACGATGTCACCGCAAATCTCACCGCCTGCAATCTCGCGAATGAGGACAGCTGCAAGTTTGGCAGCATAAACACAAATATTGGGGTCTGTGCCGCGTTCATATCGGAATGAAGCGTCTGTGCTGAGTCCATGGCGGCGTGCCGTGCGGCGAATTGAGGTGGAATTGAAGTATGCGCTTTCTATAAATACGTCGGTGGTGGCTTCTGTGACACCNGAATCAAGACCTCCGAATACACCGGCGATACACATTGGTTTNTCTGCATCGCAAATCATGAGGTCGTTTTCATTNAGAGTNCGNTCAACGTCGTCGAGAGTGGTAAACTTAGTGCCGGCAGGGCAAGTGCGGACTATAATTTTTTCGCCTGCCACTTTAGCGAGATCGAAGCAATGGAGAGGTTGGCCGATGCCAAGAAGGATGAAGTTTGTTATGTCGACAATGGAGTTGATAGGGCGTTGTCCGGCAGCTACAAGAAGGTTTTTGAGCCAATCGGGAGATTCGCCTACTTTCACATTGCGAATTGTCACTCCACAGTACCTTGGACAAAGATTTGAGTCGTCAACTTGTACGGACACTGCTCCCTTCTCATTGTCGACAGAGAAGGCGGAAACATCCGGGATACTGATTTCAGGCATTTCGACTTTGGCTTCGTCACCGTTTTCGAGAATGCGTGCCCATTGGTAAGCTTTCAGGTCGCGTGCGCAACCATAGTGGCTTGCNGCGTCGACACGGTTGNGGGTAAGCTCAACTTCGAGACGATAATCACTTTCNACGTNGAAATACGCGGATGCTTCTGTTCCTGCCGGCACATNATCAGGGAGCACCATTATGCCGGANTGGTCGTGACCGAGTCCNATTTCATCTTCGGCGNAGATCATACCGAACNNCTCTACACCGCGGAGCTTACCTTTTTTGATAGTGAATTCCTTGTCCCCATCATATAGGACTGTACCGATTGTGGCGACTACAACAGTCTGTCCGGCAGCGACATTGGGAGCTCCGCAGACGATTTGGAGAGGTGCGTCAGCGCCTACATCGACGGTAGTGATGTGCATGTGGTCGGAATCCGGATGAGGCTCACATGTGAGCACCTTACCGATTTTAAGGCCTTTTAGGCCGCCACGGATGGATTCCACCTCTTCAATTTGGTCACATTCGAGACCTGTAGAAGTGAACACAGCCGCCAGCTCTTTAGGCGACTCATTGAAATTGATATAGCGTTTAAGCCACTTGTATGAAATGTCCATAAAGGTATTGTTATCGGTTGTTTAACTACGAATTAACGGGGAATTCATACCGCTTATTCGTTTCAACTTGCAAAAGTACAAAATAAATGGGTAATATGCAAATTTAAATCGAAAATCGGTGATATTTCAGACAGATTTACACGCATATTGGCAGAAGCACTGCGGTTCAGGGAATTTTAATGTCAATAGAGAAGGCATATAATT
>WFLX010039190.1_pt1 | contig 13613 bp, 10 predicted proteins | sample 4967041 | NCBI WGS metagenome assembly WFLX01 (sample SAMN12857096, study PRJNA449069) | gut metagenome | isolation source: stool from male and female vole | host: Microtus ochrogaster | place: USA:Florida | collected 2017
AGGATACCGTCTTCGACGGTGACTATCGACTTACATTTGGCCGCTAGCGAAGCCAGCAGATCAGTGTCAATCGGTTACACCCAGATCATGTCGTAGATGTAGGCGTTGATTCCTTGCTTGCCCAGTTCATCTTTTGCCTTCTTAGCCTCGGGAAGCATAGCACCGAGCGAGAGGATGGCTACATCAGCATTGTCTGTCACGGCTATGGGTCGGCCTCTGCCAATGGGTATCTCACGCATCCGTGTATGCCAGTCGGGTGTGGTGGCTTTTCCGCGCGGATAGCGTATTGCCATGGGGCCGTCGTTCTTCAGCGACGTAAACATCAGGTTGCGCAGTGTCTCCTCGTCGGCGGGAGCGGCCACTTTCATGTTGGGGATACACCGCAGGTAAGCTATGTCGAGAAGGCCGTGGTGAGTCACTCCGTCTTCGCCCACTATTCCCGCGCGGTCGATGCAGAATGTCACAGGCAGCCCCTGAATGCAGACGTCGTTCACAATATTATCGTAGGCACGCTGCAGGAAGGTGGAATATATTGCCGTGAAGGGGCGCTTGACGCCGGTGGCGAGGCCTGCTGAGAATGTGACGGCATGGCCTTCGGAAATGCCGACGTCGAAAGTGCGTTCCGGATAAGCCTCAAGCATGAGGCCCACCGATGTGCCGCTCGGCATCGCGGCTGTCACACCCATCACTCGTGGATCCTGCTCCGCGAGTTCAACAAGAGTCCTTCCGAACACTTCCTGCCAGGGCAGGGGAGAGCCGGCTGATGCAGGCTTGATTTTTTCGCCGGTCTCCGGATTGAAGAGGCCGGGTGCGTGCCATGCCGCAGGATTGAGTTCCGCCTCCCGGTAGCCTTTTCCTTTCACTGTGTGCAGATGAAGGAGCCTGGGAGTGGTCATATCCTTGAGCTCGGTGAGTATTTTCACTATCTTGATCACGTCGTGTCCGTCAAACGGACCGAAATATCTGATATTAAGCCCCTCGAAAATGTTCTGCTTTCCGCTCACGAGGCTTTTTACTGAATTGAAAAACCTCTGTATGCGTCCTTTGCCTTCTTCTGTCATCACACCCCTGCGGCGGAAGGAGTTGTAGAGTCGGGCGCGCCATTTGTTGNNTTTNGNNGNAGTGGAGNGNTNCGACAGGNANGNGTGAAGGCCTCNCACATTGGCATCTATGCTCATCTCATTGTCGTTAAGGATGATAAGCAGATTGTTGGGATTGTTGGCCACGTTGTTGAGCCCTTCAAAAGCAAGTCCTCCGCTGATGGATGCGTCGCCGATCAGCGCCACGGTATGGCTGTTTTCTTTTCCCGGAGTGTTATAGTCGGCTATAGCCCTACCCAGAGCGGCTGATATGGAGTTGGAGGCGTGTCCGGTGATAAAGGTGTCATATTCCGACTCGAGAGGTGAGGGGAAGCCGCTTATACCCCCTTTTGTGCGTTGATAGGGAAACAGATCTTTTCTTCCCGTCAGAATCTTATGCGCGTAGGCCTGATGGCCCACATCCCAGAAAAGATGATCGGCAGGAGTGTCATACACATAGTGGAGAGCCACTATTATGTCTACGGCTCCCATGCTTGAGGCGAAATGGCCCGGATTGACCGAAAGGTGGTCAATGATATATCGGCGGATGTCTTCGCACAACTCCGGCAACTGCTCAAGACGCAGTTTCCTGACGTCTTCGGGCGAGGATATGCCGTCGAGAAGACCATAGCCTGTGGTCTTTATCTGTATGTTGGTATGACCGGAATCTTGTTTCATATTTCAATCAATNNTTATCGCTCCTGAAATATTNTNTATATAGGGGCACGAAGATAATGATACCGCTCATGGCAGCTATCAGGATATTCTTCAGANTGAATNCGTCNGCTGAAGTGAGCAGTCCGATGCANAGCCAGACCCATNGGAGGGCGAGGATTGCAAGANCTGCNATTCGTGTCGGTNTCATTTGAAATGCGAAGTTAACATTTTTTTTTGATATAATGCCGATTTTTTTTAGTAATTTTGCANTTCTAATTAAAAAATCTCTCACGTTCATATCCCACCGCATCACTATATATGAAAAAATATTATAANTATTCGCCTGAGATTCCAAGCGGAGACGATCTGCAAGACGATATTCCCGATATAGGGCCGCAGCCGGAAGAGCAGGTGGAGAAGCCTCGACGCAGGCGCAGGCCATCGGCAACAGCCGCCCGACAGACAACGCAGAAGGCGACTCAGGCCCGGCCTGAGCCGTCGGCAACCCCCGACGCACCCCGGAAGAACTTTATGGAGAGTCTTAACGACTGGTTTCACTCCGCCGGCACCCGCATGGTGACCGGAATCATTCTCGGGGGCATGGCGTTATGGCTCGGTATAGCATTCTTTTCTTATTTCGGCAACTGCATCGCTGATCAGAGCGTAGTGGAGAGTTTGCCGGCCGGAGCATCGGCCGGCATTGGCAATGATGCCGGAGAAGGCGGAGCGCGCATCACGGAATTTCTGANCAACNAAGGTTTCGGTGTGGGTGCTTTCGTCATAGTGGTATGGCTCCTGTGCCTGTCGATGAAGTTGCTCGTGGGGTATCCACGCTTCAGGACTCTCGACTTCACCATCAAGTCGCTGATTGCTTTCATCACTCTCAGCGTGGTAGTGGGAATGCTGAGCATCGGACTTGACACCGACGTGAACTGGGGTGGTCTCCACGGACGTATTATCAATGAGAAAGTATATGAATTCATAGGCTGGACAGGCGCCATCATTCTGTCCGTGGTACTGATAGCCGTTTTCGTGGTGATCTGTCTGCGCGATTTCATAAAGTGGATAATGAGGAAAAAACGCGCCTACGATGAGCGCCGGCGCATCGAGCGTGAGGAACTTGAGGCACAACGGCTCAAGGAGGAGGAAGTGAGGGCCACCGAGCGCCGCGAACTTGAAGATGAGGCGCGTAGTGGTGAGGGAGCCCCCCTCCCGCCCGATAATGAACCGGAAGGCAGGGTGAAGCCTGATGATGTGGCATTCGATCCTGAGTCAGACACGATTTTCGACCTCCCTGATCTTGAGGATCTTGAAGAAGACTGGGAGTCTACAACGCAAATAGATGTAGACGAAGAGAATAGGGTGCCGGATACTACTCCGGTTCAGGAAGAAAGCGAGGTGGATGCCCTCTCCTCGGCGGAGGAAACTGTTGCTGAGGCCGTGCCGGCGGAAGCAGTGGAGGAGAATCACGAATCGAGCCCGGTGGTCGATGCATCTGCAGGCGAGACACTGATAACGGAGCAGATCACTTCCGATATTAAGGAAAACGACACATACGGCATCGGTAATGTCGAAAACGATAATCCTGTTGTAGAGGAGACTTCGGGCGCCCTGAAAGATGAGGAGCCCGAAGAGGGAGACGTGATGACCGTAAATGTGAATCAGATAGAGAAAGGNGGCTCGAAGTCTCAGGCTGACTNAGCGGGCTCTCTTTTCACTCATGAATACNAATTCCNGGATCCGTCATNCCTCGTGCCGGGAAAAGACACTATCTCGGTAGATGCGGAAGAGCAGCAGGAAAATAATGAGAAGATACGCAAGACCCTTCTCGATTTCGGCATCCCCATCACAAGTATAGAGGCCACCGTGGGCCCGACTGTCACGCTCTACGAGATCAAACCTGACACCGGGGTGAAAATAGCACGAATCCGTAATCTTGTAGACGACATCGCTCTCTCGCTCGCTGCCAAGGGTGTGCGCATCATCGCTCCTATTCCCGGTAAGGGCACCGTCGGCATAGAGGTGGCTAACAAAGAGGCGCAGATGGTGTCGATGCGCACCATCATTCAGTCGAAAAACTATCAGGAATCGAAATATGAACTTCCCATCGCTATGGGAAGCACCATATCGAACGATGTCTATATAGCAAACCTTGCCAAGATGCCCCACCTCCTCGTGGCCGGTGCCACGGGTCAGGGTAAGTCTGTGGGCCTCAACGCTATCATTACCTCATTGCTCTATAGTAAGCGCCCTGAGGAGTTGAAATTTGTGATGGTAGACCCGAAACGTGTGGAGTTCTCCCTCTATAGCAAGATTGAGAATTATTATCTTGCAAAGATACCCGGCAGCGAGCAGGCAGTGATTACAAAGATGGAGAATGTGGTGGCTACTCTGAATTCGCTCTGTGTGGAGATGGATGAGCGCTACGTGCTTCTTGAGAAGGCTATAATGCGTCTGGTAGGGGAGTACAATCAGAAATTCCGGGATAATAAACTCAGCCCCGCCGAAGGCCATCGCTTCATGCCCTATATCGTGGTTATAATCGATGAGTTTGCCGACCTTATCATGACGGCCGGTAAGGAGGTGGAACTGCCCATCGCGCGCCTCGCTCAGCTTGCACGTGCAGTGGGAATTCACGTGATCATAGCCACACAGCGTCCTTCGACCAATGTTATAACGGGTATGATCAAGGCCAACTTCCCCGTGCGTATCGCCTTTAAGGTAAGTTCGGGCGTTGACTCCAAGACCATTCTTGACTCCACCGGCGCGCAGCAACTTATCGGACGTGGCGACATGCTGATAAGCAACAACGGCGAGATGACGCGAGTGCAATGCGCATTTGTAGACACTCCGGAAGTGGAGGAGATTTGCGACTATATATCGCGTCAGCCCTATCCTCAGGGCCCGTATCTGCTGCCCGAGCCGCAGATGAGTTCTGAAGGCGAGGCTTCCGAACTCACTCCCGCCAATATGGGTAAGAAAGATCCTCTGCTTGAAGACGTGGCGCGAGATGTTGTGATGGAAGGTGTAGCTTCCACGTCGGCCGTGCAGCGACGCTATGAGATAGGTTATAACCGCGCCGGACGCATCATGGATCAGCTTGAGGCGCTCGGAATCGTCGGCCCCGCATCGGGTGGAAAGCCGCGAAATGTGCTTGTAGATTTCATGTCGCTTGAGGACATCCTCGGCAATTTGGGCGGCAAGAAAGAATAATTATTTATATAGAGTTTTGATATGAAGAGAATTATATTGCTGCTGGGAGTGCTTCTCTCCACACTCTCGATTTCATTCGCTGCTGAGACAGCCGATGCCGTGCTGAGAAAAGCGGCATCCCGCATCTCATCGGGTGAAGGCATATCGGCATCGTTCACTCTCGATTCTGACGGCCGGAAAGTTTCAGGAACCCTGAAGGCTGAGGGAAAGAAACTTGCTATCGAGACAGGAAGTTCTTCCACCTGGTATGACGGAAAGACAATGTGGACCTACAATCCCCGCACTGCGGAGACTACCGTGATGCTCCCTACCGCGCAGGAAGTGGCGGAGGCTAATCCTCTGTCGATAATCAATAACTATGCAGCCACATTCACGGCTTCTTTTGCCAAGACGCAGACTAAGGGCTCAAAAACCATTGTGCTGAGTCCGAAATCAAAGAAATCCGGCTATAAGAGTGTATATGTCACTATCCCCGATGGCTCCGGACTTCCCTCGCTCATTGTGATTAATCCTCAGTCGGGACGTAAGATTACCGTCTCGATTGCTAAGGCGGCGCTTCATAATAAGTTTGCTGCATCCACCTTCACTTATCCGAAGGCAAAATATCCGAAAGCGGAGATTATTGATCTGCGTTGATAAAAAATCATGAGTTTTGTTTGCCGATTGAGCCGCTTATTTGTTATAAGATAAGGTGTGACGGAATTCTCCACACCTTATCCGGAAAATAAAACCGGTGATTTATCAAAAAAACTCAAAAGTATTATTATGGAAAGTGTAAAAGTATTGATAATAGGATCAGGGCCGGCCGGATACACAGCCGGTATTTATGCCGGACGCGCAAATCTCGCACCGGTGATATATGAAGGAAACCAGCCCGGCGGCCAGCTTACTCAAACCTCTGAGGTTGAGAATTTTCCCGGCTATCCCGAAGGAATAGTCGGAATTGAGATGATGGATGAACTGCGCAAGCAGGCTGAGCGTTTCGATGCGAAGGTAATCTCCCGCAGCATAGAAAGCGTGGATCTGTCGAAGCGTCCGTTTACCGTGGTCGATGACCACGGCGACACTATCTCTGCTGAGACTATCATCATCAGCACCGGTGCCAGTGCCAAATATCTCGGTCTGCCCGACGAGACCAAATATCAGGGTATGGGCGTCAGCGCATGCGCCGTATGCGACGGCTTCTTCTATCGCCGCAAGACAGTAGCGGTGGTGGGAGGCGGCGACACCGCCTGCGAGGAAGCGCTCTATCTCTCATCTCTTGCCAATAAAGTCTATCTCATAGTGAGAAAGGGTTATCTTCGCGCAAGCGAGGTGATGAAGAAGCGCGTGGTAGAGACTCCCAACATCGAGATTCTCTTCGAGTGCAATGTCACCGGTCTTTTCGGCGACCCCGTTGTGGAAGGGGCCCATGTGGTCAGAGCCAAAGGCACTCCTCAGGAAGATCATTTCGATATCGCTATCGACGGTTTCTTCCTCGGCATCGGGCATAATCCCAATACTGAATTCCTTCAGGGTCAGGTTGAACTTGACAAGGAAGGCTATATCAAGGTGAAGGGTGCCTCCTCATGCACGAGCGTGGAAGGCGTATTTGCTGCCGGAGACGTGGCCGATCCCGTCTATCGTCAGGCTATCGTGNCCGCCGGCTCGGGTNCTAANGCTGCTCTGGATGCCGAGCACTTCCTTNATGAGCATCAAGAACNTTAANCATANTNTNTACACGCTAAATGAAGCAAGACACCTTATCCTATAAAGAGGAAAAGCAGCGGTTGCTCGACGAGCGCTATCTTCGCATGTCGCAGATATGGAGTGAGAATTCCTATTGTGTCCGCCGGAAGGTCGGAGCTCTTATTGTGAGAGACAATATGATTATTTCCGATGGTTTCAACGGAACTCCCTCCGGATTCCCCAATGTGTGCGAGGAGAATAATGTGACTTTCCCTTACGTGCTTCATGCCGAGGCCAACGCTATCACGAAAGTGGCCCGAAGCAGCAATTCGAGCGAGGGGGCGACTCTCTATGTCACAGCCTCTCCGTGTATGGAATGCAGTAAACTGTATAATCNNGGCNGGAATCAGGCGTGTGNTATTCTCAGATCTGTATAGGATTCAGGATGNTCTTGACTTNCTCCGCAAGGCCGGAATAGAAATTGTGCACATGCCGATCGAACATTGCAATGAATAATAAAAGAAACATAGGATTCGTACTGATTCCGCTTGTGCTCGCCATCGGGCTTGCAGGCGGTGTCTTTATCGGCAAATATATGTCGGTGAGCAGAATGTCGCCGTCAGAGGCGAAACTGCGTACCATAATCGACCTCATCGACAATGAATATGTTGACCGCATCGACGTTGATTCGCTGCTCGCAAGTGTCGTTCCCGATCTTCTGGCAGGTCTCGACCCCCACTCGGTGTATATGCCGCCCGCAGAGCTGAAGGCCACAAACGACGACATGGAAGGTCATTTCTCCGGCGTTGGAGTCTCGTTTCAGATTGTCAACGATTCGGTTGTGGTAGTTGAGGTCATAGCCGGTGGCCCTGCAGAGAAAGCCGGCTTGCTCAATGGCGATAAGATTGTGGCTGCCAACGACTCGGTGCTCACCGGAAAGAAGGCGACTCAGGAAAACGTATTCAAGAATCTTCGTGGCCCTAAGGGAAGCGAGGTCACACTGAAGGTGAAACGCTCTAATTCCGACAGACTTCTTGACTTCGATCTTGTGCGTGACGATATTCCGGTCAATTCGGTAGATGCCGTATATATGGCTGATACCGACAAGGGAATCGGATATCTGAAGGTGACGAAATTTGGCAGAAACACTTACGAGGAATTCCTCATGGCGCTCCTCAAGCTCAAGGCCGAGGGTGCCAAGAGTTATATCGTGGATCTCCGTGGCAACACCGGAGGGTATATGGATCAGGTGATACTGATGGCCAATGAATTCCTGCCCGACGACAGGATCATCGTCAGCACTAAAGGTAAACTGCGTGAGAACAGCAGCATGGTCTATAGCGATGGCAGCGGACGTTTCCAGGATGCACAGCTCACTGTGCTGATCGACGAGATATCGGCATCGGCATCAGAAATCTTCGCCGGAGCTATGCAGGACAATGACCGCGGACTCGTAGTGGGACGCCGCAGTTTCGGTAAAGGTCTGGTGCAGCATCAGATTGAACTTCCCGACAGCAGTGCCGTAAGGCTCACTGTGGCAAGATACTACACTCCCTCCGGCCGCTGCATTCAGAAGCCTTACGAGAGGGGTGCCGACGGAAAATATGTGATGGATATTTACGACAGATTCGAGCATGGCGAGTTCTATAACGCCGACAGCATAAAACTCGACAAGAGCAAACTCTTTCTCACCCACGGAGGAAGGAAAGTCTATGGCGGTGGCGGTATCATGCCCGATGTGTTCGTGCCTGAAGACACTACAGGCTTCACATCTTACTATATCAATGTCAGCAACCGCGGTCTGATGACTAAATATGCCTTCGAGGTGACGGAGAAATATCGAGACCTAACAAGGAATGTGAAGACTCTCGCCGATCTTGAGAGGGTGATACCGCGCGATCAGACCCTGCTTGAGGGATTCGTGGAATATGCTGCCCGCAACGGTGTTCCGGCCCGGTGGTATTATATCAACAGAAGCCGTAACCTTATCCTGAATGTACTGAAGGCGCAGATAGCCCGCAACGTGCTCGGATATGACGGCCTGATAGAAGTTCTCAACAGAGACGACGCCACTGTTCAGAAGGCTTTGGAACTGACACGTGCCAATATAAAATACTGCAATGATAATTATGGAGAAGAGTGAAATACGAAGAAAAATAAGGAATATGAGGCAGATGCTCTCCGACATGGAGAAGCAGTCTGCCGCCGAGGAGGTATTTGCAAGGCTGGAGAAGACCGCCGCTTTCATGATGGCCGACACCATCCTTATGTATCATTCTCTCCCCGACGAACTGTCTACCATCTCGTTCTTGAGAAAATGGCGCGACAGAAAGCGCTTTTTCCTCCCCAGGGTTAACGGAGTGAATCTTGAGATCCTGCCTTACGAGGAGACAAGACTTGAACTCGGAAGTTTCCATATAGAGGAACCCACAGGCAATGATGTGGCGGATGTGGACGATATCGAGCTCATGATTATCCCTGCGGTGGCTTTCGACCGCCGAGGCAACAGGCTCGGACGGGGAAAAGGCTTCTACGACAGGCTTCTTGCCACATCGAGAGCCACAAAAGTGGGAGTGGGGTATGACTTTCAGTTGTTCGACTCGCTGCCTGTGGAGCCGCACGATGTGGCGATGGACATGGTGATTACGCAAAAAACAGTGATTAAACTGTAATTTTTGAAGATCTTTCGCGTCTATATAATATAGCGGGCGATTGGCATCGTCTGCAGGAAGAAGATAAATATTTGTCAAACAACTATAACCTAAGAATGAAAAGACTTACTTCATTGGCTACGCTGCTGATTATGGCGGTGGTGTATGCCTTCGGCCAGCAGGCAACCCCGCTGGCTCTGCAGAAAGAAGTGAAGACAGGTGTGCTCCCCAACGGGCTGACATACTACATTCTTCACAATGAGAAGCCCAAAGACCGTGCGAATTTCTATATCGCGCAGAAGGTGGGCAGCGCTCTTGAGGCTCCTGACCAGCTGGGTCTGGCTCATTTCCTCGAGCACATGGCTTTCAACGGAATCACACATTATCCGGGGAAAAACATGACCAGCTATCTCGAGAGCAAGGGTATTCGCTTCGGTGCCGATATCAACGCCTATACTGCGTTTGACCAGACCGTCTACAACATCAATAATGTGATCACTACCGACAAGCCCCTGATGGACAGCGTGCTTCTGGTGATCCGCGACTGGTGTGACGGCATTCTCCTCGAAGAAAGCGAGATAGAGGCTGAGCGCGGTGTGATCAACGAGGAGTGGCGTTCGCGCAACGACGCTCAATCGCGTATGCTCGAGAACGTGCTTCCGAAGATCTACAAGGAATATCAATATCAGCAGACTCCCATCGGCAAGATGGAGGTGGTGATGAATTTCAAGCCCGAGGTGCTTCGTGCATATTATAAGAAGTGGTATCGTCCCGATCTGCAGGGCATTGTCATTGTCGGCGATTTTGATGCCGATGAAATGGAGAGGAAAGTGAAGGATCTTTTCTCCACTGTAGTGATGCCTGAAAATGCCGCACCGCGCGAATACGTTGCAATCAGCGACAATGCTGAGCCTATCGTTGCCGTATTCCAGGATCCGGAACTTAACAACACTCTTGTGATGACCTATTTCAAGTCAGACAAGACTCCCGTGGAATTCCGCAATACTGTAGAAGGATATATGAGTGATAATCTTCTGCCGAGAGTGCTCCGGCAGATGATTCAGAACCGTCTTACGGAGTATGTCACCAATCCCGAGTGCCCTTACGCCATGGCACAGGTATCGTTCGGCGATTTTCTCGTGGCCAACACCAAAGATGCCTTCACAATCTATGTAGTTCCGAAAGACGACAACATCGTGGCTGCCTATTCAGCGGCTATGGGTATTATTGCAAGGGCTTGCAAGGCCGGCTTCACTCAGTCTGAACTCGACAGGGTCTCTGCCGATATCATGAGCAGCATGGAGAAGGCGTTTAATGAGAAAGACAAGACCCTCAACGGTGCTTACGCCAACCAGCTGATCAATCATTTCCTCTCCAACGAGCCGGCTCCCGGCATTGAGACTGAATTTGATATCGTAAAGAATCTGCTTCCGAATCTTCCTGTTCAGCTTTATAATCAGGTCGCTCAGACCATCCTCACCCCTGAAAATCAGGTGATCGTTGTGAGCCAGCCTCTCAAAGAGAATGTGCCCGCAGTGAAGGAGGCTGAGATGATCGAGGCTCTTCAGAGCGCACTTAATGCGTCTTACGAAGCTTACGTAGATGAAGTGGTGACCNAACNGCTTATCGNCAATCTGCCCAAGCCCGGANAGGTGAAGNGCGCTGTGGCCAACCCCGCTAACGAAACCACGACATTTACCCTTTCCAACGGTGTCAAGGTTATTCTCAAGTCTACAGACTATAAGGCCGACGAGGTGATACTTTTCGCTTTCCGCGAGGGCGGCAAACAGATGTATAGTAAAGACCTTGCCAATGAGGTGCTTCTTATCGAAGACGCCGTATCTCTCTCAAAGATCGGTAATTTCGACATTAACATGATGAGAAAGTATCTGGCCGGCAAGCATGCGGGAGTAGGTTTCTCAGTAAATAGTTTCACCGATATGCTTCAGGGTATGTCTACCGTGAAAGATCTGGGAACACTTATGGAGCTCATCTATGCGTCATTCACCGATCTGAATCCCGACCCGACCACATATCACGCGCAGATTGACAAGATCATTCCTATCTTTGAGTCGAGGGCCGATCTTCCCGAGACTGTCTATGACGTGCAGAAGGCAAAGACCATCTACGGCGACAACCCGCTCATGAACGAGGTTACTGCCGAAGTCCTCAAGAATGCGAACTATGAGAAAATGGTAGAGATGGCTAAGGCTGCCACTGCCAACGCCGCTGACTATACCTTCATCTTCGTTGGAAACGTTGACGAGGCTACTCTCCGTCCGATGCTTGAGCAGTATATCGCAACTCTTCCCTCTAAGGGCAAGGCCGATAAGATGAAAGTGGTGAGTGACAACAATCCCGTCATGGGCAAGGTTGAGAACAAGTTTGAGAAAGCCATGCAGGCTCCCTTCGCCGAGGTTTATAATGAATTTAACGGTACGAACCTGACCTGGAATGTGAAAAACAGCATTATGGTCGATCTTTTGGGCGACGTACTCAACATGGTATTCCTCGAGACCCTGCGTGAGGATGAGGGCGGCACATACGGAGCCCGTGTAGGAGCAGCTTACAACTATAACAATAATATCTGGAAACTCCAGTATGAGTATAAGACCGCTCCCGAAAAACTCGAGCGCATGGAGGCCCGCGCTGCTANGGAANNTGAANNCCTTCTTAAAAACGGCGCCAAGGCTGATCACTTNGCAANGTGCCGTGAGGCTGCCATCAAGCAGTATGAGATCAATGTCAAGACAAACTCCTACTGGGCCGGTGCTCTGATGAGCGCGGAAAGAGGCTACGACATGCAGACCGATTACCTCGCTACTCTCCAGGCTCTCACGCTCGACGACTTCAACAAGTTCCTCAAGTCGATAAGCGACAACAAGAACCGTATTGAAGTGATCATGGTAGGTACTCAGGCCGGCGAATAATCTCCGATCGATGCTNACNTCANTCAATTAANAATACACATNAAGTCGGGAGTCCACGNNTCAATAGCGGGNNCTNCCGCACATTTATCTATGAANNAATCATTCTTAACAATTATTGCGGTTACTGCTATGGCTACTGGCACTCATCCTATCGAAGCCGCCGGAGAAAGCACCAATCCGGTGCTCGCTCCATCCGGACTGCCCTACAACGTGCTTCCGTTTGACAAAATAAGCGCCTCAGATCTTGAGGCTGCTGTGAAAGAAGGTATCGAATATCAAAATCAAGCTATCGCTGCCATAGTCAACCAGCGTTCAGTGCCTACCTTTGAGAATACGATCGCGGCTCTCGACCGCAGCAGCGCAGCTCTCGACAGGGCTATCCTCGCGCTTTCTAATCTCGAGCATGCCTGCGGCGACGAAGCCTATCAGACAGCCATGCAGAATGTGACGCCTCTTCTTTCGGAGCATAGCGCCAATATCCTGCTAAACGAGCGTCTTTTCGACCGCATTAAGCAAGTCTACGATAATCGTGACAAGGAAGAGGGACTCACACCGGAAGAAAAACGTCTCATCACCGAGACATACGCTTCGTTTGCCGACAACGGAGCCGCACTCAAGGGGGAAGACCGCGAGAAATATCGCCGCCTTAATGCCGAACTCAGCGCTCTGAACCTCAAATTCGCTCAGAACGTAACCAACGGCATGAAGGACGAAAAGCGCAGCATGATAATAACCGAAGAACAAACCTCGGGTCTCCCGGAGTCTATCAAGGCTGCCGCAAGAGCTGATGCTATCGAGTATTTCGCCGACAAGTTCCGACCTGCAGTTGAAATCGGTCCGGAATATCGCATCAACGGNCTTCGCTCCTTCANACGTCCCGTTCATGAAATATGCNGACANCAGGGAGTTGCGCGAGANACTTTATCNTCTTTATAATTCGAGANACATCGAAGGAGAATACTCCAACATCGACATCCTGAAAGACATCGCCAATATTCGGCTCGAGATAGCGCGTCTGCTCGGACATAAGAATTATGCCGAGTATAAGCTCGGACACNCAATGGCCGCCAATCCNGCGACNGTCATGGATTTCCTGGGAAACCTGAATGATGCCTACACCGAGCCTATGCAGAAGGAGATAGAAGAGATTCAGGAATTCGCACGCCGTAGTGAGGGGCCGGATTTCGTACTGATGCCCTGGGACTATTCTTATTGGTTTGAAAAACTGAAGAATGAGAAGTATGCCTTCAACGATGAGGAATTGAAGCCTTATTTCGAACTCAACAATACGATAGACGGCGTATTTGGCCTTGCNAATAAACTCTTCGGCTACACTTNCAGGCGCAACAGTGACATTCCCNTCTANCATNCCGATGCAGANGCTTTCGANGTGATGGNTAAGGACGGCAATATCC
>WFLX010256207.1_pt1 | contig 13613 bp, 8 predicted proteins | sample 4967041 | NCBI WGS metagenome assembly WFLX01 (sample SAMN12857096, study PRJNA449069) | gut metagenome | isolation source: stool from male and female vole | host: Microtus ochrogaster | place: USA:Florida | collected 2017
TTGCGGTTATGTCATATATGCTTTGATTGCGATCCATTTGCGGTTATATCGCATGCATTCTGTGTGTAATGGATTAGAAGGGTAGGAGGGGTCGATTGTTGAATTTATTTTGATAATTTTTACATTTAGATTGTTAAAATAGTTAATAAGTGCTAAAATGGGGGGGGGGTAGTTAATGAATATTAAAAATTATTGTCGTACATTTGCGCACAGCTTGTTAAGTCCACTTGTGAAAGCATTGGAATTGACGCTTAAAATATTTATTAATTACACATTTCATTATCAAAAAAAGTATGAGAAAGTTGTTAGCATTATGTGTAGCAGTCACTGTTATGCTTTGTGCTCATGCCCAGAATGCAAGCAGAATGGTTACCGGACAGGTAGTTTCTGCTGCTGACGGAGAGCCATTGGTGGGTGCTACCGTTGTGCCGTTTGGCGAAGGTCAAGGTACGGCAACAGATGTTGACGGAAAATTCCGTCTTTCAGTATCTAACAAAGTGACTGAGATTCAGGTGTCATACGTTGGTATGGTCACCAAACGTGCTGAAATCACTCCCGGTTTCATGACAGTCGCCCTCGAAAGCTCTGACCAGCAGCTTGAGGAGGTTATGGTTGTAGCTTACGGTACCGCAAAGAAGTCATCATTTACCGGAGCTGCATCAACAATTTCATCTTCAACCATTGAGAAACTTCAGGTATCAAACGTCAGCAAGGCTCTTGAAGGCGCCGCTCCCGGTGTTCAGGTGGCAATGCAGTCAGGACAGCCCGGAACCAGCGCTACAGTGCGTATCCGCGGTATCGGTTCTATCAACGCAAGCTCAAATCCTCTTTATGTTGTTGACGGTATGCCTTACGACGGAAATATCTCGGCTATCAACTCAGCTGATATCGAGTCGATAAGCATTTTGAAGGATGCCGCTTCTACCGCCCTTTACGGTTCACGCGCAGCAAACGGTGTGATCGTGATCACAACCAAGAAGGGCAATCAGCAGAAGAGCCGTGTCACTCTTGAGGCTCGTGTGGGTGTAAACTCTCGCGCGATTTCCAACTATGACATCATGACCAACGCCGGTCAGTACATGACAACCTGGTGGGGCATGTTGAACAATCAGCTCGGTTCTCCGGCTCAGGCTTCTGTTCAGCTTTACAATGACCTTGGTTACAATCCTTATGATTGTGACGATGACAAGATCGTAGATGCTAACGGTCAGCTCACTTCAGCTCGTCGCCTTTGGAATGACAATTGGGAAGACGAGGCTATCCGCAGCGGTTTGCGTCAGGAATACAACCTCACTGTTCAGGGGGGCAATGACCGCAGCAACCACTTCCTTTCTCTCGGTTATCTTAATGACGAGGGTATCATCAAGAACTCTGACTTCACCCGCTTCTCTATGCGTGCGAGCGGCGACTACGACGTGAACCGTTACTTGTCGATTAATGGTAACCTCGCTTATTCACGCGGTGAGCAGAACCAGCAGAACATCTCAAGCTTGAGCAACTACACCAATACGTTCATGTTCATCCAGCAGATAGCTCCTATCTATCCTGTTTATGCTTACAACCGTCAGGGCGAACGCCTTTACAATGAGGATGGTTCTCCTATCTATGACTTCGGTAGCGGTGAGTATGGCACACGCGCATGGGCATCAAACCAGAACGTAGTGGCAAGTGACAAGGCTAACCAGAACCGTTACATCACTGACAACTTGAGCAGCCGTTTCGGTGTAAACCTCAATATTTGGGACGGATTGAAGTTCAATGTCAACATGGGTTATGATGTCACCGACACTATGCGCGACACTTTCCAGACTCCGTCATTCGGCGACGCTAAGAATTCAGGCGGTCGCGCTTACAAGTATCGTTATCGCAACGAGACTTACACTGTCAACGAACTCTTGACCTACAACAAGACATTCAACAAGAAGCACAGCCTTGACCTTCTTGCCGGACACGAGAATTACAAGATGAAATTCAACTATCTCCGCAATGCCAAGACAAACTTCTACGANCCNACCGTTCCTGAATTTGACAATGCGATCACTATGGAGGATATGAGCTCTTATACTGAGGATTACGCTGTTGAATCTTGGTTCGGTCGTGTAAACTACGGATATGATGAAAAGTACTATGCTTCGGCTTCAGTTCGCGGCGACGGTTCTTCTCGCTTCGCAAAGGGCAACAAGTGGGGTACATTCTGGTCGGTAGGCGCTTCATGGCGTTTCTCAAAGGAGGAATTCCTCAATGGTCTCACTTGGCTTGACAATGCGTCACTCCGCGCAAGCTACGGTACCGTAGGTAACGACGACATCTACTATCCCGGAACTTCAACCAGCAACTATTATCCTGCAAAAACTCAGTTCCAGGTTATGAACTCTGACGGTGGTTTCGCCCTCTCAAGATATTATCAGGGTAACAAGGACATCACTTGGGAAACCTCTTACAACTTCAACGTGGGCTTGAGCGCTCTCTTGCTCGACAACCTTTTGAATGTCGATGTAGAGTACTTCCACAAGCGCACCAAAGACATGCTCTACAATGTTCCTCAGCCCCCGTCGTCAGGNATCAGCTATATCTCTGAAAACGCCCTGACCATGATCNACCGCGGTGTTGAATTCACTCTTACAGTGAACCTCCCCATGCCCCGCGACTTCAACTGGAGCTGGACATTCACCGGAACTCACTACACCAACAAAGTTACCGATATTCCCGCCAACAAGCGTGAAGAGGGTATTACTCACGACGCTTACTACAACATCCGCGAAGGTCGCAGCGTTTGGGACTTCTACTACTATAAGTATGCAGGTCTTAACNAAGACGGANATNCAACATGGTATGTTGACGTTACCGACGACGAAGGCAACGTGACCCGTGAAACTACTGACAACTATTCTAATGCCACCAAGTATTATATCGGCACAGCTATTCCTGATTTCCAGGGAGGTATCACTACCAACTTCAGCTGGAAGGGTATTGACTTCTCTATCGCTACCAACTACCAGATCGGTGGCAAGGTTTATGATGCGATGTATGCTAATTTGATGCACGCCGGTAGTGTGAAGGGTCAGAACTGGCACAAGGATATCTTGAAAGCCTGGACTCCCGAAAANACTAACACGAATGTGCCTATCCTTGACGGTGACCAGAATGCCAACACATTCTCTGACCGCTTCCTCATCGGCGCTGATTTCTTCAACATCCGCAACATCACTCTCGGCTACACTTTCCCCAACGAATGGATGAGAAAGGCTTCAATCGAGAAAGCCCGCATTTATTTCGCTGCCGACAATGTGGCTTTGTGGTCAAAGCGCAAAGGTTTGGATCCTCGTCAGTACATCTACGGACAGTCTCAGGCTAACTACTCTGCTATCCGCACTATGTCATTAGGTCTTTCATTAACATTCTAATCAAAAGATTCACATGAAACTCAATAATATATTATTTAAAGGTGCTGTTGCAGCGTGCGCGATGTTGATCAGCGCATCATGTTCTGACAGCTATCTTGATACCGACCCCACCGAATTCCTCGATGAAGACGCAGTGTCGGAGGTTTTGCAGCAGGATGAGAGCCGAGTTGTGGCGCTTATCACCGGCGCTTACATGAACTTCTATAACGGAGGTGATTATCACACTCGTCATGACGATTTCGGTTTCCCCGCAATCGTGATAACAACCAACCTTAACTGTGAGGATATCGCATACTGGCGCGACGCTCACTTCTTCTGCTACGACTATCAGCTTGACAACCGTCTCGGCAACTATGCTCGTACAGCTTCAATGTGGCGTCAGCTCTATCAGGTGATCGACAACTCTAATGATATTATCGAGATGTTGAAGCCCACCGACAGCCGTCCCGTTCCTTCTTCATCTTCGTTGCAGTCGATGCTCGGGCAGGCTTACGGTCTTCGCGCTTACTGCTATTTCTGGCTCGTCAACCTTTGGCAGCAGCCTCTGAGCGAAGGCGCCGATCAGCTCGGTGTTCCCTTGAAGACAGAGGATGTATATCGCCCCGAGCGCGTTCCCGTGGGTGAAATCTACGATCAGATTGTCGAAGACCTTGATAACGCCTACGGTTATCTNCAGGGTCTCGGCATCAGCAACAAGGGNAATCTTTCGGAATATTCAGTNGCANCAATCTATGCCAACGTNCTGATGTTCATGGGTGACTATGCAAATGCAGCAAAATATGCAGAAGAGGCTATCAAGGGCGGTTCGCTTAACTCACCGGCTGAGATGATGAGCGGCTTTAACTCTCTTGACATGTCGGAAGTTCTCTGGGGTTACTATGTGAACAATGAGACTACCGGCTACTACGCTTCATTCTTCTCTCACATGGACTCTTACTTCATCGGTTATGGCGGTCAGGTTGGTTACCGCAAGTTGGTTGCGTCAAACTTGTATGACCAGATCGATGACAACGACGTCCGCAAGGGATGGTTCGGTTACAATCCTGCCTTTAACTTGCTCCAGGTAAGCTACAGCTTTGAAAATTCAGCTCATTTCGAGAACTATATCGCAGGCAAGTTCCGTGACAAATACATGACTTCGGGCGGCAACGACGATCCGTTCACTTCCGATATCATCTATTTCCGCACAGCCGAGATGTATTACCTTGCAGCTGAGGCATATTACCTGAACAATGAACCTGCAAAGGCTCAGGCTAAACTTAACGAAATCATGTCGACCCGTCTCGCCGGTTATAACTGCGGTTTGAGCGGACAGGCTCTCTATGATGAGATCTGCCTTCAGAAGCGTGTTGATATGTGGGGTGAAGTTAGCCGTTACCTTGACGCAAAACGTCGCGGCGAAATGATTGACCGCGGCAAAAGCGTGAACATTGCAGCTGACCTGCCTTACTATGACGCTGTAACTTACTCAGCTCGCGATTACCGTATGATTTACCGTATCCCGACCGTGGAGATNCAGANCANTCCTGNCANCCCCATGAGCGATGACAATNAATAANATTGCCGGAGTGTAAACGGCGAGGGTTGATTAATTTCACCCCGAACTAAATACATACACAACTTTTTTATAGTAGCAGAGCCATGCTTGATGTGAATCAGGCATGGCTCGTTTTTTGCCACATATTTGGCACTTTTATTTTACAATATGTAATTAATTGCGTATATTTGCAGCCTAACTTTTAATATCAACCAAAATGAAGAAGCATAATTTTTATGCAGGCCCCTCAATTCTGAGTGAGTATACTATTAACAATACGGCAGAAGCAATCAAGGATTTCGCCGGAACCGGTCTTTCGATTCTTGAAGTGTCACACCGCAGTAAAGAATTTGTTGCCGTGATGGACGAGGCTCAGGCTTTGGTCAAAGAGCTGCTTGACGTTCCTGAAGGTTATTCAGTGTTGTTCCTCGGCGGAGGCGCCTCTATGCAATTCTGCATGGTTCCCTATAACTTGTTGAAGAAAAAGGCAGCCTACATCGATACCGGCACATGGGCGTCAAACGCCATAAAGGAGGCTAAACTCTTTGGCGAAGTTGACGTGGTGGCTTCAAGCAAGGATAAGAACTACACCTATATTCCCAAAGGATATACCGTGCCCGAGGATGCCGACTACTTCCATTATACTACCAACAATACTATCTATGGAACGGAAACCCGTTTCGATCCCGACGTGAAAGTTCCCTTGGTTGCCGACATGTCGAGCGACATTTTCTCACGCCCCATCGACGTGGCGAAATATGACGTCATCTATGCCGGCGCTCAGAAGAACCTTGCTCCCGCAGGTGTCACTATCGTTATTGTGAAGGACAGCGCGCTTGGCAATGTTGACCGCGCTATCCCCACCATGCTCGACTACCGTACCCACATCAAGAAGGGCTCGATGTTCAACACTCCTCCCGTGTTGCCCATCTACTCGGCTTTGCAGACGTTGAAGTATTATAAAGAGCTCGGTGGTGTCAAGGAGATGGAACGCCGCGACCTCGCCAAGGCTGAACTCCTTTACAGCGCCATCGATTCAAGCCGCATGTTTGTCGGCACAGTCGTTCCCGAGGACCGTTCAATCATGAACGTATGCTTCGTGATGAAACCCGAGTATGCTGAATTGGAGAAGGAATTCGCTGACTTTGCCGCAAGCAAGGGCATGGTCGGCATCAAAGGTCACCGCTCGGTTGGCGGTTTCCGCGCCTCTCTTTATAATGCGCTCCCCATCGAAAGCGTGAAGGCTCTCGTGGAGACAATGAATGAATTTGAAAAGAAACATTAATCAGCATGAAAGTTCTTGTAGCTACTGAAAAGCCGTTTGCTGCGATAGCTGTCAACGGAATCCGCGAAGTGATTGAAAACGCCGGATATGAACTGGAATTGCTTGAGAAATACTCTTCAAAAGCCGACCTTCTTGCCGCAGCTGCCGATGCTGACGCAATCATTATCCGCAGCGACGTGATAGACACCGAGGTGTTTGACGCCGCCAAGAAACTCAAGATTGTTGTACGCGCCGGAGCCGGATATGACAATGTGGACCTTAAAGCCGCCACCGATCATAACGTAGTGGTGGAAAATACTCCCGGACAGAACTCAAACGCCGTTGCCGAACTCGTATTCGGTATGGTAATCAAGGCTGTACGCAACAGGTATAACGGAACGTCGGGAACCGAGCTTAAAGGCAAGCGTCTCGGACTTCAGGCTTATGGACAGGTGGGCAGAAATGTGGCTCGCATAGCCAAGGGCGTTGGCATGGAGATATCGGCTTTCGACCCCTATTGCCCTGCCGAAGTAATGAAGGAAGAGGGTATAACCGCTGTTGGCAGCGTGGAGGAGCTTTACGCTAACAACGATATTGTTTCAATTCACATCCCTGCAACTCCCGAAACAAAGAAAAGCATAGGCTTCGACTTGATCACTAAGATGCCTAAGGGCGGCGTGCTTGTCAACACAGCGCGCAAGGAGGTGATCGACGAAGAGGGTCTTGAGAAGGCTCTTGAAGCTCGCGCTGATTTGAAGTATGTTGCCGACGTTAAGCCTGACAATGCGGCAGCGCTTGAGGAGAAATTCCCCGGAAGAGTTTTCTTTACTCCGAAGAAAATGGGAGCTCAGACAGCCGAAGCAAACATCAATGCCGGTATAGCCGCTGCAAAACAAGTGGTCGCTTATCTGCGTGACGGCATCAATAAGTATCAGGTAAACAAATAATTATTGCCGCATATTAAAGAAGGAGGAAGCACCGTTAAGGCTTCCTCTTTCTTTGTTTTGCATTATTTAACAGAATAATCTGCGGCATTATTTGGAGTAATGGCTAAAACTCCGTACCTTTGCACACGNAAAACATNGNGGGATGGAGCAGTGGTAGCTCGTNGGGCTCATAACCCAAAGGTCACAGNTTCGAGTCCTGTTCCCGCCACTAAACGAAAGAGTTCTTGCATTGNGCAAGGACTCTTTTTCTTTATATCGCTATTTCAGNATCCCCNGTCGCGGTCAGCGTTTGCTTTTGAAGAAGCGTTGCATGAGGGTGGCGGCTTCTTCCGCCATCACTCCGCTCACTATTTGAGCTTTGGGGTGGAACGGGGGCTTTGCGGCAAACGTGTGATAGCCGCGCTTGTCGTCGGAGGCTCCGTACACGATGCGCCTTATCTGGCTCCAGCCTATTGCCCCGGCACACATTATGCAGGGCTCCACTGTGACATAAAGCGTGCATTCGGGTAGATATTTTCCTCCAAGAGTGTTTGCCGCCGCTGTTATCGCCTGCATTTCGGCATGGGCGGTGACATCGTTGAGAGTTTCGGTCAAGTTGTGGGCGCGTGCCACAATTTGCCCTTTGCAGGTTATCACGGCTCCGATTGGAATCTCGTCCTCTTCGTAAGCCTTGCGGGCTTCTTCAAGCGCAAGTTTCATGAAGCGCATATCGTCGTCCTGTATCGTCATAGCAAATCAAGTTTCAGCCCCTCGTAGGAGAGGATTGTGTTGGGGAAAATGGCTCGCGCTTCCTCCAGGTGTTCCTCCTCGTTGCGGTAGCGTTTGGAGTAATGTCCGAGCACAAGCCGGTTAGCTCCGGCGAGCTGAGCTATCGTGGCGGCTTCGGCAGCTGTGGAGTGCCCGCGTGAACGCGCTTTTTCATGATAGCTTTCTGTGTAGGTGGCTTCATGATAGATGGTGTCAACCCCTGCGACAGCTTTTGCCACCCTCTCGTCAAACATTGTGTCGCTGCAATAGGCATAGCTCATGCAAGGGTCGGGAGGTGATGTGAGCAGCTCGTTGGCGATTATTTTGCCTTCCGGATTTACGAAATCGGCGCCATTTTTTATAGCCTGATATTCTCGTATGGGGACATTATGGAATTTTAGCATGTCGCCCTTGAGATGTCTCGGCTTAGGCTTTTCTCTGAAGATGTATCCGCTGCACGGAATCCGGTGATATAGCGGGAAGGTCGAGACTTCCAGCGAATCGTTTTCAAACACTGTCTCCGAAGCTCCGTGAGGAATTATATTGTATTTTATTTCAAACGGGCGTTCCTTGCAGAAGAAATCGAGTATACGCGAGAATATCTCGGCTCCCTCTTTGAACGTGTGTATGGTTATGGCTCCGCCTTCTCTGCCGGTGAGGGCGAGAGTGGAAATCATGCCTGTCAGCCCGAGACAATGGTCGCCGTGAAGATGGGAGATAAAAATGTGGTTCAGCCGCGAGAACTTCAATTGCATGCGTCGCAACGACAGCTGGGCGCATTCGCCGCAATCGATCATGAACAGATTGTCGCGGAAATCGACCACCTGGCAGCTCGGCAAATGCCTCATTGTTGGAGTGGCTGAGCCACACCCGAGATAGTTTATCTGAAATTTAGCCATGCTGCAAATATACCGTTTTTCTTCCTAACAGCAGCTCAGGAGGATGATAAAAGATGTGTAGAACGAGGATTTGCCCCGGACTTGCACGGAATTATATTTTTATATAACTTTGTGCGGTTATTAAACCTCAATGAAGTGAATCTACGTTATTTAATAATAATTCCGGGGCTGTTGCTCTCGTCTCTTCTCTCTTTCGGTCAGTCGGCTGCCGGAACCACGGTGGTGGACAACATTGAGAGCGCGGGAAACATAAAAGTGAACATGCCTTCACGGTTGAAAGNCCGTCTCGGTTCCGTTCAGGAAAAAGCGCAGGCTCCTGTAGCTGATGCCGCCGAGGAGCACAAGGAAATAAAACCGGTGGCGCCCGCCGCAGGCAAGATGGGCGGTTATAGGATACAGGTGTTTTCCGACAGCAATCCACGGACCGCAAAGGCTGAGGCGCGNGCAAGGGCGCGCAATATCAACGCGCGGTTTCCTCAATTTGGCACTTATGTGGTGTATAGCTCCCCCTACTGGAGATTGAGAGTCGGAAATTTCCGCACACAGGACGAGGCTAATGCCGCCGCCCATGAGCTGAAGGACGCATTCCCCTCCTATAGCCGTGAGATAAGGGTGGTAAAGGACCGCATAACGATAGAAAACGACTAAGGCTCGGTAAAACAAAACACAAGGTTTTGATGGAAGAGAATCAGATAATTGAACAGCTTGCCTCGCACTACGAAAGTATAATAAGGCTGCTGGGGGATGATCCGGCTCGCCCAGGGCTTGAAAAAACGCCCATGAGGGCGGCAAAAGCTATGTACTATGCCACTTCGGGCTATCGCCAGAATCCGGAACAGATTCTGAGATCGGCGATTTTTGATTATGCCGGTTCCAAGATTGTCATTGTCAAGGATATTGAGTTCTACTCACTGTGTGAACATCACATTTTGCCTTTTTTCGGCAANGTCTCTATCGGCTATATCCCCGACGGTGAAATGATAGGGCTTTCCAAGCTNGCCCGGCTGGTCGACGTGTTTGCCCGCAGGCTTCAGGTCCAGGAGCGGCTTTGCGCCGATATATGCCGGTCGCTTGCCGACGCTCTGAGCACCAAGGGGGTGATTGTTTCCTGCACCGCCGAGCACCTTTGCATGAAAATGAGAGGGGTTGAAAAGCAGGATTCAGCCACTACCACTCTTGAATATTCAGGGCTTTTTGCCGAAGACGCTTCGCTGCGCGCGGAGTTTTTCAATCTCTTGGGCTCCTGACGGTCGACGCTTTTGCGACTTGCGAGTGATATATGAAACTTTCCGAGATTCCTCCCTTTCCCGGAAAGTTTTTAACTTTTAACAGGCTCATCGGGCGAAATTATCATCTAAGTTTTGTAACTTTGCAAAAATTATTTTGTAACTACATTACAGCAACATAAATCAGTCAATTGTGATGAAGAAAAAATTCAACGAGTACGACAAGTTCAATCTTTCCGACATCAACCGTCAGGTGCTTGAACAGTGGAATAAAGATCATCTTTTTGAGCAGAGCATGAAGGTGCGCGAAGGAGCGCCNTCGTTCGTGTTTTTTGAAGGTCCCCCATCGGCAAANGGTATGCCGGGTATCCACCACGTGATGGCTCGTACGATTAAGGATATTTTCTGTCGTTACAAGACGATGAAAGGCTTCCACGTGAAGCGTAAAGCGGGCTGGGACACCCACGGGCTTCCCGTTGAACTCGGCGTTGAAAAATCGCTTGGCATCACCAAGGAAGATATCGGAAAGAAGATTTCAGTTGACGATTATAATGCCGCTTGCCGCCGCGAGGTGATGAAATATACCCGCGAGTGGGAGAACCTGACCAACTCGATGGGNTATTGGGTCGACATNAACGATCCCTACATCACCTACGACAACCGTTACATAGAATCGGTGTGGTGGCTGTTGAAGCAGCTCCATGAAAAGGGTTATCTTTACAAGGGCTACACCATTCAGCCCTATTCGCCTGCCGCCGGTACCGGATTGAGCACTCACGAACTCAATCAGCCGGGATGCTATCGCGATGTCAAGGACACAACAGTGACTGCGATATTCAAGGCTGTCGACACAAAACCCGAAATGGAGGGATGGGGAACACCCTGCTTCATCGCATGGACCACAACTCCGTGGACATTNCCTTCCAACACGGCACTGTGTGTGGGACCGAAATATGAATATGCTGTAATCCGCACNTACAATCCCTATAATGGCGAAAAACTCACCCTCGTCATGGCTAAAGACCGTGTCAACGCCTATTTTAAGGCCGAGGGCGAGACTCTGCCGATGGNGGAATACAAGCCGGGCGATAAGATCGTGCCCTACAGAATTGTCGGCTCTTACCTTGGCTCGGAGCTTGTGGGCATGTCCTACAACCAGTTGATGCCGTGGGTAAAGCCTACTGAAAAATTGACTGATAACGCTCCCGGTTTTGTTCAGGACTATGCCGCAGCCAATCCTGAGAACGTGTTTGCAGTGGGCAGTGACAAGTTTGTGGAGCTTGAATCGGAAGCGTTCCGTGTGATTGGCGGTGACTACGTCACTACCGACGACGGAACAGGAATTGTACACATCGCTCCGACATTCGGCGCTGATGACGCCCGCGTTGCAAAGGTGGCAGGAATCCCCTCGCTGTTCATGATCAACAAGCGTGGCGAGACACGTCCCATGGTGGACCTTACCGGTAAATATTACACTCTTGACGAGTGCGCTCCTGAATTCGTGGAGCATTGCGTCAATGTCGAGCTATATGAGCATCATGCCGGCGACTATGTTAAGAACGCTTACGACCCGAAATTCAACGAAGGGGGCAAGTATGACGACAAGGCGGCTGAGAAAGCCGAGGACTTGAACGTGGTTATCGCCATGGAAATGAAGCATGCCGGTGAAGCTTTCAAGATTGAAAAGCACGTCCACAACTATCCTCATTGCTGGCGCACCGACAAGCCTGTGCTCTATTATCCGCTTGACAGCTGGTTTATCCGCACTACCGCCGCACGCGAGAAACTGATGGCTGCGAATGAGACCATCAAATGGAAACCTGCGGCAACCGGTAGCGGACGATTCGGAAAATGGCTTGAAAATCTTCAGGACTGGAACCTGTCGCGCAGCCGTTACTGGGGAACCCCGTTGCCTATATGGCGCACTGAGGACGGCAAGGAAGAAATCTGTATCGGCAGCGTCGAGCAGCTTTACAGTGAGATAGAAAAGGCGGTTGCTGCCGGCATCATGGCGTCCAATCCCTACAAGGATAAAGGTTTTGTGCCCGGCGACTATTCCAGGGAAAATTATGACAAGATTGATCTCCACCGCCCCTATGTAGACGATATTGTGCTCGTTTCGTCAACAGGCGAGCCTATGCGCCGTGAGCTCGATCTTATCGACGTTTGGTTTGACTCAGGCTCGATGCCCTACGCTCAGATTCACTATCCTTTTGAGAACAAAGAAAAATTTGATGCAGGAGAGCTTTATCCCGCCGATTTTATCGCTGAAGGGGTTGACCAGACTCGCGGATGGTTCTTCACTCTCCATGCGATAGCCGGAATGGTATTTGATTCAGTCGCTTACAAAGCCGTGATTTCCAATGGGCTTGTGCTCGACCGCTTCGGCAACAAGATGTCAAAGCGTCTTGGAAACGCTGTCAATCCCTTTGAGGCGATCGCCGAATTCGGGTCTGACCCGTTGCGTTGGTACATGATTGCCAACTCATCGCCGTGGGACAACCTGAAATATGACTCGGAGGGTGTGCGTGAAACCTCGCGCAAGCTCTTCTCAACACTCTATAACACTTATTCATTCTTCGCTCTCTATGCCAATGTCGACGGTTTTGACAACAGCGAGCCTCAGGTGCCGATGGACGAGCGTCCTGAAATTGACCGTTGGATTCTTTCATTGCTCTCTACGCTCATCCGTGAGGTAGAGGAGGCTTTGGATGATTATGAGCCTACGAAAGCAGCCCGCGCGATAAATGATTNTGTCAATGATAACCTGAGCAACTGNNATGTGCGCCTCAACCGCAAGCGNTNCTGGGGTGGCGACANGAACAAGGACAAGCTTTCGGCTTATCAGACTCTCTACTCATGTCTTGAAACAATCGCGCTGTTGATGGCGCCGATATCGCCTTTCTTCGCCGACCGCCTTTACACCGACCTGACTTCGGTGACTCTCGGCGACAAAGCTACTTCGGTCCATCTCGCCCTGTTCCCGGTGCCAGGAGAGAGCGACAGCCGTCTTGAAGAGCGCATGAAACTCGCCCAGGATATCACGTCGATGGTGCTTGCCTTGCGCCGCAAGGTGAATATCCGTGTGCGTCAGCCGCTTGCCACGTTGATGATTCCCGTGCTCGACGAGCGTCAGAAGGAAATGATAGCTTCAGTGGCTCCTCTCGTGCTCAACGAGGTCAATGTGAAAGAAATCAAGTTTGTGGGGAATGAAGAGGGCGTGCTCGTTAAGAAAGTGAAACCCGACTTCAAGAAACTTGGTCCGAAATATGGCAAGATTATGAAAGCGCTTGCCGCCGAGGTGGCTAAAATGTCGCAGCATGATATAATTGAACTTGAACGTAATGGAAGCTTCACGTTTGACATCGCCGGCACTCCCGCCACTGTTGAACTTGGCGACGTTGAAATCATCTCGGAGGATATTCCCGGATGGCAGGTGGCGAATGACGGCAATCTGACCGTAGCTCTCGCTACACCCATCTCCGGCGAATTGCGTCAGGACGGTATCGCGCGCGAGATTGTGAGCCGCGTCCAGAACATCCGTAAGCATCGCGACTACGATATCGTCGACAAGATTTCCATCACGTTC